>Ga0299912_10004853_pt1 | contig 11012 bp, 9 predicted proteins | sample RVTome_2_FD_207667 | JGI IMG/M metagenome (GOLD analysis project Ga0299912, IMG submission 207667) | Soil microbial communities from uranium-contaminated site in the Upper Colorado River Basin, Wyoming, United States - RVT95D214 (version 2) ... | reverse complement strand
AGTCGCGGGGCTGAGCCTCGAGCTGTTCGTCATCTCCTTCGAGCAGGACAAGCTCACCCTGCGCGTTCCCGTCGCCAAGATCAAATCCGTCGGCATGCGCAAGCTGGCCGAGGAGGATCTGGTGCAGAAGGCGCTCGACACGGTGACCGGCCGGGCGCGCGTCAAGCGCACCATGTGGAGCCGCCGTGCCCAGGAATACGAGGCCAAGATCAATTCGGGCGACCTGATCGCCATCTCCGAAGTGGTGCGCGATCTGTACCGGTCCGACGACCAGCCCGAGCAGTCCTATTCCGAGCGCCAGCTGTTCGAGCAGGCCATGGACCGGATGAGCCGCGAGATCGCCGCCGTCAACAGGCTGACGCTGACCGAGGCCATCCAGCTGATCGAGAAGAACCTCGCCAAGAGCCCGCGCCGCGGCGCCAAGACCGACGCGGCCGACGCCGAGGAAGCCGCAGCCTAGGCCAGCGGCGGATCTGAATGCAGGAGGGCCGGTCGCGAGACCGGCCCTTTTTGTTGTCGCATCGAAGGCTTTTCGGGTGGGGACGCAGGCCGGGGGCCGTCCGCGGGCGCTACTGCATGACGACGATCTTGTACTTCTGTCCCGCCTCGACCGGATCGCCCGGGTAGAGATTGTTGAGGATGTAGAACAGGTCGGTGCCGCGGGTGAGGCCCGCCATCTTGCGCGCCAGCGAGTCCGCCGTGTCCACGCTGCCCGCCGTCACCGTTCGCACGCTGAGCGAGCGGATCTGCGCCACATCCTTGGCCGTTGCCTCGCGGAAGCTCTTGATCGTCTGTTCGGCGCCGCTGGCGAACCGCTTGCTGTCGAACTTGGCCGCGAAGATGAAGCGATAGACCTGGCCGCCGAAGCGCATGACCGAGACGCGGAAGTTCCATTGCTCGGTCACGGCCACGCCGGACGCCATTTCGACCCCGTTGAAGCTCTGCTGGTGGACGCTCGACGGTTGCAGGCCGGCGATCCATCCCGACTTGAGGTAGTCCTGCAGATCCATGGTGGGCGGCACTTCGGCGCTGTCGAAGCGCACCGCCTCGCCGTCGCCGGCGACGCCGACCACCGCGCCCTTGGAAATCTGCAGGGTGTAGCCCTGCGGCACTTCGAAGGTGAACTTGTGCACCGGATCGATGAAGCGGCGCCCGGCGATGGCGCCCTGGGAGGCGCTGTCGCCGAAGGCGATGCCCTCGATGCCGGCCATGTATCCGGACCTGTCGGTCTCGCCCAGTCCCGGGGCGCCGAAAGCCGCCCGCGCCGCCTCGATCGCCTTCTGGATGCGGTCGGGGGTCGAGGGGTGCGAGGAGAGGAAATCGTCGCCCTGGTCGGAATCGCCGGCGGAGTACTTGGCGAAACGGCTCATCGCCCCGAGGAAGCGCGCCGCCGCGTGCGGGTCGTAGCCGGCCTTGCCGGCGATGGTGATGCCTTCCTTGTCGGCCTGCAGTTCCTGCTGCTGGCTGAAGGCGGCAAGCGACATCTTCGAGCGGTTCGAACTCTGGTCGGTCTCCACATCGGCGCCGAACACGCCGGTGACCACCTTGTCGACGATCTCGCTGGTGCGCACCCGGTTGGTGCGGGCGCGGGCGTGCCGCAGGGTGACGTGGGCGATCTCGTGCGCCAGCACCGCCGCCAGTTCGCTGGTGTCCGATGCCAGCGCCAGGATGCCGCGGGTGACGTAGACATAGCCGCCCGGAAGCGCGAAGGCGTTGACCTCGGGCGTATCGAGGATGGTCACGGTGAACTGGGCGTTGGGCTGGTCGGCGGCGGCGAGCAGACGCCCGACGATGCGCGCCAGGGCGATCTCCGCCTGCCGGTCGGAATAGACCCCGCCATAGGACGCCACGATCCGCGGATGCTCGCGGGCGCCGATGACGTCGTCCTCCGAATCGGACCGGGCCGGGACCATCGGCGCGCTCTGGTCGCCGGTTTCGCTGACCCTGACCACGGGCCCCGCAAGGCCAGCGCAGCCGGCAAGCAGCAGCAGCGCGGCCATGGCGCCCGCACGGACAAACTTCCCAACGAAGGGCGGCACTCGGATCATCGGGTGGCCAGGACCTCTAGCTGCTCGGGATGGGTGACTTCGATGCGCGGGCCGTCCCGATCGTCCAGCCAGCCGCGCACGCGGACAAGCGCCCCCTCTAGCACGAGCGGATCGAAACCGCTGTCGCCGAAAAGCCGCAACGCGCTGGCTTCGATCACGGCGGTGAAATCCTCTTTCCAGTGGCGCCCGAAGTTGAGATAGACGCGCCCGCCCACCTTGTCGGCGAGCAGCACCCTGCCTTCGACGAGCTCGTAATGGCCGGAACGTTCGGCGAGCGCCTGCGGCCGGTCGGCACGGCGCACCATGTAGTATGGGTCGCTCCAGATGCCAAGCTTCATCGTCCGCGCCCTGCCCTCGGCGGCCATCAGATCGGCAAGACAGGCGCGATTGTCGGGGAACGAGTAAACACGCGCCAACCCCTGCGCCACCATCGCTTGCTGCACCCAGGTCCCCGGCTCGGCGGCCAGGAACAGCTGCCCCAGGGCCCGGCCGTGCCGATCGACCTGCTCGCCGCCATAGGCGAGGCGAACCTGTCTGCCCAGCACCAGCGTTTCAAGGGCGGCTCTGGCCTCCTCGGCCTGCGGCCAGGCCTCGAAACCATCGCGGCCGAGCGGCAGCTTGGGCGCCTGCGTGCCGATAAGCCTGATGGTCAGCCCGCTATCGAGCACCACGGTATCGCCGTCCGTCACTTGCCGGACGATCCCCTGTGGGCCCGCGCGCAGACCTTCGCACGCCGCCGCAGTCACCGGCATCGACGCCACCAGGGCCACTGCGGCAAGGCCGAACGCATGCTTTCCGAACAAGATTCCGCCCCGACTTCGACGCAGCCAAGACTGCACGCAATTGCGGCATTTTTCATCCCGAACACGACATGTTCATATCGTCCCCCTAGGATCGCGTGGCTGGCCGATGCGCCCCATCCTGCGGTTCCGTTATGCTTGTTGAAGGTCTTGTCTTCGCTTCCAGCCTCCGGGCGACGCCGCGCGGTTTCCGCTCGCACCTGTTCGAAGCGGTGGGCCTGTGGGCCCGCGGTGAACGCCAGCGGGCCGCCTGGGCCCCGCACATTGCCCACACGCGCGATCTCATCGACACGCAGATCGACCAGTTGCCGCGACGCCGCACGGTTGCCGTGCTCGGATCGGGGCCGCTGTTCGACGTGCCGGTCGAGTCGCTGGCGCGCACCTTCGAAACCGTGCTGCTGGTCGACCGGGCGCATCTTTCGACCACCCGGCCCCGCGTCGCGCGCTGCCCCAACGTGCGGCAGCTCTGGCACGACCTGTCGGCAGCCACCAACCCGCAGCATCTGGATGTGCTCGCCGGGGTTCCCGACCTCGACTGGGTCATCTCGCTCAACCTCCTGTCGCAACTGGCGCACGGCGCCCCAGAGGGCGAGGAGCGCGCAGTGATCGACGCCCACCTCGACGGGCTCATGGCACTGCCCTGCCCTGCCCTGCTGGTCACCGACTTCTGCTATCGCCTCTATGACCGCCAGGATGTGGAGAAGGAGCATTTCGACCTGCTGCACGGCCGGATCATGCCGCCGTTCGACCAGCGCTGGGTCTGGGACGTTGCTCCGTTCGGCGAGGAAGCGCGTGGCACCAGAAGGGTGCATTCGGTCGCCGCCTGGCTCGATTGGCGCAAGGCTTCAGCCAAATAGGCCGGCGCGGCGAACGACGCAAACTGCATTCTAAGTGTAAACCCTCAGTTCATTCTGTTCCCGGAAATGCCTCGCCTTGGCGGCGGCGTTAGGGACTCGGTAGCGCTTGCGGGCGTCTCTTTGGCGACCACGGCAAGGAGTCCTCCGGCAACAGGCGGTAACAGGCGATGCGCACATTTCTGAGACGACTGGTCTGGATACTTGTTCTTTCGTTGATCCCAAGCGGCGCGTTCGCCGACGACTGGGTCGCGGAAAAACTGCGAGGCGCAGTGTTCGTCATGGTCGACAGCGAATGGGTGAAGCTCGAACGCGGCGCTATTGTGCCCGACGATCGCGTCATCCGCACCATGAACGGCCGCATTACCCTGACGCGCGGCGCCGAGACCATCGACCTCGGGCCCAATACCCAGATCCAGATCTTCGACAAGCCCGGGCGCATGCCGTTCACCACCGTCAAGGAGTACTTCGGCACGGTGGAAGTGGAAGCGGAGGTCAAGCAGGTCCGGCACTTTGCGGTCCAGACGCCCCACCTGGTCGCCGTCGTCAAGGGCACTCGCTTCGTGGTGACTGCGGGCAAGACCTCGTCGGAGGTCTCGGTCAACCGGGGATCGGTCGCCGTGGAGTCGAACGAGACGCGCACCAGTGTGCTGCTGGCGGTCGGCCAGTCGGTCGAAGTCGGCCTCGACAAGGCAATGCAGGTTTCGGGCCGGGGTGCGCTGCCCCAGGTGCTCGGTGCCGATGGCAAGCCGGAACTGCCTGACGCAGCGGCGGATGCGGCGAGAGCCGGCGGTAACGCCGGGATCGCCGGCAATGCCGGCGGCAATTCCGGCAATGCGGGGAACTCCGGCGGTGCCCCCGGCAACTCCGGCGGTGCCCCCGGCAACTCCGGCGGTGCTCCCGGCAATTCGGGAACCGCCGGGGAGGCCCGCGGCAACTCGGAAAACGCCAAGGGCAACACGTAGCTCCGGATGATGGCGTCCCCTCTGATGCGGCTGTCGTTGAGACTGCTGCCGCTGCTGGCGGCAGCAGTCTCCTTTGTCTTTGCCGCGCTGGGCCTTCTGGTTCCGGCCGACGACCTGCTGCGCGACCTGCGCTTCGCCCTCGACCGGCACAGCCCGACCAACAGCATCGTAATGGTCGACATCGATCCCAAAAGCCTCTCCGAGATTGGTGTCTGGCCGTGGCCCCGCCGCATCCATGGGCAGATCCTCGACCGACTGATGGATTACGGAGCCCTCGATGTCGCCTTCGACATCGACTTCAGCGTCGCCTCCAACGAGACTGACGACGCCCTGTTCGAGGGAGCGCTCGAACGCGCCGGCGGCTACGCCATGCTCGCGGCCTTTCGCCAGTTGACCGGCCCGAACGGCGAGGCCGCGGAGAACCTGCCGCTGCAACGCTTCCGCAACCACGCTGCGCCGGTCGCCGTCAATGTCGGCGCCAACGGCGGCGGCAGCGTGCGCTACCTGCCCTACGCCATGATCCTTGGGGGCGAGAGCATGCCCTCGCTGGCCGCCGCCCTGGCGGGTGAACAACGGCCGGCAGAGACCAGCTTCTTCATCGACTACTCGATCGATGTGGCGGCGATAGACCGCATCCCGGTTGCCGACCTGCTGGCCGGCCGCATCGACCCGACCCGCATCGAGAACCGCCAGGTGGTCGTGGGCGCCAGCGCCCTGGAACTGCGTGACACCATGTTCGTGCCCAAGCACGGCACCCTGCCCGGGCCGTTGATCCAGGTGCTGGCGGCCGAGACGCTCAAGCTGGGGCGGGCGCTGGTGCCACTGGGGCTGCTGCCGGTCGCGCTCTGCCTGCTGCTGGTCGGCGGTCTGGCGACGCTGCTGCGCGACAAGCTGACGCTGCCAGCGCCGATGCTCGTTGCATTGGCGTTCTCCGCCTCGCTGGAAGGGGTGGCTCTCCTGCTGCAGATGCAGGCGGGGCTGCTGCTGGATACGGTCGCCATCCAGGGATGCTTGCTGGTCACCATCATCGGCGCCCTGGGCGCCGAGGCCTTCCAGAAGCGCAGCCTGCTGCTGGCCGCATCGCGCGAGCGCGACCGCATGGGACGTATCCTCGATCGCGTCATCGCCGACAATTTCGACGGCGTCGCCGTCGTCGATGAACACGGGACCATTGTCGCCGCCAGCCGGCTGGCGGCGGACCTTCTGGGTGACGACCTGTCCGGCCGTACGGCACAGCAGGCGATCCCGCCCCAACTGCTCGCGGCCATCGAAGAAGCCTGGGCCAATGTGCCGGGAGCCATGAACGGACCACGGGAGACCGTGATCGCAACGCCGGCCCGGGGCGAACGCATTATCGAATATGCGTGCACCCCGTCGGTCGTCTCGGAAGAGGCGGAGGGGGGGCATGAAGGCCGCAGGCGGATCGTCTGCCTGAGCTTTCGCGACATCACCGAGCGCCGCGAGGCGGAGGACCGCCTTGCCTACCTCGCCACCCACGATTCGCTCACCGGGACGCTGTCGCGGGACGAACTCGCCAGCCGCCTGAGCCTGCCGCCCTTCCGCGACCAGGGCCTGACCGTGATGGTGGTGGGCATCGACCGGCTGCGCACGATCAACCAGGCGCTGGGTCACGAAATCGGCGATCTGGTGCTCAGGGAAATTGCCCAGCGCATCTGGGCGCCCGGCGACGAACTGGTGGCCCGGCTGGACGGGGACAGCTTCGCGATCGCCGTCGCCCCAGTCCTCGGCGAGGCCGAGATCGCCGCCTACTGCCAAATGCTGCGGCGCGCCATGAGCGTGCCGTTCCTCTCGAATGGCCACCGGCTGCTGCTCGATTGCCACATCGGGGTGACAACGAGCGAACGGTCCGCCACGACCTCGCCGCCGCTTCTGCTGAGCCACGCCGACATGGCCCAGGCGCTGGCGCGAAACAGTCCGGAGCTGCCATTCCTTGCCTTCGAGCCGGAGATGGAGAGCCGCGTGCGCTCGGCGCGGGACCTCGAGCTCTCGTTGCGCGAGGCGATCGCCCAGCGGCAGCTCGACCTGCGGTTCCAGCCGCAGGTCGATATCGCTTCCGGCCGGCTGATCGGCGCCGAAGCGCTGGTACGCTGGTACCACAAGAGCCTGGGCGAGGTCCCGCCCTCGCGTTTCGTCACCATCGCCGAGGAAACCGGGCTGGTCGTCGAACTGGGCGCCCAGGTGCTAGAGATGGCCTGCGCCGAGGCGGCGCGCTGGCCCGCGGAGCTGCGGGTCGCCGTCAACGTGTCGCCGATACAGTTCCAACTGGACGACGTAGTCGGGCGGATCCGCTCGACCCTCGAACGCACCGGCCTCGCCCCCCAGCGGCTCGACATCGAGATCACCGAAGGGACAGTCCTGGCGGGCGGCCGCGCCGTGCTCGAGGCGCTGGCCCAGCTCAGGCTGCTGGGCGTCGGCATTGCGCTTGACGACTTCGGCACCGGCTACTCGTCGCTGAGCTACCTGGCCGGCCTGCCCGTCGACAAGATCAAGATCGACCAGAGCTTCGTCCGCCAGCTCACCTGCGAGTCCGACGTGGAAGCCATCGTCGAGACCGTCCTGGACCTGTGCCGCCGGCTCAAGAAGACCGTGGTCGCCGAAGGGATAGAAACCGCCGGACAGCGCGACTGGCTCGCCGCGCGGCAGTGCCAGATCGGCCAGGGATATCTCTACGGCCGGCCGCTGACCGCAGCCGACCTGCTCGATCTGCACCACCGGCCGGGCGACGCGGCGCTGGTCGCCTGAACCGCTTCGCGGGTGGCGAAAGGCAAATCTTCCGCAGGCCAGGAATTGGGCTTTATTCGGCGGGACGATCTCAGTAAGTTGCGCCGCACCGATCCCGTAGCTCAGCAGGATAGAGCGCAGGATTCCTAATCCTGAGGCCGCGCGTTCGAATCGCGCCGGGATCGCCAACAGCTCCCAACCATGGTGCGTACCAGGCCCGGAAGGGCCCGGAGTGTTACCATCTGGCCACTCGACAGCCGTGATCGCCACCTGCCGCTGCCTTGTGGCCGGGTTTTTTGTTTTGGGGGAAGGAGACTGCTCCTCCCCCCAACAAGCCGCTTTGCATGCTCTCGGCTTCTCCTCTCACCTTGATTTCGCCACTGGTATGTTCGAAGGACATGCGAGCTCGAAACCAGGTCGGGCGCCAAGATTGCCAATCCTCCCCCAGCCGCGCGCAAAGGACAGATGATGCCCAGACAGACAAATATTGCCGCGCTTGCCGCTGCCGGATTGCTCACGCTGGCGCTGGGCGGCTGCATGGGCGGCAGCGCCGGAGCGCTGGCGCCGGGCCTCGCCGCGCGCATGGACCAGCCGGGCGCCAGCCTCGACCGCGCCACGGCGCTGGGCATGCTCAACGCCTACCGTGCCACCACCGGGGCCCCGGCGCTGGCGGGCGATGCCGGGCTCGACACCAATGCGCAGGCGCTGGCGGCCGCCTATGCCAGCGCCGGCACGGCGCCCAAGCTGCCCGCCGGGGCCGTGGCGATGCGGGTGAGCGCCGGCTACGCGACTTTCGCCGAAACCTTTTCGGGCTGGCGCAACTCGCCCGCCGACGCGCAGGTGCTCGCTTCCACCGCTGCAACCCGCGCCGGGCTGGGCGTCGCCTATGATGCCGGCTCGACCTATGGCGTCTACTGGGTGCTGATCCTTGAAGACTGAGGGCCCGGTGCTGGTCGACGCGCGCGGGCTCAAATGTCCGCTGCCGGTGCTCAAGGTGGAGAAGCTGCTCGGCCAGCTGCCGCCGGGGGCCGAACTGGTGGCGCTTGCCACCGACCCGATGGCCAAGGTGGACATCCCGCTCTACTGCCAGCAGCATGGCCATGCCTGCACCGCCGCCAGCGAGGACGGCGTGCTGCGCTTCACGATCGCGAAGGCCGGCTAGTTGGACGCAGTCGCCATCGGCGCATATGGCGGACGGCGGCGCGGCAGCGGCACATCGCGCGTGCGGCCCAGATCGGTCGCCCGATAGACCGCCCCCTCAATGCGGTCGGTGAGATAGCTGGGCTGACCCTTGAGCCCCATCGGGAAGGCCGCCTCGCGTTCCTTCACATAGGCCTTGGCCTTCTTGCCGCAGATCAGCGACTTCATGTTGACCGCCTCGGCCTCCAGGTTGGGGAGCGCCACGACGCTCTGGCCGGAGCCGGTGACCGCGCCGGAGAGCCCGCGCAGGAACAGCTCGGCGGTCATCTCGTTGCGCTCACGCGCCGACGAACCGCCCAGCACCACCCCGAGCAGGGAACGGCCCTGCCGCTCGACCGTCGCCACGATGTTGAGGCCCGAGGCGCAGACATAGCCGGTCTTCATGCCGGTCGTGCCTTCGAAATGCTCGAGCAGGCCGTTGTTGGATTCAAGGCTGGCCTTGCCCAGCGTCACCGCCTCGGTGCCAAACATCGGCAGGTATTGCGGATAGTCACGGCGGATGTAGAGCGCCAGCACCGCGAGGTCGCGGGCGGAAGTCACCTGCGCTTCGCTGTGCAGACCGTGCGGATTGACGTAGTGCGTCGCCGTCAGCCCCATGGCGGCGGCCATCTGGTTCATCTCGGCGACGAACTTGTCGACGTCGCCCGACACGGCCTCGGCGACGGCCACGGCGATGTCGTTGGCCGACTTGACCACGAGGATATAGAGCGCGTCCTGCATGGTGATGGCGCTGCCGACTTCCAGCCCCGACTTGCTCGGCGCCTGATTCCAGGCGTTCTGCGAAATCATGATCGGGGTATCCAGGCTGATCCGCCCCTGCGCGATCGCTGCGAAGGCAACATAGGCGGTCATCAGCTTGGTGAGCGAGGCCGGATGCCACGGCTGGCCCGCCTCCTGCTCGAACAGCACCTCGCCGGTCTGCGCATCAACCAGCAGCATCGGATTGGCACGCGTTGCCGTCGCCAGGAAGCCAGCCAGGACGAGCAGGACAACGATGAGCAGTGGCCGGACGAGCTGCACGAGGGATTCGGCTCCGATTCTTGCGGGGATTTCTGCGGCTGCTCCTCTTAGCAGCGGGGCATGGCAACCTCAAGAATGCGGCGATGTGCTGACGCCGATGTGAATCAGCTCAGATCGGGGAGGTTGTTGGCGGTGCGCCAGCGATGCAGGAGGGTCCGCCGGGGCTCCGGCAGCGGACTGTCGGTGAGCTCGAGGCGCACGATGCGGTCGGCCCGGAAGCTGCGGAAATCCTGCCGCAGGGTGCACCAGGCGACCAGCACTTCCCGGTCCCGGTCGTAGCCGAGCGCCACCGGATAGACGACTCGCTCGGTATATTGGTCATCGGCCGCCTCATAGGCGATGAACAGCTGCACTTCCTGGCGAAGCGCATCCCGCAGGTCGGCAAGGATCTCGTTGCGGTCCTGCTCGCGCCGGCGCGGCAACGCGAACAACCCGATCGCATCCATCTCCCCGCGGCGCTCCGCGGGCAATGCGGCAGCGATCTTGGCGGTCGCATCCCGGGCAGTGTCGCTCATGTCACGGTCCGGACCATAGATGAGGGTCCGCAGGCCCAAGACGACCGCTTCGAGCTCCTCAGTGGTGAACATCAGGGGCGGCAAGAAGTAGTCGGCGCGCAGCTGGAAGCCCAGCCCGGCCTCGCCGTCGATGGCCGCGCCCATGGATTTGAGGGTCTCGATATCGCGGTAGAGCGAGCGTAGCGACACGCCCGTCTCCTCGGCCAGCACCTGCCCGGAAACCGGACGGCGGCGCCGCCGCAACGCCTGCATCAACAGCAGGAGGCGCTCGGATCGCTTGCCCATCTATCGGTGTTCCGCTGCTGACATTTTCTGGTGCCGCTGACCGCTAGGCTCTCTGCCATCAGAACCAGGGAGACAACCAATGACAACCATCGTGACCATCCTCACCGAAGGCTTCGCCGATTGGGAGACCGCCCTGCTCAACGCCGCGGCGCACTCCTTCTACAAGGCAGAAACGCTCTACGCGACTCCCGGCGGCAAACCGGTAACCTCGTCGGGCGGCCTGCGGGTGACCCCAACGCTGGCGCTCGAAGCGATCGACCTCGAAGCGCTGGACGCGCTGGTGGTCTGCGGCGGCACCATCTGGCAGACCGAGGCGGCCCCGGACCTGACCCAGATCCTCAACGCGGCGCAAGCCAAGGGCAAGGTCATAGGCGCCATCTGCGACGCAACGGTCGCGGCGGCAAGGACCGGGCTCCTCGACAACATCGACCACACCAGCAACGGCGCGGGCTATCTCGACGGCACCGGCTACCGGGGCAAGGCGCACTATCGGGACGTGCCGCACGCGGTCTCGAGCCAGAGGGTGGTCACCGCCCCGGCCACCGCACCGGTGAGCTTCATGGCTGAGGTGATGCGGGCGGTC
>Ga0299912_10004852_pt1 | contig 11013 bp, 10 predicted proteins | sample RVTome_2_FD_207667 | JGI IMG/M metagenome (GOLD analysis project Ga0299912, IMG submission 207667) | Soil microbial communities from uranium-contaminated site in the Upper Colorado River Basin, Wyoming, United States - RVT95D214 (version 2) ... | reverse complement strand
CGTGACAGTTATTCAATATCGAAATCCCGAGAATCGGCAGGCTTACGCACGTTAGCCTCCAGAATCCGATATTGAATAACTGTCACGTCATCCGTTTTGGCGGTCCTGTGAAACTTTAACGTCCATTTCAGCCAGCTATTGCATGGATCATAAGTGTCGGTACTGCATAGCGGATTGCTGCCAGTGTCATAGTAGGCTACACAATTTTTGTAGCCGGCATAGACACCATAGGCGATCGTAAAGCTGCCAAAAGAAATTATCGCCAAAAGCACGATAAATAGCCCGGTCGTCATTTTGCGCCGCATTTTTTCCTCCTTAATAAAATTTTATGAGTTGTCGCCCCAAAAGTCGGTCATGCGGCACTTGCGGCGGACCTCGAGAATACCCCCCCCCAATGGATATAACTGTCCACTAAAAAATGGCTTAACTATTTCCCTTTGCCCCAGCATAGACCCCAGAAATTCCCTCCCGGCAACTGCCGGGCGTTTTCAGTTTTCAAATACTATAATAAAATAGCTATCTATAATTAATTTACATTGCCTGAAAAGCTTGTCAAGGAAAATCGGCAATCTTTGTGAAAATTTATGCCTTAATTCACGGTTAGCTTCTATATATCTTACTTATTGTCAAGCATACTCGAGTCAGACGACAGGTTGGATTCCCGCTTTCGCGGGAATGACAATCCGTAATTATGCAGTAAGCCCTACCCCATCGCCTCCAGCAGCGCCAGGGCCGCCTGTTTGCCTCGTTCCCCAACCTCTAACATCGGGCCCACGCAGGAGGGGCAGCCGGCCTGGCAGGGACATTGCCTGAGATAATCCCGCGCCGCCTTGACGATCTCCTCGAACATCACGAATATTTTACGTGAAAAACCGACGCCGCCGGGATAGTTATCGTAAATATAAATCGTCGGCAGGTCCTGGAAAGGCGATTTGACCATGGCCACCGCCCTGATATCGGTCGGATCGGACATGATCCAGAGCGGGATTATCTGGCGCAGCAGGTGCGCGCACCCGCGCAGTCCGCCGCCGAGCTGGTCTTTGGTCAGGTCAAGTCTGCCTATCAGCTCATCGGGCAGGCTCACCCAGAACGAGGTTGTATGCATCGTCTGTTCGGGCAGGCTGACTCTCCCCCAGCCGACGTTTTCATGCGTGTTGAATCGGATTTTCTTGTAGTTCACCACGACCCTCGTCACCGATACGTCCCCCCAGCTACGCGAAGCGTGGGAACCGCCGTCTGCCAGGCCGTCTTCGCAGAGCACCTTAATCGAGACTTTCGATTCGGCGTCGGTGAAATATTCGGTTTCTACGGGAATCGCATATGCTCGCTTCCCCTCCCAATCGAGCTGGCGGATTTGATATTGCGCGGTCTGGTGAAGGTAGATCGCTTCGGGATGAAGCAACTCCGGCGCGGAAAACTGATCGACCTCCCCGATGACCCGGCCATGATCGCTCTCATCGAGGATAACGAAATTCTCCGGGGCCGCCGACCGCAGGGAAACTTCTGTTGCCGGATAGATTTCCGAGGCGTAATGGTAGCTGTCGTTGGACCGGTGCACGAGCCGCTCCTGCTGCAAGTGATCCATGATTTGCGTCAACGGGGCAACGCCGAAAATCTCATTTGTTTTCACGGGTAATTCAAAGGCCGCGCATTTGAGATGCGACACCATCAACAATAAATTGTCCGGATCGACAATGCCCGATTCAGGTGACTTGCCGAAAAAGTAATTCGAATTGTTCATCAGAAATTGATCCAGCGGCGCAGACGAAGCGACCATTATCGCCAGTGAAACGTCAGTTTTGCGGCCAGCCCGCCCGGCCTGCTGCCAGGCCGACGCGATCGCCCCGGGGTAGCCGGCCATGATTGAAACATCGAGCCCGCCGATATCGATGCCGAGTTCAAGGGCGTTGGTAGAAACCACGCCAAGGATGGATCCTGCCCGCAGGCCCTTTTCGATACCGCGGCGTTCATTAGGCAGATAGCCGCCGCGATAACCCATCACCAGGTCGGGCGATTTCTTCAGCTTCTGCAATTGCTCCTTGATATAGCGGGTCAACACCTCAACGCGAACCCGGCTGCGCGCAAATGCTATCGTCTGGATTTCATTAGTGATAAAGTAGCTGGCCAGTTTAGCGGTTTCTTTGACCACCGAATTTCTGATGCCCAGTTGGCGGTTGACTACCGGCGGATTATAAAATACGAAATGCTTTTCACCGGACGGCGCGCCGTTTTTATCGATCACCTTCACCGGCCGGCCAATGATTTTTTCGGCCAATTCGCCTGGATTGCCGATCGTGGCCGAGCAGCAGATATATTGAGGATGGGAGCCATAGAATTGGCAAAGCCTGTGGAGCCGGCGTAAGACATTGGCCAGATGAGACCCGAACACGCCCCGATAGTGGTGAAGCTCATCGATCACGACGTAACGCAGCTTTTCGAAGAGCTTGATCCAGATCGTATGATGGGGCAGGATGCCGGAGTGCAACATATCGGGATTGGTGACTACGATATGCCCGGCTTTGCGAATCGCCGATCGGGCAGACGCTGGCGTATCGCCATCGAACGTATAAGTTTTGATATCGACGTTCAAAGCTTCGATGTCGTTGTAGAGCTCATCAACCTGGTCGGCGGAAAGCGCCTTGGTCGGAAATAGGTACAACGCGCGCGCCTCCGGATCATCATTAAGCAAAGTATTTAAAACCGGTAGATTGAAGCAAAGCGATTTGCCTGAGGCGGTCGGTGTCACAACGACGAAATCGACCCCCTGTTGCGCCAGCTCGAATGCCTCCACCTGATGGCTGTAAAGCTTTGAAATCCCCTTTCGCTCCAGCGTTTCCGTCAACTTCAAATTTAGGTTGGCCGGGAATGGCCGATAATCTCCTGGTTGGGCCGGGAAGCTGTTCCAGAATACGATATTATCGCAATATTCTCGATCCGCCTTAAATCGCTCCATCGCCTGAAGTAAATTCATCGCCAAGCTCCCATTCTATTGAAAAATATTACTGCTCATTTGAATAGTGTATATTTCGATTCGCTCGATTTTTCAAGTTTTTATTTTGCAGATTGTCCCCGGCAGATCGAGAGGTCTGTACTGCAATAATGGACAATCAGCTCAAGAAAAGGCTTGACAACAAGGATATATCTATCTATATAATAATGGTTTTTCATCAGGCGCGACTTCTTTGATCCTTCATAATTTGCATCATTGAGCTTCAGCTTCAATGACCTAAACGTTACAGCCCCCAAGACCTTGCCTGATAATGAATAAGAGCAGGGTAATTTAATTGGTGGCAATGCGGCAATAGGCAAATCGTCGCCGACGCGACGGCGGTTGCCACTACCGATATTCAGGATCTACTTCGCGGCCCTTCGCGGCAACACGGAACGTTAGAGCGGTTTATGCAGCTTTACCGGAAAAATCTTGAAAGCGGACCTGCGGGCAGCAATTATTTTGCCTGCGTAATTTCCTCTGCCGTTTCGGCTTTTTTGCTATCGACCGCTCATTCCCATCCCGAAATCTGGTTTATCTCCCTTTTTTCGTTAGTGCCTTTTCTGGCCCGGGTCAAGAGATCCGGTTGGTCAGAGATGCTGGTATCGAGCGTCAGCTTTGCCAGCATTTATGCAATCCTCATGATTTCCACAAAATCGCTGATTACCCCCCAATCTTTACTCTTAAAAATCGGTCTGCTCAATTTAATTTTCGTCGTCTTCGGTATGGGAATCAAACTCCTGCATAAATCGATCTGGTTCAATCCCGTCTTTATCGCCGCACTGTGGCTGCCGTTGGAATTTGCGATAAACCGCTACATCGGTCTTGGCGCCATTTTCGCGCTCCCCGATCATGGGCATGACCTTGTTTACAGGATGGCTTCGATGTTCGGTTTTCTAACGGTTTCGTTCTTCATTATTCTGATTAATTCGATTATCTTGCTGCTTTTCGATCAAATCTTCCTGAGGGGTGTTCCTGAATTTACATATAACGCTCTTGGCATTCGCCGTCTTGCGACGTCTCTGGAAATTCACAAGTTATTCAGCGAGCGGTATTTCACTATCAACACAAGAGCCCCGCCAGCTATCGTTCAATTCTTCGATTGATTGATGAAGATATTTACATGGAGATTGGATTGGCTTATTAGCATGGAGAGAAGGATGAATAGAAAAATATTGATTCTGACGATTGGGCTGCTGTTTGCGTTTGCCTCCGCGCTGATGGCGCAATGGCCGAACGAAAAGATGCATTTCCCGCAATTGCCTGACCTGATCGGCTGGGATGTCAATGCATGCGCGGCACTCGAACTGGCTGACGATTGGCAATGCGACGAAACCGGCATGGTTAAGGACATTCATTTCTGGGGCTCCTGGAAAAACCAGGACGGCATTCCGCAGACCGATGAATTTGAATCGCCGGCCCCGATTTTTACTTTCACGATCTATTACAACATCCCTGTCGGCCCAGGCGGCTACAGCATACCTGGAGAGCCTCTGTGGGGACCCGTCACCGAGCAGATCCAGGGAATACCCTCGGAGCCCCCGACCCTTGAGGGGTGGTTTGATCCCGCAACTGGCACGGTCGTCAATAACGATCATATTCCCTACTGGCAGTATGATTTTATCTTGCCGGAACCGCTCTGGTTTCCGCAGGTTGCAGGGACAATCTACTGGCTGGGAATCACCGCCCAACTCGATGATCCGGCCCAGTTCCAATGGGGCTGGAAGAATTCGCGGGATCATTTCATGGATGATGCCGTCTGGAAATTCCCGTTAGGCGGCGAATGGCAGGAGATGTACGAGCCGCCAAGGTTCAACCAGTTCTCCGTTTTTTTTGACATGGCAGGCATGCCCTACGACGAGGGTTCGACTAACTACTATGGACAGGGCTGGTACTACTACGAACAATATGAATGGTGGAACATCTGGTTTTACAATAACCCATATACACCCGACCACCCCAAGGAAATAACGCTGGTCGTAAACGCGCTGCAATTTGGGCCCAATCCGACCTTGACTTTTGCCTTGAACTATTCAACTGAACTGTGGTCAATGGAAGGCATACCCGGTCAACCCCCGTTGCCTGAAAATATCCCTCCCGGAATGGAGGATGCGTACATCGTTCGTCAAATTTATCCGGTGTTGATCAACGGCGGCCCGCAGACTATCGCCATAACGATCCCGTGGAATCCTGAATGGGTGTCAATTGATATCATCGCCACCGACGTCGCAATCAACGGGACTATCACCCATGAGTGCGTCGGCACCTCGCTCGACCTGGCTTTCGTTATCACCGGTGGCGCCGATCAGATCCCGACATTGAACGAATGGGGAATGATCATCCTCGGGCTGTTGATCTTACTGGCCGGCTCCATAGCACTCGTACGCAGACGCAAGGCGGTCACCAAGCAGGCATAAAGAATACTTTACTCTTATCGCTTGCGAGTAGGGGCACGGCATGCTGTGCCCCTGCTGGCTTTTAACCACAATGTTGCATGCTGTCACCCGACGGCCAATCGATCACGGTCGGGTGGGGGCACGCGACCGCACAAGAATGAATTTTTATTACCCGGCTTAATGGGCGCGGATGACGCGCCCACTTTTTTAAATATGCGATCGCGCTATTTAACTTCTTTGAGACGCCTGTAAGTGGAAGCGCCGGCGCCAAAGATAATTATAATCAATCCGAACCACACCAGGTTGACCAGCGGCTTTTTGGAAATATTGATAATCAGCAGATCAGTCGATTTGAACTCATCCGGATTATCCCTGTCTGTCACGCCGATCATTATCATGCCCTGGTCGGCGTTTATTTTAAGCAGGTAAATATTTTTCCCGACATCGGAAATTTTGGCGGGGATAAGCTCTGGCTGATCGCCGCCTGCGACCACAAATAGAGGTTTAGCCTCTGCAATTTTGCCGTCAGCGGATTTCACGCTCAGGTCAGCTCCAATTGAAAGCGGGCCGCCTTCCATGTGATTGCCCAGATCAAACTGCTCGAACGTAATCTCCAGGCCGGCAATAGAGCCAGTTTGCCCCTGGGTCAGAATGAGCGTCGCGCCGGATGTTTGCGTGCCGGCGGTTTTAAGCTCCTCAGGTGAAATATACAAATCATAAAGTAAAAACTTCTTAATATAGGGATTTCTGACCAGGCCCTGCTTGCTCCAGAGGAAAACCGGCGATGCCTGAAAAATGTTCGAACCACGTTCGATTTGAATATGCGCCATATCGCGGTCTTTATCCACCGATTCCGCTCCCAGAAATTTCAAATTGAAGCCGAGGGCGTGGTTTGCTTGATCCCTTTCCAGCGTGATTTTCTCCTCGGTCGAATAAGCCGAAGAGGCGATAATCCCGATGAACATCATGGCCGCGCCGGTGTGGATTAAATCGGCTAAGATGAATTTCAGGCCGTTGCGCGCCCGCGAAATAACCTCGATCAAGTTGGCCATAAAGGCAAAACCGCTTGTAAAGATAAACAGCATATGCACGGCGTTCCTGACCCCCAACAGCACGCCGACAAGGACAAAGACGATGGCGACCGCTACCGGCAGAATCAGCCGGCGGCGAAGTTCACGCCATTCCGAAACACCCCAGGATAAAACTCCGCCCAAACCGAGGATAATACCGATAATGATCGCGATCGGCAGATTCGTCATGGTGTAATATGAAATGTCGACGGCCGAGGGCTCCCCGACTATCCTCGTTAGAAGCGGTGATGACATTCCCAGCAGTACCAGGAAGGCCGATAAGATAACGAATAACATTGCCAGGAATACGACAAACTCTCTTGACAAAGGCGATTTACCGGGATCGGCTGAGTCGATCGACTTCGTTCTGTATATCAGCAGGCCATACGACAAGACCGTAAAGGAGATCAAAAAAATGACCAGATAGGCGCTCAGGCCAAGATCAACGAACGAATGAACCGAAAAATCAGCCAGCACGCCCGAGCGAGTCAGAAATGTCCCGAAGATCACCATTAAAAATGTGGTGATCGCCAAAAATAAATTCGTCTTTTTGAACGATCCGCGGTGCTTTTCAAGCAACATCCCGTGAACTAATGCAATACTCCCCAGCCAGGGCACGAGCGAGGCGTTTTCGACCGGGTCCCAACCCCAATAGCCGCCCCAACCAAGCGTTTCATAGGCCCAGTAGCCGCCCAGAAATATGCCGGTGCCCAGAGCGCAGACCGAAAATATCGCCCAGGGCAGAGTCAATTTCACCCAATTCGAATATCTATTGGTCGCCAGGGCCGCCATCGCAAAGGCGAACGGCACGAACGTCGAGGCGTAACCCAGAAACACGATCGGCGGGTGAATCTGCATCCAATAATTCTGTAAAAGCGGATTCAATCCCTGGCCGTCGGCCGGAACCATCTGGTTCATTTTAAACGGGGACGAGATGTTCAGCAGGGCAAATAAAAATAGCTGGCCCACGAGATAGAAAAACATGACCCAGCCAAGTTGCTCTTTAGCTTTCGATTTGACCCAAACGCCCAGCAGAACACCGAACGTCACCCAGAGCAAAAACGAGCCTTCCTGTCCCGCCCAGAGAGAAGTCACCTTGAAATTGGTGGCCAGATCGAGCGACGAATAATGCGAAATATAAGAATATTCAAAACGATTACCCAGGAAAAGGGTAATCATGTAGATGGCTGCGATCAACACCAGCGACGACATCAAGTAGTAAGACCACCGGGAGGCAGCCAGATAGACCTTGTTGCCGCGGGCTATCATATAATAGCCGAAAGTCGAAAGCAGGGCGGCCACGGTTGCCAGCGCTAAGATGTAAGTTCCAATGACCATATATATTCCCCTGTCGGTTAAATATTATCAGATTTTTGGACTTCGGCGCCCTGGTATTTCGACGGGCATTTCACCAGCAATTCCTTGGCCTGAAAAGTGCCGTTGCTGAAACTGCCCATGCAAACAACGGATTCCGCCTGCTCAAAATTGCCGGGCTTGGTGCCATAAAAATCTACCTGCATGCGGTCGCCGTTTTCATCGCTGATAAAGAAAGTGAATACGCCGGTCTTGTCATCATATACCGAGCCGCCGTGATCGACTTTGCCCAGTACCTGCACTCTCGAACCCAGCGACCTGGCCTGCTCGAATCCGACATATGGCGTGGCGCTCCCCACCAGCGACCAGATGCCGAGGCCGCCGAAAATGACTATCACGGCGAGGCCTATTATCATTCGGTACTTACTGAACATTTTTCTCCAACTCCTTAATTCTGTGGTCAAGTCTTAGCATGTAAAGCCAGAGAACCAACCAGATCACTAATGAGACGAACATCGGAATAAGCGTCGTCATCTTAATTTTCCCTCCCGAAGGGCATGGACTTTCATGGATAGCATGTACATCCAGATATACATGATTAAAAAGGCCGCCAGCGATGGTCCGAACACCAGCCAGGTCTGCCCGGACATCTTGATAAAGGCCCCCGAGGCTGTATCGCCGGGCGCCCCCGGATGCAAACCGGGTGTTATCCTGGGCCAGATGAAGATCGTAAAGATCGCCGAGATAAAGCCAAGTATTGAATACACCGAGGCCAGGTTGGCTTTTTTAATCGGATCGGCCACCGCCGAACGCAGCGAAAAATAAGCTAAGTATATCAGCAATAAAACCACTATCGACGTTTCCCGCGGATCCCAGTTCCAGAACGTGCCCCAGGTGAATTTGGCGAAAACCGATCCCGAGCCGGCGGCCAGGGCGCAAAATATCGTTCCCAGCAGAGCGGCCGTTTCCGATTTTTTATCGTATAACAAATCCCTCTTATTAAGATACCTTAAGCCCTGATACATGGCGAAACCATAGGCGATAAATGTGACCAGCGCCACCGGCACATGAAAATAAAATATACGGTAGATCTCCGGACTCGAAACCCCAAACATCGGGGGCTCAAACATCCAGGTACCGAGTATAACCCACACGAATATGACAAAAAGGCCGATTTTCCAGACCATCTATGCTCCTAACGCCGGTTCAAACCGCAATGTTCCATTTGGGTCCCGGATTTTCAGTCATGCCAGACATAATCGAAAAGCATAAAGCCTGCCACGGTCATGACCACTGCATAAGATAATAGCACCTTCAATTCTGCCAGACCATCGGCCAATTCCAGGTTGCTATTTAGGGCTTTTTGAGTGCCGCTTATTGCCATGATTAGAAGCGGCAAGACTATGGGAAACGACAGCACCGCAAACAACGCCCCTTTGATCGATGCTTTCGATATTATCGCGCCGATGATTGTAGTCGAACCGGCGAGCCCCAGCGTTGCCATAATCAACACCATTACAAATAGCTCGGCGCAGGAAATTTCCAGGCCGATCAGTCCAGCATATATCGGCACGATAATCGCCTCCAGAAATATTAAAAGAAGCAAATTGAATAGATATTTCCCGGCGAATATCGCTGACGCGGGCGCATAGATGCGCAGCGCCAGTGCTGTCCGGCTTTCTTCCTCTTTAATGAAGCTCTGGCCTAAGCCAGCCACCGAAGCGAAATATATTACCAGCCAGAACAAAATTGCCTGCATGTTCTTCTCGATAATAATCCTGGCGCTGGCAAAGCCGACCGCGACAACCGTCACCAGCGCGAACATCAAAATCGCGCCGATAGCATAGCGGGTCCGGAATTCGCTCAGTACATCCTTTTTGAAAACGGCCAGCGACTTAATCGCCAAGCCGGATCGTTCGGTTGCCATATTTCAGATCACTTTCCTCGTTTGTTGCCAGGACAGTTATCCCTTCATGCCTTTTGATTATCTCTTCTACTACCTGCTTCCCCGCGGGATCAAGGTTAGCCATCGGCTCATCGAGCAACAATAGCGGCGGTTTTCTAAGCAAAGCAAGGATAAATTTAAGCCGCTGTTTCATACCGGATGAATACGATTTTACGAGATCGCCACCTCTTCCCCTCAACCCGAACTGCTCAAGCTCAGCGCTAAAATCCGTCGTCTTGATGCCGGCCATCTGCGAAAAAAAGCCGAGATTTTCGCTGGCGGTCAGCTCGTCATAAAGATATAAATCGGGCGCCACCAGGCCGACTTGAAATAGCCTCTGATATCCACTATATTCGATATTTCCAACCTGGAGGCTGGCCCGGCCCATCGTTGGCCGCAGCAAAGAGGCGATAATCCTCACAAGCGTGGTTTTCCCGGAACCGTTGGGGCCGCTGACCGTCAATACCTCGCCTTTCTCTATGGTAATAGAGATATTCTCGAAAATTACCCGGTCGGCAAATCGCATCGAAATATTTTCAAGGATTAGTCTCATGATATTGATCTATTAGTATATGAATCGGGCTTATTTCAAGGGATTATTCGAGACGGTATGATTTAAATGGCTAAGGCCGTGATTTTCAAGGACGCATTTAGAATCGGCTGCCGACGGCCGCAGGGAATAAAGATATTAGCTGATAATGTCAGTCAGCCTGGACCAGCGAACTCGCTGCGGAAAATGCCAGACATTATAGCCGATCCATTTGACAATCGAAAATAGGTCGTTGGTCGATATTTCCGGGGAATCCTGATCGGGCGCCCAGGACCAGTGAATAAGCAGCGCTCGGCCCATTACCAATCGGCGGTCCAGAAAGCCCCAGAAACGCGAATCGGCCGAATTGTCTCGATTGTCTCCCATGACAAAAAGCATACCGCGGGGAACCTTTGTGGGCGGGAGATTATCCCGCCTTCCCCCCTGATTATTATTCCTGTAGGGGATGATCACGTTGGGCTGCTCGAATTTCCCGTGCCCGGGCAGCGGCACTTCTTTGCCATCGACGTAAACATGCTTATCGATAATCTCAATCACCTGTCCCTCGACCGCGATACACCTCTTGATATAGTTTACAGTCTGGTCGTAAGGATATTTAAAAATTACGATATCGCCTGGTTTAGGCTCGTCGATGGCTGGCAGGTGAATATCGGTGAAGGGAATCGGAAGTCTCATACCATAAACAAATTTGTTAGCCAACAAAAAATCTCCGACCAGCAGGGTATTTTCCATCGATCCGGAAGGAATTT
>Ga0299912_10004851_pt1 | contig 11014 bp, 7 predicted proteins | sample RVTome_2_FD_207667 | JGI IMG/M metagenome (GOLD analysis project Ga0299912, IMG submission 207667) | Soil microbial communities from uranium-contaminated site in the Upper Colorado River Basin, Wyoming, United States - RVT95D214 (version 2) ... | reverse complement strand
CAAACTACCGGAAACCCTTTTGCCATTCAGGGCAACCACCACCAAATCCTTTTCCTTAAGCATTCCTTTGTTTTTACCAGATGGAGTTATTAAGATTTTGTTAGCTCCTATCCGGATGCTCATATTCCCTTCGGAAGCTACCACATACCCTTTATTATACATCCTTTTCCCTATCTCTATTATTTCCTTTTTAGCTTTAAGAATTGTGCTCATAATTTTTCTGGAAGAATCTTTCAGGTGTTAAACCGTTCCAATTTTCAACCATAGGACTTGAAAGATAATAATAGCTTCATTTTCCTTAGTCAAGGATATTTTACCAAAATAATTATCCTTTCAGGTATACAAAAAAATCATTTTTACTTGACAAAAATATGATGGGGGGTATCTTATAAAAGAAATAGGAAATAACAAAGTCAATAACTAATATTATCTAAGGAGGCTCGGAGATGAAATGCAAAACTTTTTTGCTGGTCTCAGTGTTTTTGCTTTTGGGCTTTTCTTTTAAAACTTTTAGCCAATCTTTTGAGATCACAGAGATTGATATAGGAGGTGAACCTAACTACTTACCAACGGGAGAACCTCAATGGTCGCCGGATGGAACCAAGCTTGCTTTCGTTTCAAAGGAATGGCTATGCGTTGTGGATATAGAGAAAAAAGAAGAAATAAAAAAGATTGACAAGATTGGACGTGAAGGTTTTGCCTGGTCAGATTCAAATACCTTTGCTATCTGTGAATACGAACGAGATACAAGTGGAATAGTCATGAGACACAAAACACTCAACATACATGGAGAAGAAAAACTGCTAAGGAAGGAAATCAGCACAAATGAATTATCCCCAAATATTTCAGGATTGACCGAGCTCCCGGATGGAACTTTGGGCTATTATGAGAAACCATTTGATCCATCGAGCGGAAAGAAAGTCTTCCATATTATAAAACATGGGAAACTCAAGCCAGAAGATGCATTAAATCAAATGATAGCTACCACTACAGAAGGATGGGTAGGATGGGGCGCCATCTTATTAGAGGGTGTTGATGGAACAGTAAAGAAGAGAGTCACAAAAGGAAATGCAACATACTCCTTTCCAAAACTTTCACCAGATGGTACCAAGATTTTGGCTGTAAATCATCGATCAGACGCAGTAATATTCGATCTTGATGGGAATGAGCTTGCCAGAGTGGGAGCTGGTGTGTATGAAGGTTGGACACCAGATAAAGAAGTTGGCAGCAATTACGCATGGTCTCCTGATGGTAAACAGATAGCCTATGATCTTATTGTTGAAAGTGAATTTGATATTGAAGCATCTGACATATATGTTATTAATACAGATGGGACAGGGAGAACTCAGCTTACAAACACTACAGATGTAATTGAGATGTATCCTTCCTGGTCACCGGATGGAACAAAAATCGCTTGTTATTCAGACAATAGTGGCAAATTATTCGTGATAAAGTTAAAATGAAAAATATCGATTATGCAATTTATTTTACTTGACAAAAAATAATAGAGGGTATATTATTACATAAAGAGGAACTTAATAAAGTTAATAACTAATATTTCATAAGGAGGCTCGGAGATGAAAAGCAGAATCTTTTTGCTGGTCTTTATTTCTTTGGTTTTAGGCTTTTCTTTTAAAGTCTTTAGCCAATCTTTTGAGACCATAGAGATAGGGAAAGGAGGACCGCCCAAGTGGTCACCGGACGGGACCAAGCTTGCCTTTATGTCTGACGGATGGCTCTGTGTGGCAGATGCAGAGGGAAAAGGCGAGCTCAAGAAAATTGCTGAGGTAAATCCGCATGTTTTTGACTGGATGAGCGATTCAGAGTTTATGGTCTGGGAGATAGAAAGAGGGGATTACAAAATTGGACCAGGAATGATTGGAAGATTAAAAACCGTGACTTTAGATGGTAAAGTCGTGCAGATAGCAGAAGATAAAACCACTAGGAGACAGGAACCCAATATTTCAGGACTGACCATTTTGAATGACGGCACTGTGGGGTATTATGAAGGGCGTTTTTCACTCCCGGAAAAAGATAAAGTCTTCAAAGTAATAAAACAAGGAAGACTAAAGTTAGAGGATGCCAAGAAGCAGTGGAAGATTGATTTTTGGCAAGGTGGTCCCGGTTCCCAAATCTACTTAAGGACAATAGATGGCAAACAGGAAAAAAGAATACCTAACCCCAAAGGATATGACTGCTTGCAACTTTCTCCGGATAATTCAACAATCTTAGCAGCTAATAATCATGGTCCAGACTATGGCCTCTTTGTGTTAGATTTGGATGGTAAGGAATTGGCTTATTTGGGGGGAGGTTTAGAAGACACAATTGACTTAGGACATGGGATAACTGGAAGAATTGAACGTTCAACCCCCAAATGGGCTCCGGATAGCAAAAAGATGGCTGCTATGTTTTATGCTGAGGATGAATGGAATGTTATAGGTACTGACCTTGTTGTAATTGATGTAGATGGAAACGAAAGAACCAGGCTAACCAATACCCCTGACGAGATTGAAACTAATCCTGTTTGGTCTCCAGATGGAATGAGAATAGCCTATTTCGGAAGCAAGTCCAATAAAATCTATGTTCTCAAACTCAAATAATAAGGAAGGTTTAAAAGACCAAAAAATTTTCAGAACTAGGGGAAAAGATGACAAGAATATATTTTACTCTTCTGGTAACTTTAATAGTTTTCTTTATAATGACCTCTATCTGTGTAAGCCAAAAGATAATTGAGGTAATTATTGACCCAGGTCATGGAGGACCTAATGCAAGCAAGTATGGAAATAACGGAGGAGGGTATAATGAAGGCAGAGGGTCATCAGGTCCTGATAGTCTATTAACTGAGCAGTGGGTGAATTTGCAGGTTTCTTTTTTACTCAAAGATTCAATAGACACATATTGTTTAGACACGGGATACGTAAGAATGACGCGTACTATCCAAACTGATGATATTTCGCTTTGGCAGAGAGCTAACTTGGCTAATACTGCAAACGGTGATTGGCCAGCAAATGCGTTTATCTCTGTTCATCACAATGGATTACCCCTTGATGTCCAGGGAACAGAGGTTTGGTGGAGCTCTATCTGGACAACAGACAGCTCCCATGGTGAAAAGTGGCGAGATTATGATGATTCGGTTTTAGCGAGGAAGATTAACTCCAGACTTGTATATAGATTCGGATATTCAGATAGGTGTGGTTATCCTCGCGAAGAGAACCCGAGTGATAGTTGCACATATTGCTGTAACGATTATTGTCATAGAGATGATGCTGGATTCCTATGGTGTCCATATCGAGCAAAAATTGTCTACGTTTTGAGAAATACTATATGCCCCGCGGCTCTTTCCGAAGCATCTAACCTTTACGACCACACAGAAGAATTATTATTTCTTGATACTACTAAGGCTCACATAAAAAAAGAGTCCCGGGCAACATTTGAAGGATGGAAAAGCTATTATGAAAAGAAAGGGATTGCAATTGTGAGAAATAGCTATGAGGGTGGTGGGGGAGAAGAAGTTATAATTGGGGATTACAGTCTAACAGAACACTGTGAGAACTCAAAATACTATCACTCCCCCTATATTGTTTGCTGGTTAGCTGGTGAGAACCATTGCCTTGAAGCAAAACCATCTATATACATAAATCCATACACTTATACCTTTCACCATTGGAAACATCTTTTATCTGATGGCAGTCAAATAGGTGAGGATTGGTATTACCCGGTATGGAATATCGTAGTTGGTTCTGAAACGGAATACCACAAATATGTGGCTTATTTTACTGGGGGGCCATATCGCACTAAACTTAACAGCCCCAATGGTGGTGAGGTCTGGGGAATTGGAGAAAATAGAAGTATTGTATGGGACGCCATTACCTCTTATGGTGCAGATTCTACCACTGTAGTTGACGTTTATTTAGACAGACATAATGGTTCTACAGGATATCCAGAAAAAATTTACTCTGACCTACCCAGAAAATACTTCCTTAGCTATCTCTGGACAGTAACTGGTCCTAATTCCGATAGCTGTAAGATAAAGGTAGTTGCTCATGATATTGCTGGGAATGAAGTTTCAGATGTTAGTGACAACCTTTTTAGCATTAAGAGTATGTCCATTACTATATTATATCCCAATGGCGGTGAAATCTTTTGTGGTAACACCTCCCAAATCATTCTCTGGAGTTCACAAAATTTCACGGGTAATGTTAAAATCGAATACTCCACAAATGGAGGGACAAACTGGAGTTTGATTGTAGCCAGCACCATAAACAATGGGTCTCAAACCTGGACTGTACCAAATATTTCTTCTGACTCTTGTCGAATCAAAATCTCAGATGCAACAGATGGAAATCCCACTGATATGAGCGATACTAATTTCAGCATAAATACTATTCCTGCTCCCCCTTCTAATCTCACCTGGGATCACTGCGGATTGACCGGAGATATAAACCTTTACTGGCAGGATAACTCAAATAATGAAACCCATTTTAATGTCTACAGAAATGGTGCATTTTTACATTCAACATCTCATAGTCCTTATACTGATTATTATTTAATCCCTGGCCAGAGTTACACTTACCAGGTGAATGCAGCTAATGGAGATTGCGAATCTGGACCAAGCGATCAGGTGGTTGCCGTACCTGATTCGAGCCCGGTGATAACTCAGGGACCTGATTTAGGGAGTAATTGCATAATAGATGGAAACACCTATACCGTTACCGTGACTGCCCATGACCCTGGTGGAAGTCCTTTAACCTACCACTGGGAATGCTCCGACGGCTATTTTAGCAACGGTCTGCAATCTATTGTTACCTCCACCAATTGGACCACATATACAGCTTCGCTAACCTATTCGAGTGCCTTAGCTAAAAATCTTAATTCTACACTCAAGCCGGACTGCTATGTTAAGGTTACAGTTAAAGATAATGGGTGCGATTACGTGTTTAAACGTAAATCCTTCGCTATAGTTCAAGATGAGTCAGAGTGTTGTTCTTCTTGTCCTTATCTTTTTAGCTGGGATGGTTATGAATTTGTCAAAGGTAATAACTTATTAGCAAAATCAGAGGATAGTTCATTTTTTAAATGCAATATCTGGGATATATATCATTTACATCAACCCTTGATTTCCGAAAGTGATTTTTATCCACTCAGAATAGAAGAATTTGAAAATGAGCATTCATTTATAGATTATCTGGGCTTGGTTTCTATAGACTATCCTGCTGATAGGAAATTTGGAGTTGCTTCTGATGGTAAATTTTATTTTTATTCCAACCCCTGTTTGCCTCTATCTTGCATTGATAATCTGGGACAGGATTGTCTGGCAAAGATAATCCAGGAAGACACGATTTATTTTGAAAGTAAGAATAAAGGGTATCTGATTTTGAATTTCGGGAGTTTGAAGACCGCACAGGGTTTGGGAAAGGCTATGGTTGAAGGTGGTGGAGGTGGAACGGTTCCGGACCCGCCTAAGGAACCCTGTAATTATACTAAGCCTGTGCCTGTTTCAGTTAAATCCCAAGGGAACATACTCACTGTTGAGGTCTTCTCTGATAATAACTGGATTCCAGTAACTAAGGTTTATCCACGTGCCCGGCCCGGAAAAACCTTAGTGGAATTTAGCCCTTATATTAAATCAGGACAGGAATTGAAAGTGAAACTTTCCTGGGAGAAAAGGTATAAGGCAAACCAGTTAGCCTATTACGATTTCGATACCACAGGTTTTGTTATAGATAGAATTCCTCTTTCCTCTGCTCATCACTCAATTGAGGGTGAAGTGACCTCAAAGCTTACCTCAGATGACAATAATTTTGCAGAACTCAAACCCGGTGAATGGATTGATCTATTTTTCCCCTATAAACCTTTAAGCCCGGATAAAAGAAGAGGTTTTGCTCTGATAGCTAAGGGGTATTATCTGAGTCAAGATATTGAGTTTAGCAGTTCAGGTAATATAGTTTCAACACCTGAGGATTTCTCAGTTTCTCAAAACTATCCTAACCCATTTAATCCACAAACTGAGATTAAATTCAGTTTGCCACAAAATTCAAAGGTTAAACTGGAGATCTTTAATGTCCTGAGACAGAAAGTCAAAACCTTAATTGATCAGGATATGCCTGCGGGTAACCACATAGTAGTCTGGGATGGGAAAAATGACTGTGGCGAAGAAGTTGCCTCTGGTATCTATTTCTACTGGATAAAAGCAGGCTCTTTCACCAAGAGTGCTAAGATGAGCTTGCTAAAATAGTAAAGAATTAAACTGGGGCAGGAGTTTGTCTTTGTAAATCGAATTCCTGCCTCAGTACGAAAATTTTCCCTTATCTCAATCCCTTAATCGACTTCACTATCTCCTTTTCCAGAGTATAGATTTTAAATCTCATATTTTTAAAAGACTCAGCCGAATCTTTTTTTATCAGCTTTCCGAACTCCTCTAAGACCCTTAAAGCCTCTTCGGTTCTTCTCAGATTTGCCTGAACGATCGTTTTTACATCTTTCCTCTTCCCTTCATAAAAACCCATACCCTTAGCTCCTAAATCACCCTGGCTATCCCGGTATCTCAGAAGCAGTTTCTGGTCTAAATTTTCCTGAGAGATTTTGGTTATCCTATGTCTTAGATTTTTCAATTTTTTGGAAAGCCCTTTATCCTCACAGAGAAATCGAACTACCTCTTCCACCACCCTCAAACCCTCCCGGGCACGATTTAGATTAGCATCGAGGATTCTATAGATATTTTTTCTATCTTTCATTTTATTTTTCTTTATGAGTTTTGCTGGGCTGGGAGCCCAGCCTACGTAAACAAGTAGGTCAAGCATGTCCTGAGGACTGCTTGACAAAAAAGAATGTCAACCCATCCCGCCAAAGGCGGGAATAGTTGACCTACAAAGCTTAATTTTCTTAACTATGCACCATTGTGTAGCTAACCAGCTTTCCCTGATCCAATATCGGAATTACTTTCAGGGAATTCAACTCAGCGCATAAATATAAATCCTTTTCAAACCCCAATTCAATAAGATATCTTCCATGAGAGGATTTTTTCAACATCTCTAAAAGATCATTTTTATATACTTCATAGAGCTTTAAAGCTACAAAAGCCGCATCATTTAACTCGTACTCTCCTTCTTTTCCTGCGGATCCAAATTCGGATAAGAAGGAGCTTACATATAACCCACCACAGACTGCATCCTCTATGGCGAATTGGTCCAGTTTACCTGAGCAGATAATTGTCAGATCATTTGGGCTGGAGGAAAGATATTTAAAAGTTGATTGGAAATTGACAAAGGAGCCAACTGTTAAAAAATTAGCATTTGAACCTTTTACGATCGCTTTAGAGCCATTGGTAGTAGCAAAGATCAGGGTTTTATCTTTGATTTTTTCGGCTTCATATTCAAAAGGAGAGTTCCCCAAGTCAAACCCTTCGATTTTTACTCCTTCACGTTCACCACAAAGAAAGGCAGAATCTCTGCCTATTTTCTTGGACAGCTCAATTGCCCCATCTATCGAGTTAACCGGGATAATCCCCTTGCATCCGTTATGCAGAGCATAGGCGATGGTAGTAGATGCCCTTAAAACATCGATCACTAAAACGGTTTGATTCTTTAATTCCTCTTCCCTGACTTCATTTGGAGTAAAAAAAAGGTCAATTTTCATCTCTTTTATTTATGAGTATAATTTTTGTAAAAAGGTGGCTTAATTATCATTGTTGCTGAGCTCTTATCCCGGATATTTATATCCAGTTTTGTCCCGATCTCGGAGTATCCTACCTCCACGTACCCTAATCCTATACCCTTTTCTAAGGAAGGGGAAAATGTGCCGGAAGTTACCTCGCCTATATTTTTCCCGTCCTTTTCTATCGGGTAATGCTGGCGTGGAAAAGCTTTATCTGAAAGCTCAAAGGCAACCAGCTTTCTTCTTATCCCTTTCTCTTTTAATTTAAGGGTTGGCTCTTTACCTATATAATCACCTTTATCTAATTTGACGATCCAGCCCAGCCCTGCTTCTAAGGGGTTAGTGGTTTTGTCTATATCGTTTCCATAAAGCATATATTTCATCTCCAGCCTTAAGGAATCCCTGGCACCCAGCCCGATTGGCTCCATCCCGAACTCTTTACCTGCCTGCATAATTGCATTCCAGAAGTGTTCACCATACTCATTGGGCATATAGAGTTCAAAGCCATCTTCTCCGGTATAGCCCGTACGGGAAAAAAGTATCTCTTTCCCTGCGACTTTCCCCTTAGCTGCCCAGTAGAATTGAAGCTTTTTCAAATCAACAGTAGTTAATTTAGTCATAACTTTCTCTGCAACCGGACCCTGAATGGCTAAAAGAGCGGTCTGATCACTTAAATCTTCCAATTTCACATCCCCGAAAAGATGACTCTTTAGCCAGTTAAAATCCTTTTCCATATTTGCTGCATTCACCACTAAAAAGAACTTGTCCGGTAATCTATAGACCAGAAGGTCATCCACAATCCCGCCATCATCATAGCACATACAGGAGTACTGCACCTGATAATCCAAAAGCTTGGAGACATCATTCGTGGTCATCTTCTGCAGAAAAGCGAGGGAATCTTTTCCCCTCACTTCAAACTCTCCCATATGGGTGATGTCGAAAAGCCCGACCGTGGATCTTACCCGGCGGTGCTCCTCCATTATCCCCTTGAACTGTATCGGCATCCAGTATCCGGCAAATTCCACCATCTTTGCCTTGTTATCCAGATGGATCTTGTAAAAAGGGGTTTTCTTTGGTTCGCTCATATATTATCCTTTGAAGACATTTTTAAATTTTAAGTAGTCCAGTATCCTGGATTAAAATCTTTTAAACCAGACTAATCAACTTATTAATATAAATAATAATTTCTTGAAGTGGAAAAATTTTTTCGACATATTTTATGTAACATCTGAGTAAAGTTTAGTGGTAACCGCAGACTTTAGTCTGCGTTATTATGCTAAACTCATCCCGTTTTCCCCTTCTCCCCGCTTTTAGTGGTTGAACTTCGCTTACCACCCTGAGTCTGTCGAAGAGCAGGATCTACGACTTAAAAAGAGAAGGGGGAAATAAGTCCCTCTCTTTTTAAAAGAGGGATTTAGGGTGAGTTCTTGGGATTTTAAGAAAAAACAGATTGACAGGTTGAATCGTATTAAATAAGTTGTCATAAATTTCTTGAAAGAAAAAAGATGGAACAGAAAAAAACAGAAGAGAAAATCATTTATCATCCGGAAAGATGTGTTTTCATGGAAACCTCCAAGCTTTTGAATTCGACCCTTGAGTTGGAGGAGCTTTTAGATATAATCCTGGAGTTAATCAGCAAAGCTATGGAAGCCTCTTTCAGCTCACTCTCCCTTTTAGACAAAAAAACTCAGGAGCTAAATCTCTATCTCTATAGCGGGAAAAAAGAAGGGAAGCGAAAAAAATTATCCTTGAAACTGGGCCAGGGGATTTCAGGCTGGGTAGCGCTAAACCAGGAACCGGTGATTGCTAACCAGGCACGAAAAGACCCCCGTTTTTCACCGGAACTGGAAGAAAGGCTCGGTTTCAGAATAGATTCGTTGATCTGCGTTCCCCTTTTAAGAAGAGAGAAGCTCCTTGGAGTGGTGGTGGCGATGAATAAACTTTACGGTAAGGAATTTACTCCTGACGATTTAAAGGTTTTCTCCTCCTTAGCTGACCAGGTGGCAATCGCTCTGGACAACTCCTACCTCTATCGTAAAGCTAAAAAAGAAACAATGGAAAAGGAAATCCTTTTAGACGTTGACCGGTTAATCTCCTCTTCCCTGAATTTAGATGAGGTTCTGGAGTTGATCTTAGATTCCTTGAAAAGACTGGTGAAATATGATGCCGCCGCCATTTTCCTGATAGATAAGGAAAAAAATGAGGTGGGCGAGATAAAAACCAAGGGGTTCGATCCAGCCATAGAGCCAGATTTAATATTAAAGTTAGGCCAGGGATTGGTAGGCTGGGTAGCGGTGAATAGACAGACAGTTATCGTTCCGGATGTTAAAAAAGATCCGAGATATATTGAGGCTCGACACGAAACTAAATCTGAGATAGTAGCACCGATTATAACCGACCAAAGGACCATCGGGGTTTTCAATCTAGAGAGCGATCGGGTGAACTCTTATGATTATGGGGATCTGAACCTTTTAACCGCTTTTGCCAGCCATTGTGCCGTGGCTATAGAGAGGACCAGATTGCATGAAGAAATCCTGATAAAGAAAAAACTGGAGGAAGAACTTTTAATTGCCCGAAAGATTCAGCAGAGTTTTCTTCCTCCAAAAGATCCGGAGCTGGCTGGTTTAGATATCTCAGGGATAAATATACCTTCTGAGCAGGTGGGTGGAGATTATTACGATTTCATTCCTATAGTCGAAGACCAGATCGGAATAGCTATAGGGGACGTTTCGGGCAAAGGGATACCTGCAGCTTTGATTATGGCTTCTTTCCGTGCAAGCTTGAAGGCGGAGATAAGAAATAATTATGCTATTGGTACTATCTTTTTTAAGGTTAATAATCTGCTGTATGAAAGCATAGAAAGAGAAAACTACGTTACCGCAGTCTATGGAGTTTTAGATATAAAAAATAAAATCTTCACCTTCTCCAATGCCGGGCATAATCCTCCGATTTTGAGGAGAGAGGAAGGCACAATCGAGTATCTGACTGAAGGGGGAGTAGCTCTGGGTATTCTTCAGAATCATGATTATAAGGAAATGGTTTTAGGTCTGAATCCGGGAGACCTTATCTTATTCTATACTGACGGTGTAACCGAGGCTAAAAATAAAGCGGGAGAGGAGTTCGGAACAAAAAGACTAGAAGAAATACTTCTGGAAAATTATGCTTTAAAAGCCATCCAGATCCAGGATAAAATCTATCAGGAGATAAAAGAGTTCACCGAGAATAAGCCTGGACAGGATGATTTCACTATGATTGTGATAAAGGTTCTGTAGGGGCGTATGGCAATACGCCCCTACGCTGTATGAAAGAGGAATAAAAATTCCAAATGCAGAAAAGAATAGAGGAATTTCTCCATCATCTG
>Ga0299912_10004850_pt1 | contig 11014 bp, 9 predicted proteins | sample RVTome_2_FD_207667 | JGI IMG/M metagenome (GOLD analysis project Ga0299912, IMG submission 207667) | Soil microbial communities from uranium-contaminated site in the Upper Colorado River Basin, Wyoming, United States - RVT95D214 (version 2) ... | reverse complement strand
AAACAAAGATACTCACAAGACCATAAGTTCGAGAGTAAAAGTTTACTATCCCTTCCATCCTTTAGCGGGATTTGAACTGGAGGTGGTATGTGCCCCGAAGAAAGAGGATGGCGCCATAACAGTCATCGACCCGGCTGGATTCTCGCTTAAAATTCCGCTCTGGATGACATCTCCGCAGGCCGCGCAGTATAAACTTTCAGACCAGGCTGAGGTCAGCGCCAGGGCTCTTGTCTCTCTGGTGAGTCTTTTAAAACCGGACGGCAAGCCATGATGTCTTTCCCTGCTCTCTACGGAGTGTTAGAAAGGGGGCAGAACTCTATGGAGGGAAGACATCGTGAAGCAGATGAGATTGGCCTTTCTGGAGGAGGAGTATGGCGAGCCCGTTTTTTGCCTGGGGCCGGAGCTCGAGGAAGATTTGGTGGGGCAGATGGCGGAGGCCATCCTCGAAGTTTTCAAGAGAGGAGGGATCGATGAGAGAGATGCTGAAGAGCAGTAAGGTCGCCGCGCAGCATCTGGCTCGCAAAGCTTTGGTGTATTTGCGGCAGTCGTCGGAGAAACAGGTGAAGGAGAATCTGGAGAGCCAGAGGCTGCAGTATGCGTTGGTCGACCGGGCCCGGGATTTCGGCTTTCAAGACGTCGAAGTGATCGATACGGACCTCGGATCAAGCGCCGGGATAGGCGCCGCGCGGCGGGAGGGGTTTGACCGGTTGATCGCCGCGGTGGCGGTGGGAGAAGTGGGGATGGTGTTAAGCCGGGAGGCCTCCCGGCTTTCGCGCACGGATAAAGATTGGTGCCGACTTTTGGAAGTCTGTCAGCTTTTCGGCACTCTGATCGCCGATGCCGAACAGATCTATGATCTCAGCCTGATGGACGACCAGTTGATCTTGGGGATCAAGGGGACGCTCAGCGTGGTGGAGCTTAATGTGCTGCGGATGAGGCTTCAAGCGGGGATGGAAGAGAAGGCCCGCCGCGGGGAAATGATCAGGCTCCTGCCGCCGGGTTATGTGGGTGACGGCACCGGCAAAGTTGTGAAGGACCCGGATCGCCGGGTTCAGGAAGCGATGGAGACGGTGTTTCACCAGTTTCGCCGGATCAGAAGTGTGCGGCAGACTTTTCTTTGGTTTCATGGCCAGGGGATGGAGCTGCCGGTGAACAAGAGTATCGGTGAGAAGATCGAAGTCGTCTGGCAGCTGCCGACCTACGGGTTTGTGAAGGATGTGCTGCAGAATCCGGTTTATGCCGGGGCCTATGTTTGGGGGCGGCGTCCTCGGGAGAAGATCTTCGAAGGGGGGAAGCTGCGGAGGCGACAGGGAAGAGCGAGGCGGCCTGAGGAATGTCGGGTCTTTATTCGGTCCCATCATGAAGGGTATATTGACTGGGAGAGCTTCGAAGAAAATAATAGGCTCATTCGGGGCAACAGTTTGAAAAACACAGGAGATGAGGCGGTCGGGGCCGTTCGGGCCGGCCAGGGTCTTCTTTCTGGGCTTCTGCGATGTGGCCGCTGCGGCCGCAAGCTGCATGTCCACTACTGGGGAAAAAGCGGCACTGCGGCGCGCTACCTCTGCCAGGGCGATTTTCATCTGGGCGGGAGGTACTGTCTGGCTTTTGGGGGGAGCACCGTCGATCGCCGCTTTAGCGAAGAGCTTTTGAGGGCGGTGAGTCCCCTGGGGATGAGGGCCAGCCTTGAAGCCGTGAATCGGCTGAGGATGGAAAAAGATGAGCAGGGCCGGGCGCTTCGTCTGCAACTGGAGCAGATGGACTACGAGGCGAAGCGGGCCTTCGAGCAGTACAACGAGGTAGATCCTCGCAACCGTCTGGTGGCCTCAGAGCTGGAGTGCCGCTGGAACGAAAAACTGGAAAAGGTCGAAAGCTTGAAGACGGCTTTAGCCGAGAGGGAGCGGGAAGCACGGGAGTTGTCGGAGGAGGAGGAAGAGGCCATCCTCGAGCTGGGAGAGCGGTTCGGTGAAGTGTGGGAGAGCAAGCTCTGTCCTGCGCCGGTGAAGAAGAAAATCATCCGGGCGTTGGTGGAAGAAGTGACGGCGAATCTGGACGAAGAGAAAAACGTGCTGTCTTTCATCATCCACTGGAAAGGGGGATGTCACACCCGGTTTGAGATGGCGAAGCCGGTCTCAGGAGTCGGCCGGAAGACCTCGCTCGATGATCTTGAGGTGATCCGCGCCATGGCGGTCCGCTACAGTGATTCAGAGATTGCCCGGGTGCTCAATAAGCTCGGCCGCCGGACAGGAAAGGGGAATCGGTGGAATATGGAGCGGGTCAAGACGGTCCGCCTGAGATATGGCCTGAAGGGAGAGAGAGGCCCGGCTCCTGAGCGGGATGTTTTGACATTAGGCGCAGCGGCCAAGCACTGTCGGATTAGCCAGACAACGATCAAACGCCTGGTAGCAACCGGGGTCCTGCAGAAAGAGCAGATCGTTCCCTGGGCGCCGTGGGAGATCCGTCGCTCTGACCTGGACTCAGCCAAGGTCAAGGAGATCCTGGAATGCCTTCGGGAGACAGGAAAGCTTGTTATTGGAGGGGAAGATTCAGAGGCGCAGGAATCGTTATTTGCTGATAATAAATAAGATAACAAAGGCAGGTATTATGAGAGGCTATGAAAATTGATCCTGTCCCCGAAGGTCTGAACGGCGGCGACGACGCCGGGCATAAGCGTGCTTCCGGCCACAACCTCGAAATAGCGAGTCAAGGACCGGAGGGCCGAGCGGCAGAGATCCCCCAGAAGCCGACGCTTGTACTTGAAGAAGATCCGCAGCATCTTGGGCACCGTGAAGACGATCTGGCGGTGAGGGACATCAAGGAGAAGTTCCTCGAAAGAACGGTAAGAGTCCCGGCCCGGAAGGGTGAATCAAGTCCAGAAAACGTCAACCGGCGTTGACGCTTGGCAGTGAAAATAGGAAACGCAAGGGAACAGCACAACCGGGCTCTACGCCTCCCTAACAGCAATCCGAGGAGGAAGGAGCCGCTTGGCGCAGTAGGGTTGACCCATTGGCATGAGGGCCAGACAAGGAAGCTTAAAATAACAAGAAGTGAAACCCCCACCGATCTCATAAAATAAAAACACTCCTCAAATGGCCTTATCTATAACATAATAAAACCGCAATTGTCAAAAAATATTTTGTGCGTTTGACAATTCCCCCCCGTTGTCTTATATCCTATTAAAAAAGAGCCATGCCGGACGAAGAAGCCAAGAAAGAGCTGCTGGAGGAGATCCTCTACCCCAGCGATCAAGCCAAGCACTTCAAGATCACCCTGGTCTTTCCCTATAAGCTGAGCCCCTCTTACGAGAGGGCTGTCGACCTGGCCCAGAAAAGCCCCACCTACCGGGCTGAAGGCAACGGAGAGTGGATCCGGCACATGGCCACCTATACGCCCGACGAAGTGGAAGAGCTGTTCGACCTGTTCAGCCTCGTCCACGAATGGCCGGAGACCGAGGTGCTGGTCAACCACAAGCGGCTCCCCTACGGCCACCAGCTTTGGCTGCCCCTGATGTGGTTCTACAGAATCCGTTGATCCTTAGAGACACCGAAAAGCTCGGCATAGTGGCGCTTGGAAACCTGAGCCTGATTCTCCTGATAAACCTGAGCCCTCTCCAGCGCCCGTTGGCCTAAAAGGGCATAAAACTCCCCGTCTGTTAAAAGCCGGTCGATCCTGGTCTGGTACTCGTCCGCCAGGGCATCGAGCATCCCGGCCTCATCTGCCCTGGACAGGTCCACGTCGACGAGCAGGCCGCCCTCCCCCAGGGCTTCGGGAATTCCGCCTACCCGGTTGGCCACCACCGGGATGCCGTTGACCGCCGCCTCAAGGATGACACGGGGAAACGCTTCCTCCTCCAGGGAAGGAACGAGGAGTACGCTGATCCGGCCGTAGAATTCCCTGAAATCTGTGAGGTCGCCGCGGTAATCCAGATGAGACGGCCATTCTTTGAAAAAGGCCGTGTAATTCCGGCCGACCACCAGGAATTTCCAATCCGGCCTTTTCAGGATGAGCCTGTTGACCACCCCGTCGCCCTTGTGGGGCCCGGCCGAATAATAGCCGATGACTTTTTTTTCGTCCGATTTTCTGTCCAGGATGTAGGGGCCCAAGTCGAACAGGGGAGGCCAGACTTCTGCCTGGAATCCCAGAAAAGCTCTTATCTTTTCCCGTAAAAAGGCGCTGACGGCGAAGACCCGCCTCTTTTTCAAGAGGCTGAGCCAGACGGGACGGTTACGGAAGGCCTGGACATAGGCCCACGAATGAAAAAAATGCGCGCCCGGGATCCCCAATAGGGAAACGGCAAAAAGCGAAAGTGCATCGTCCTCAACGGTAAGGACAACGTCCGGATGAACCTCCTGAAGCCGGCGGATGAGAAGCCCTTGGAATCGCCTTGATTCACCGTAGACCGCGCCCTCACCGAGAGGCACCAGAGTTTGCCATACCTCCACTCCCTTCAGGTCAGCCAGGTAAGCGTCCGTGGCCGGACAATCTCCACTTTCACTCCGGCGGGCCGCCAGATAACGAAAGACAAATTGACGGTATTCTTCGTGAGTGTAAACGGTCGAGATGGAGACATCATGTCCTTGGCCCTTCAAGAACAGAAGCAGCTCGAGCATGGAATTCGACACGCCGTCGCACAGGACGGGGTTGAACCGATTCAAGCTCAAAAAAACAATTTTTTTGGCGGCGGCGTTCATGCCCTGATTCCGTTCCCATCTTGGGCAAAAACAAGAGGCAAGTCAATGAGGGAGCCCAAGAGGGCCTGGCCGCGCATTCTCCGGAAAGAAGCGATGTGGTAAGATGAACTCCAAAATGAACGTCAAGAAGCTGTTCCGCGAATACGTCCTGGGGACGATCGCGACTCCCGAGCCGATCAAGGTCAAGTTTTCCCTAAAGGACATGCTCTTTTACTCCCGGTTCGTCAAGCCCCTCTGGAAAGTGGCCCTGGCCAGCCTGCTGCTGACCCTGTTCACCACAGGCGTCAGCTCCTTCTATCCCCTGGGAGGAAAAGTCCTTATTGACAATGTCCTGCTCAAAAAGGACCCTTCCGACATTCTCTCCATCCTGAGCTCCCTGGGCCTGGGTGGGCTTCGGCCGCTGCTGGCCCGCATCCTGGGCTCCCTGGACCTGGTCGTACTGGCCGGCCTGATCTTCGGCCTGCTCAGCGGTGTGGTGTCCATCCTGCAGAGCCTGGTCAACTTCAAGTTCAACACCGGAGTCACTTTCCGTGTCCAGACCGCGCTGTTCGACCGGGTGCTGCGCTATCCGCTGTCGATCTTCAAAGAGAAACAGACCGGCTACCTCATGGAGCGCATCACCGGCGATGTTCACACCGTGGAAAGCTTCTTCTCCCAGTACCTCTTCCAGTTCCTGCGAAACGTCCTCACTCCCGTCATCAGCCTGTTCATTCTCTTTCACCTGGACCGGTCCATAACCTTCCTGCTCTTGGGCCTCGTGCCGCTCAATGTCCTCATCAATTACTTGGTCATGGTCCGGGCCCGGGCCCTCAGCTACCGCCAGATGGAAAAGACCGCCACCATCAGCGGCGATATCCAGGAGGTGCTGTCCGGCATCGAAGTCATCAAGTCCTACGGCGGCGAGGAACGGGAAAAGTCCAAGGTGACGGGCAAGATGAAAGACGTCATCGAACTCCAGCTCCGGAGCCTCCTGCTGTCCTCCTTCGCCGGATATCTCTTGCAGGGGATCAACCTGGCCACCCGGCTGTTCATCACCTGGATGTGCGGCCGGCGAGTCCTGGCCGGGACGATGACCGTGGGCGACCTGACTGCGTTCACTCTCTACTCCATGCAGCTCTCCGGTCAGCTCAGCGGAATCTTCAGCCAGATCATCTCCCTCCAGTACCTCTTCCTGTCCATGGGACGCCTCCACGAGATGTTCTCCATCACCCCGGAGATCGATAAAGAGCGGAAAGGCCCGCCCCTTCTCCGGCCCTTGGAGGTCGAAGGTCGGATCGAGTTCCAAAAGGCGTCGTTCGCCTATGTGCCGGGCCGGCCTGTACTCAGGGCGATCTCCTTCCACATTGCTCCCCGGGAGAAGATCGCCATCATGGGATCCAGCGGCATCGGCAAGACCACTCTCATCAGCCTGGTGCTTAAATTCTATACCCCCCAGGAGGGCCGGATCCTTCTCGACGGCCGCGACCTGCAGGAGATTGATACGGAATGGCTGCGTTCTCGGACAGCCATCGTCTCCCAGGAGACGTTCCTGTTCAACGACACCGTGGAGAACAACATCAAGTACGGAAAGCCCGGCGCTAGTCAGGAGGAAGTCGAGAAGGCCGCGCGCCAGGCCCTCATCCACGACGACATCCTGAAGCTGGAGAAGGGCTACCGGACCCCGGTCGGCGAGCGGGGGGCGAGGCTCAGCATCGGCCAGAAACAGAGAATCTCCCTGGCCCGCGCTTTCCTCAAGGACCCGGCCATCCTGATTTTGGACGAACCGACCTCGGCCCTCGACCGCCGGACGGAAAAGAGCCTGGGCGAGGTTCTGCGCCGCATCGCCCAGGGCCGGACCACCATCCTCATCACCCATCGGCTGCCGCTGGTGGAGCTGGCCGACCGGGTCTTCGAGTTCAAGAAAAAGGGCCGCCGGGAAGGGCTATACGAAGTCCGGAAAAAGCGGCGCTAGCCGGGGCTTCGGCCACATAATGGACGTGGGGGTGGAGCCCCGGCTAGAAAGCGACCAATTTTTTAAAACAGCGATATCGCTCTTCGACTTGAGTGGGGGTCAGGGTCTTGAAGCGTTCGATGCCGAAATCCTCGATGGCAAAGGAGGCCATGACGCTTCCGTGAACGGCCGCCCGGCGTATGGCGCTGTCCGTAAAGCGGCCGGCCCGGTCGAGAGACCCGAGAAAGCCGCCGGCGAAACAATCCCCCGCCCCGGTGGGGTCCACCACCTCTTCGGTCGGGTTGGCCGGAAGGCCGAAAGCCCGGCCCCGGCCCAGGACCAGCACGCCGTGTTCACCTTTCTTTACCACCGCCCATTTGGGGCCGCGCTCCAGGATCTTGCGGCCGGCCCGGACCAGGTTGATCTCGCCGGTGAGCATCTTGGCCTCTTGGTCGTTGCAGAAAAAAATGTCCACCCGGTCCAGGACCCTGAGGAGCGCTTCCCGCTTGGTCTCGATCCAGAGCTGGATGGTGTCCATGGCCACCAGGCGCGGCTGGGCCGCCTGGTTGAGGATGTCATCCTGAAGGTCGGGGTCGATGTTGGCCAGGAAAATAATGTCCGCCCGGCGGTAGGAGGGCGGCAGCTTGGGGCGGAAATCCTGGAAGACGTTCAGCTCCGTGCAGACCGTGGTGCGGCAGTTGGGGTCAGCCTCATAGCGGCCGGCCCAAAAGAACGTTCGGCCCGGCCGGACCTCAAGCCCGCGGAGGTCGATCTTCCTGCGGCGGAAAAAGTCCAGCGTTTCCTGGGGGAAATCACTGCCCACCACGCCCACGATCCTGGGCCGGGTGAAGAAGCTGGCGGCTAAAGCGCAGTAAGTGCCCGAACCTCCCACGATTCGCTCTCGCCGGGCGGTTGGCGTCTCGATGGTGTCGAAGGCCAGGGAGCCGACAATGACCAGACTCATGGGTTCGCCCTCCGGCTCCTCAGCCCTGCAGATGGCCTTTGACCAGCGGCCTCAGCTTCTTTTTGAGGTCGCCCGGTATGAGACCGGGGGCGGTGACGATGACGTTGCGCAAGGCCAGGCCACAGTCGCAGCCGCATTCGGAGCGGGGTCCGAGGGAGGCCAGCGTTTTCTTGATGATAGCCTTGGCATGTTCGATGTTGGCCCGCAGGTTCTGGAGGATCAGTTCCACGGAGACCGTCTCCTCTTCCGAGTGCCAGACATCGTAGTCGGTAACCAGGTTCATGCTGGCGTAGCAGATCTCCGCCTCTCGGCAGAGCTTGGCCTCGGTGGCGGCCGTCATGCCGATGACGTCGCAGCCCCACTGGCGATAGATATTCGACTCGGCTTTGGTGGAAAAGGCCGGCCCCTCTATACAGAGATAGATACCCCGGGGATGGATCCGCAGACCCAGCTCCCGGCCCGTACGGGTGAGCGTTCCGGCCAAGCCGGAGCAGACGGGATGGGCTAACCCGATGTGGGCCGCCACTCCCCCGCCGAAGAACGTGTTCAGCCGGTGCGTCCTGTCGAAAAACTGGTCGGAGATGACGATGTCCTTGGGCTTGATCTCCTTCTTCAGCGAGCCGCAGGAATTGACGGAAATGATTCTTTCCACGCCAAGCATTTTGAACCCGTAGATATTGGCCCGGTAGTTGATTTCCATGGGAAGATAGCGGTGGCCGCGGCCATGGCGGCTGAGGAAGGCCACCTCCCTGCCCTCCAGCCGGCCCAAGAGGTAGGCGTCCGACGGGTCGCCGAAGGGCGTTTTCAGCCTGATTTCGCGGAGGCTCTCAATGCCTTCGACTTCGTACAGCCCGGTCCCGCCCAGGATGCCGACCTCGGCCCGGGCTTGCCGTAAGGCCGGCCGCGCCGGTTTTGGTTTAGCCGCCTTCTGGCGCTTAGGGGTCATGGGGTTCTCCTTCTCGTCATCTTTAGGGCGAGCATCCTGGTCTGGTGATAAAAGCAGGTTCCACCGGGGGTGGCCCGGCGCGTTCCGCCCGAAGCGCTAGGTATAGTATGAACAACCAGAACTGTCAAGACGAGCGCAGTTTGGGGAGATTGGAAGTATCTCCTTTTGTGTGATTCACTATCGGTGCCGGAATCGCCCTCGGCCCCCTTGGGAACCAGTCCCGTCGGTTCCCCCCGTCAAAAAGCCGACGGGGCCCCCCTCCGCTAGGGGGGCCTAAGGGCGATTCCGACACCTCTTTGAAATCACAGATTTGGAGGTGCTACCGGGGAGAGAAATGTCTTTGACAGGAGTGGCCCAAATAAATAATATGGTATAGATTTTGACGACTCAGATCAGCATGTCGGCAAGGAGGCATCCATGCGCTCGATGGTCAACTTGAAACATGATGAGATTCCAGGACAGTGGTACAACATCCTTCCGGATTTGCCGGAGCCGCTCCCGCCTCCCCAAGACCCCAAGACCGGCCCGTCCCGAATCGGCAACTTGCCCAACCTCCTGATCGGCGAGTGCCTCAAGCAGGAATTTTCCACGGAGCGTTGGATCGACATTCCGGCCGGAATCATGGACCTCTACTCTAAAGCCGGCCGGCCCCGCCCTCTTTTCCGGGCCACCAACCTGGAAAAAAAACTGGACACCCCGGCCAGGCTCTATTATAAAAGCGAATTTTTCAGCCCCACCGGCAGCCATAAGGTCAACACCGCCCTGGCCCAGTGCTGGTATGCCAAGCAGCAGGGGTTCGAGACCGTCACCACCGAAACGGGCGCAGGCCAGTGGGGCACGGCCTTGTCCTATGCCGCCGCGTTGACCGGGCTGAAATGCGTGGTCTTCTGGGTCCGCAGCGTTTACAACTGGAAAAAAGATCGGCTCCAGTTCATGAAGCTCTTGGGCGCCGAAGTGCACGCATCGCCCAGCCCTGTGACAAAATTCGGCAGAACCCTATACAAAAAGAACCCCAAACACATGGGATCGCTGGGCATCGCCATCTCTGAAGGCCTGGAGGCTGCCCAGTCAACCCCCAAGGCCATTTATTCCTTGGGCTCTGTCCTGAACCACGTTTTGATGCACCAGACCATCATCGGCCAGGAAACGCAGAGGCAATTCAAGCTGTTCGATGACTACCCAGACCTGGTCATCTCCTGCTTGGGCGGGGGCTCCAATTTCGGCGGGTTTGCTCTGCCCTTTGTCGGGGAGGTGCTGAAAAACAAGAAGAAGATCAAGTTCATCGCCGCCCAGAGTCAGGCCGCCCCAAACCTGCAGGGCCGCTACGAATACGATTTCGCCGATTATGCCGAAATGACGCCCATGCTCAAGATGTATACCCTGGGACACAAAACCTCGATGAAGCCCATCAAGGGCGACGGCCTGCGCTACCACGGCTGCTCGCCCATTTTAAGCTACCTGCGGCATAAAGGCATCATCGACACGGTGGCCTATCCCGCCGACGAGAAGCACGTCTTCGAGAAGGCCATGCTGTTCGCCCAGACCGAGGGCTGGCTGCCCGCGCCGGAATCCGCCTATTCCATCTGCTGCGCCATTGACGAGGCCGTCAAGTGCCGCGAATCGGGCGAAAAGAAGACGATCGCCTTCAACATCAGCGGCCACGGCTTCCTGGACATCCCCGGCTACCATTCGGTGCTGGGGCTGAAATAAGCGCCCGGAGATTTAAAAACCTTCGCCTAGCGCTGATTTTTTATTATGGGTGACGGGGGGGATATTCCCGCCCTTCCCCGACTTCCCTTGGCTCCGCCGGCTCTATGACGAATAGTGTGGTGAGTCCCTTATTAGCGCGGAGGGCCTGGGGAAGGAGCGAGGCGCCATGAGCGGTTTAGCCCGGAATCGACGGGTTTCGACGGCTTCTGACATATTCTTGTCGGCAGGTGAGCATGTCTGAGCTTCCGCAGGAAGCGAGTTGCGCAACCGCCGAGAAACCCGAAGATTCCGCGGCGTTAAAAACCGCGGCCGGGCACCGAGCCCTTCCGCAGGCCCTTAGCTTCTCCTTACCACACTTTTCGAAGCAGAGCCGGCTCCGTCTTGAACCGGAGGCGCAAACCGGGAATAATAGGGTGACGAATCCGGCCGGGAGGCCACCCATGCACGAGATGAAGGTCAGCAAGTTCCTGTACGAGACGCTGGCGGGCGGATACACCAACCAGTTGCCCATCGCCTCGGTGTGCAACGGCCATTGCTTTTTCTGCTCCAACGACATGAACCCCTTTCCCATCCACCGGGAAGGCTTCCGTCCCCTGGAAGACGTCAAGCGCGGCATTGCCCTGCTCGACCCCGGCTCGCCGGCCGAAGTCCGCATCGGCGACAGCCTGCCCGGCCGCGTCTCGGAGGGCGAAGCCCTGCGCCATCCCCAGATTTTCGACGTCCTGAAGCTCATCCGTCAGAAGATCCCCAACAAGGTCATTCAGGCCAACACCAAC
>Ga0299912_10004848_pt1 | contig 11016 bp, 8 predicted proteins | sample RVTome_2_FD_207667 | JGI IMG/M metagenome (GOLD analysis project Ga0299912, IMG submission 207667) | Soil microbial communities from uranium-contaminated site in the Upper Colorado River Basin, Wyoming, United States - RVT95D214 (version 2) ... | reverse complement strand
AACGTGACCACTCGTAGCCTCTCGCACGGCAGAGCGTGGCCACGCCAGACGGTGTGCCCCACCCGGGACAGGACCGAACGTTGCGAAACGAGGAACGTCAGACCATGAAACAGAGTGATCAACAGGCACACCTAAGCACTGAAATTCTCAAGTCAGTCGATAACCAGTTGCGGGATAACAACCCCGCTGTTACCCGAGACACTCTCGACCGATTGAAGAAAGAAGGCCGATCCGACGCCGATGCCAAGCGATTGATCGGTGCTGTCCTCGCCGCTGAAATGTACGAGGTGCTCAAAAGTCGACAACCGTTCAGTCTCGACCGTTATGTCCGCAACCTCAATCGACTACCTATGTTGCCTTGGGAAGGTTGAAAGGCTGTGGGCAACACGCCGGCAAGCCCCGACGGAGTCGGGGCAGGCAGGTTGACATCATTTGGTAATGGCGCTTAGGTATTGAGCTCGCTTCATGCTGCATTCAGTCAATCCACTGTCGGTCGGCGACACAGCGTGGCTACTCAAACGTAGGGCGTCGCAGCAAGCAAACCAGCAATGCACCAATTTGAGGTTCGAGAACTGAACGCAAGCGATCACCATTGGGTTGAGCGACTCCTGAGGCAACTCTGGCACTCCACAAGAATCGTAAGCCGCGGCAGAATCCATCATGCCGATCAGTTGCCTGGTTTCATCGCTTTGCGAGAGGACAAACGACTAGGGTTAGTGACCTATTATCTGACGAACAACGAATGTGAAATTGTCACGCTGAACAGTCTTGTCGAGGGAATTGGAATTGGCTCTGCTCTCGTAGCCGCTGTCAGGAATGCTGCCTTGTTCTCTAAATGCAGACGCCTCTGGCTTGTAACCACAAACGATAACATGGCCGCCTTAGACTTCTATCAGAAACGAGGCTTTTCGTTGGTGGCAGTTCATCGCAATTCGCTGGAGCAATCTCGCCGGCTCAAACCGGAAATTCCTATCGTGGGTATTGATGGAATCCCGTTGCGAGATGAGATCGAGCTTGAATTGTCTCTGTAACGTAGATCCTTACAACGGCGGCGCGCAACAGTCCCCAACACGACCCGTCCCTCAGTCCGATCGGGACGGAGGCACACACCTCTGGTCTATGACTGCCCGTGTCGTAAAGTAAGGCAAAGGAGAGAGCGGGGCCTATGCACGACATCCATGGAGAGTTGGTCCTGTGAGGCGCGTTTGACCTCGGACGTCTTGCGCCATTTCTCAAGATCACATTATGAACACTATCACCGACTTTGTTTCACTTTCAGTGCTGGCTGCTGTGATGCTTTGTTGGCTGTTCTTTGCCGGTGCATTTCTTTTTCGAAAGAAACATCCTCAACTACCCAAACAAAAGCGTGATAACGCATCTCTCATCGGCATTCTCTTCGTTGGCGTCGGCTACGCCATCGTGTGGTCAGTGCATCGGTCAATGTTTTCTCACATCCTTGAGCTAAGTACCTCCATCGAGATTTTTGTTGCGTCTCTGACAGTAGCTCTCAGCATTGGGTCGGTATGGATCGTGCTCTCTGCAGTACGGACATTGGGTAAACAATGGAGTTTTTCGGCACGCATCGTGCACGATCACACACTGGTCACTGAGGGCCCCTATCGATTGGTTCGGCACCCGATCTACACGGGAATGATCGGAATGATGATCGCGACAGGCTTAGCCATAAGCACTTGGGAGGCGCTATCGAGTGCTATTATTTACGGCTTACTTGGTACGACCATTCGCATCCGTAGCGAAGAGAAGTTGTTACGCTCAACTTTTGGTGAGGAGTTTGAACGATATGCACAGAAGGTGCCTGCTCTGTTTCCTCGCCTCTTTTGAATCGGGCCACCGGCAGCGCATACCAAACGCACACATGATGCTCGCTTGTCAGTATGTCTGTGTTTGAATCAGAATCGCTTCACTCAGTTGTGCTGCTCAACTGCTTCGTTCTTAGTTCGCTCCGCACTTCCGCGTTCCAGTGAATGTTGTGTGCCGTTTGCGCAGAATTGGATATGAAAAAGGAAGGTGGACTGGTGGCAAGTCTGTCCAGCAAGCGGAGCGCAAGATTTAGTGGCACTCTTTCGCAGGCTCTGTTCAACTACCTTCGTCTTTAGAAATCTTCGAATGTCCTAAAGCCGTACAATCAGCAGCTGAACCTCAACCGCAAGGGCCCCTGGCACATTATCAACAATGCTGGTTGCACAGAGCGCGGAAGTGCAATCTGCACGCACTGGGCCGCACCGCGACCCCGCCTGCCTAACAGGGGACGAGGCCTTGCTACGATTTAGCCCCGCAAGACGGGAGGCCGTTGGGACAGGTGTTCGCGTCATCATAGCGGGCCGTTGCGCCCGGAGAAGAATTCATTTATCTTAACGTGCGGCAACACGGCGTGGTGCATCTGGACGATATGCGCCATGCACGACGGCCTGAACAACAATCAAGTCATATTATCATGATAGGAGGTCAAACGTGAAAGGCAACGAGAAACTCATCGCGGTCCTGAATGAACTCTTGGCAGACGAGCTCAGTGCCATCAGCCAGTACATGGTCCACTCCGAGATGTGCGAGAACTGGGGCTATGAAAAGCTTCACAAAGCCATCGAAAAGCAGGCATTTGACGAAATGCACCACGCCGAATGGTTGATCAAACGCATTATTTTCCTGGAAGGAGCTCCAGTTGTGTCCAAGCTCAATCCGATCAACATCGGAAAGAACGTATCGGATATCGTATCGAATGACCAAGACGCAGAGTTAGGCGCCGTGCGGGCATATAACAAGGCTATTGCTTTGGCACATGATGTAGCCGATCAAGCCACTGTCGATCTACTCATTCAGATTTTGAAAATGGAAGAGGGACATGTCGACTGGGCAGAGGCACAGCGAGATCAAATTGAGCAGATGGGCTTACAGAACTACCTCACCAATCAGACAGAGGGTGCATCAAGCTAGAAACGTGGACAAGAACCCCAAAATTTGAAAATGGAACTATTCAATTCACTCCAAGGGAATTCTCGTGCCCCCTGGGAACGTACTTTTGGTCCACGCCCGAAGTGCCTCCTCCAATCAATATTCTCTTTGTACGACGGGGAACAGTGTCGTCACCAACCTCATAAGATTCAGACCATTTGTATGAAATGATGGTTGGCATGCACCAGTTGATCTCACATTTATACACACGCCTCAGCGATGTTGCACGACCGTGCATCAAAAGAGGCAGTAGTAGAGGGGCGTCTGTAGGAGTCAGTTAAAGACAAGAATCTGTCGGAAGCGACCAGCAGAGATTCCCCCGTGTGCCTGGTGTTGCGTTTGGCAGAATACTCCTTGACAACCTGGTTTGGGAAACGGAATCCATCACCCCGCCGGAGGGATCCCAAGCCCGGGGTGTGTGACCCCGGTGCCAGGGCATTTGACACCGATGGAATACTGAAATCTGCATCAAATATTACATGAGGAGAGCAATGAAAGTATCGATGCGTTTTGCCGCCATATTCCTGGCACTCCTTTGCTTTTGCCAACCGACCTTTGCACAGGATATGAAGACAGCCAAAACAAAAAGGGTGTATTCATGGTGGAATGCCCCACCTGTGAGTGAACCTCCAAAGAGCCCTCATGCCAAGAACCTTCCACTCATTTCAATTCGGGGAAGCAAGTTCGTTGACCCGAAAGGTGATACTATTCTATTAAGGGGACTTGCGATCTCAGACCCCGATAAGATTGAGAGCCAAGGGCACTGGAACAAGAAACTTTTTATGAAAGTCAAAGAAATGGGCACCAATCTCGTCCGTATCCCTGTCCATCCAGTCGCCTGGCGAGAACGGACACCTGAACGATATCTCGCATTGCTCGATCAAGCAGTGGAATGGTGCACAGAATTGGGCGTGTATGTCATTATTGATTGGCATACGATTGGAAATCTGAAGACGGAATTGTTCCAAGATCCATCATACAATACTACAAAGACTGAAACATTTGAATTTTGGCGCTCAATCGCCAAACATTTCACAAGTAATAACACAGTGGCTTTCTATGAGATCTTCAATGAACCTACTCTCATTTTCAATCAGCTCGGGCCGATGTCCTGGGATGAATGGAAACGAATCAATGAGGATATTATCATCCTCATACGAGCGTACGACAGAGAGACCATTCCCTTGGTGGCGGGATTGGACTGGGCTTACGATCTGACGCCGCTGCACATCAATCCGGTTGCAGCGCAAGGAATTGGATATGTCACTCATCCCTATCCGCACAAACGATCAAAACCCTGGGAGCCAAAATGGGATGAAGATTTCGGATTTGCAGCCGAACAATTTCCCGTTGTTGCCACCGAGTTCGGATTCATACTGGGAAAAGAAGGTATGGCCGACAACGGGGACTATGGTAATACGATTATCAACTACCTTGAAGGCAAGGGAATAAGCTGGGTAGCCTGGGTGTTCGACCCAGATTGGGTGCCGTCAATGATTAAGTCATGGGACACCTACGCGCTCACCGAATGTGGTGAGTTCTTCAAGCAGGCGATGCAGGATAAACCTCCTGCGAAAAAGTAAATCGTACTGTCTGAGGCAGTCTGTGTTGAGCCGCCCCTGACCCAACGGATTTTTATGACGGACTACTGCTATCGCAAATCGAAGAAACTATATTACCACTCCACTGAAAGAATCAACGAGGAGGGTGCAATGAAGGATGCCGTACACAAATTATTGGAACGCCAAGAAAGGTCCAGCCCCGTGGCCTGCACAGATGCCGGCAGGTCGACACGTTCCACAGGGAACACGTTTTTTTTCTTCGGCTGGGTGACCCTGGTGTTCATCCTGCTCCTGGACGCAATCCCTGCTCCAGGTCAAACCAATCTACAAAAGGCTCACATGGGTACCGTGACCAACGCCAACACCTCGACGACGAATTCTGGGTGGTCTCACCTGAAGTACGCGATATATTTCACATATCCAGAGATTGAGAAGCTTCTTGCAGATTCGGCTTCGCTCCGCGAGACCATGGAATACCTGGCCCCCATAAAACCCAGAAGGGTCTACCTCGAATGCTCAAATAACGAGGATTTCAATGTCACACTCGTGAAGAATGTGGCCGACGAACTCCGGGCCCAAGGCATTAAGGTCACAGGGGCGATGGTGCCAACGGTCCCCGGCGGCCCGATGTGTTACAATAACCCGGAGCACCTTGCATTACTTGAACGGCGTGCACGGGCATTGGCGCAAGTGTTTGATGAATTCATTTTGGACGATTGGCTTTTCACCACGTGCACGTGCGAAAAATGTTTTTCAGGGCGCGGCCGATCCAGCTGGGCTGATTACCGTACGAAGCTGATCCTCGAGAAATCAAAAAAGTACATCATCGATCCCGCCAAGCAGATAAAACCTGGAATCAGGGTCATCATCAAATATCCCAACTGGTACGAAGGCCACCGAGAAAATGGTTATGATGTTTTCAACGAAACTCATCAGTTCGATGCCATGGTCGCCGGTATCGAAACTCGAACCCGGGCAACGCACGATCAGCACATTCCGATCTACAGCGGATATGTTTTTCAAAAATGGTGGTCCAGCGTCGATCCGGGCAAATGGATTGGCACTTGGCTGGATAACTACTCGATGAAAGGACAGGACAACGACTACGTTGCGCAAGTCTGGCAGGCAGTGATGGCGCAAACCCCGGAGATCATTCTCTGGTCGGGCGGTCATCTGCACTACACCGGTCCATTCAGCGATGTGTATCCTCATTTCCGCGAAATGCTTCCTGAGTTTGACCGGGTAGCCGGGATGTTGAACGGCCCCGCCCGGGGGGTTCCCATCTACCTGCCATATGGCTCCGAAGGTGAATACAACATCTTTGGCTATCTCGGCATGGCCGGAATTCCGCTCACTCCGGTGGGCCAATTCCCGGCGGACAGCCACACTGCGATTTTCACCAAGCATTCGCTCAAAGACGCTGAACTTGCCGATAAAATGCTCGCTCGCCTCCGCAACGGACGGGATGTGTTCCTGACCTGGGAGCTCTTCCGGCAATTGCAGAGCACCGAATTCAGGAACACTGTGAACCTCGTCGATGCCGGCGGCAGCGTGTCGTCTTCCATGTTCCGGACGCGCATAGGTTGGAGCGATCAGGTCACCAAGACCGATAGAGCTTTTGTTTTCCCGCGCATCTCGACCACTACGTGGCCCTATGCACGCGAAGTGGCGGTCGTACGGGAAGACTACGACTTCGGAGTGCTGCTGAGTGTTAAGTATCTTAACGGGACCCTCTATATTCTGAATATGCCGGAAAACAGCTACGACTTGTTGCGACTCCCCGCACAAGCACTCAACATGATTCGCCATGCCTTTGACAAGGAACTGGGAGTCCAATTAGCCGGCCCCGGCGGCGTAGGGATGTATCTATTCGGTCCCAGCCAGTATGTGCTGTACAACATGAATGATGAACCGGCACCCGTTTCACTGAGATTCGACCAAGAAGTCTCGTCAACCGGTTGGCGGGAACTGGTGCACGGTAAGCAACTCGCCGTCAGCGAGGAAAAATCAAGGGAGCGGTTTGGAGGCCGAACTCAGAACGAAATCTCTTTGACCCTTCAGCCTTTTGAGATCACGATTGTGCAAGCTCCTTGAATCCCAGGTCCAGAGGAACAGAGTAGCGACCGCCCTCTGGCATTTCAGGACATCCTTCTTCTAACCAAGGAGATCCTATGAAATCACTGTTTTGCAGCACTGGCATACTAGCTCTTTTGGTGTTGGGGACTGGAGTGGCGGTACAGGTGGAACAGAGGAACGGCATACAGGAATCACCGTCAGAGAGACCCAGCGGCATGCAGATCGAGTACGCTTCCTCCTTCGTCGGACGTACGGCGGATGACCTCGGGCGGCTGGGCGCTCCGCACCTCGATCGGACCAATGGCACTGACATTATCCCCGACTGCCCACTGTGGGTCCACCACGCGGTCGTGTATCAGATCTATCCCCAGACCTTCTATGACAGCAACGGTGATGGGATCGGTGACCTGGCCGGAATTGTCTCCAAGCTGGACTACGTGAAAAGCCTCGGTGTTGATGCCATCTGGCTCAATCCCTTCTTCGATTCGCCGTTCAATGATGCCGGCTATGACACTCGCGATTATTACAAGGTTGCCCCGCGCTACGGAACCAACGAGGACGCCCGGCGGCTCTTCGCGGAAGCACACAAGCGCAACCTGAAAGTTCTCTTCGATTACGTGGTCAGCTATACCTCCATTGACAATCCATGGTTTGTCGCCTCGTGCCAGCAGGCACCCAATCAATATTCTAACTGGTACATCTGGACCGACAATGTCTGGAAGTCTGAGCCGGACAATCGTTTCGTCCACGGCTACGGTCAGCGCAACGGTAATTTTCTAAGCAATTTCTATTGGTCAGAGCCCGCCCTTAACTACGGCTATGGGAACCCCGATTCCACCAGGAAGTGGCAGCTCCCGCCCAACCATCCCGACGTGCTGGCTTTGCGCGCGGAGATGAAGAATGTCCTGCGATTTTGGATGGACATGGGAGCGGACGGTTTTCGCGCCGACATGGCAGGCGCCCTGGTTAAAGGGGAGGGCATCCATCACGAGACCAAAGCCTTCTGGCAGGAGATCCGCCGAATTCTCCGGACGAAGTACCCGGAGGCATTCGCAGTCGCGGAATGGTCCGATCCGAAGGAGGCCCTCGACGGGGCGTTCCATGCCGATTTCTTCCACTGGGTCGAGGGCTTCAACGATCTCTATCAAAAGGAGAGCTGGCGCATTTTGAACGGCATGTCCGAGGGGCACAGCTTCTTTGACCGTGAGGGCAAAGGAGACGTCGTCCATTTCCTCAATCGGTATCTGACCGACTATAGTGCCACGCGCTCAAAAGGCTACACGTGCCTGCCATTGGGCAATCACGATCTGGCTCGCCTTAACACCGAACGTACAGTCGATGAACTTGAGATGATCATGGCGTTCGGTCTCACAATGCCGGGCGTCCCCTTTATCTATTATGGTAACGAAATCGGCATGCAGCAGTTATACGATCTGCCGCAGATCGAAGGCGCCTACAAGCCGCGCGCCGGCGCCCGCACACCGATGCAATGGACGGGGGGCAAGAACCTGGGCTTCTCAACCGCCGAGCCAGCGCGATTGTATTTGCCGGTCGATCCTGCTGTCGACGCCCCTCACGTCGCCGCACAAGAGAATAATCCCCACTCACTGCTAAACCGGGTACGAAAGCTCATACGGCTCAAGCATACTGAATCTGCCCTTGCAGCTTATGCTGACTTCGTCCCGCTCTACGCCAAAGAAAACACCTACCCATTCGTCTACTCGCGGGCAAGCGGCGATGATGTGTTGCTGATCATTTTTAACCCGGCAGCCAATCCGATGTCAGCCGAATTCAAGTGCTCTTTCGCCAATCGTGAGTTTAGACTTTTGGCCGGGAAAACAATCCACCTCACGAAATATCCAGGCGGCTTGAAGGTCGAGGTCCCCGGCCAGACCTATGCAGTCTATCGGGGAGTGAAGTAATTGACCGAAGCATTGGGTGACGAGGGAAGGTCTCGATGTCGCTCAGACAGACTGTCTCACTCGGCTTCATCATCTGTGTGCGCGAAGAGATCTTCATGATGCTGATTTTTCATTGAAGGTGAGACAGCCCCAGGCTCCCGTGGAAATCGGGTCTTGTTTTTCAAAACAACGTTGTGTTCATTACGCCCGCAGTAAAACAATCCATCAAAAAGAAAATGAAAAAGAAACAGTCATTACTCATCCAGAAGACCATGGTGACAAAGTCATGTTGCCTGATGATGGTACTTCTAGCCTCTTGTGCAGCTGCTCAATCACCTGTTCCTGTAGATGCCACGTTGGAAAGGATTGCGACCGGTTTTCAGTTCGTTGAAGGGCCGCTGTGGAAGGACGGTATTGGCCTGCTATTCTCAGACATTCCCGGTAATACAGTGTACCAGTGGACGCCGGTAACTGGCGCAACCGTGTATCTCAGACCATCTGCTAACTCAAATGGATTGACGGTCGATAGAGAAGGTAGATTGCTGCTTGCACAAACTGGACTTCGTCGAGTTGGTCGCCTGGAAAATAACAATGCTCAAACATCCCTCGCTGCAACGTATACGGGGAAAAAACTCAACAGTCCAAATGATTTGGTTGTCAAATCCGACGGTGCTATATTTTTTACCGATCCCCCGTTCAATATTCCTCCGAATGAAAGAGCAGAGTTGACTTTCTCAGGAATCTATAGGATCAGCCCTTCAGGCACTCTCCAGCTTCTGGATAGCTCTCTCAACCTGCCAAATGGTATTTGTTTTTCACCGGACGAGACAAGACTCTATGTCAACAATTCCGCCGAGCGCGTTATTTATGTTTGGGATGTGACGAATGATTCCTTGATAGCAAACAAGAGACGGTTCGCTTCCATAGCCCCCGCCGGCAATGCCGACGGAATGAAAGTGGATTCAGCGGGAAATCTTTTTTGTACCGGCCCACTTGGCGTATGGGTCTTCGCCCCCGATGGAACTGTGCTGGACACAATTCTAGTTCCCGGCCAAACGTCAAACTGCAACTGGGGAGACGCAGATAGAAAGAGTCTGTATATCACTGCGGGCAACAGTGTCTACAGAATTCGCTTGGCAGCAACTACCGGCGTGGAAGAACATGGTTCCCTCCGTGCGGAGACGTTTGAGCTCTATGCGAATTATCCCAATCCGTTCAACCCGAGCACTGCGATCCAATACCGATTGCCTGATCCAACACAGGTCAGACTGAGCATTTATGATATAAACGGCAAAGAAGTGGAGACCCTCATCGACGAATACCAGAACTCTGGAATCCACAGGTACACATGGAACGCCTCGACCGTTCGAGGAAGGCATATAGCCAGCGGCACGTATCTGGCCAGCATCAGGGCCGGGAAATCTTCGAAGGCCATTAAACTGATCCTGGTGAACTGAGGTGAGATTTATGGTGATGCGGAATTCACCTTGTGTGTTGTTGGTTCTCGCCCATTTTGTCTATGTCCTTCCCCTCCTTGCGGTTGTCGACGGAACTACGGGAACGCCGATAGGCGGACTGGGAACCGGTGCAGTCAAGTTCCGGGCCGGGGAAGGAACCTTCACGTTCAATGACCGGACGCCCACCCGGTACGGGGACTACCAACCCCTCGAGGGGGCTCAGTTCCAATTGTACACGAAGAGGAACGGAACTGTCGTCACGAGCACAAGCCTCAAGGCCGAGCGGGAGTCTGGAAGAATCAAGGACGACGCGGTCTTCCCGACCCACCAAGTCAGCTTTGGCACTCTCAACGACATTGATATCCGTTTAAAGGCTTTCGGACCGTTTGATCCCGCGGTCTCCGACAGCATGGCACTGCCATGCGCATTCTACGAATTCACGCTCACGAATTCCGGGACCACTGAAGCGGATGTGTCCGTCGCTTTTCAGATGACCACGGGGCAGAATCCAGTAATTGTGTCAGGAAAGGGATTTGCAGACGATGTAAGCCTTCATCAGAAATGCGTGTTCGTCCAGGACGATGACGGTTCCGCGATCGTGAGCGTCGGGAGCGGCAATAGTTTCTTCCAGTCCGGTGTGTGTGAGAATGCCATCAGCGGAAAGACAAACCGGGCCGCTGCCTTTTTCAGGCTGGCAGCCGGAGAGGGGAAGTCTGTCCTTTTCGTTTTTGCCTGGTACAACCAATCTGACCCGGCACGTTTTTATTATACTAATTTCTACCAAAAGGTTACCGATGGCGCCGAGGCGGCATTGAGTCGTTCGCTCACGTACAAGCAAAACGCCTACTCGCTGGTCAACCGCATGCGCGCTTCCAACCTGCCGGAATGGATCGTCGATCAAACGCTGAACGCGCTCGCGAACCTGGTCAACAACAGCATCTACACGGCAGACGGCCGATACTGCCACAACGAAGGCATGTATACTATGGACGGCACCATGGACCAGATGTGGCACGGCCGTCAGATCAACATCCAGCTCCTGCCAGAGAT
>Ga0299912_10004847_pt1 | contig 11018 bp, 8 predicted proteins | sample RVTome_2_FD_207667 | JGI IMG/M metagenome (GOLD analysis project Ga0299912, IMG submission 207667) | Soil microbial communities from uranium-contaminated site in the Upper Colorado River Basin, Wyoming, United States - RVT95D214 (version 2) ... | reverse complement strand
CTCCTGCGACGAAGAGCTCTTCCTGCCCATGTGCGTGGCCTACCTGAAAGAGCCCCTGGCCGACGGTTTTTGTGCGCCGATCCTCGAGGAGAGCATGGGCCTCAAGATCAAGGCCAAGACGCCCACAGAGTTGGCGGGGAGTTTGGAGCATGCCATGAGCCTTCGCGAGGCGGCCAGGCTGGTGGGGCGCCCGGGGATCTTCCTGGTGGCGGCGGGAACGGCAGAGTCTGACGTGGCTCAGATCTCGGTCAGCCATTCTGAGTGGGGGGTCAGGACCACTGACAGCCGCCTGGTCGGCGGACTGACGGAGCTGAAAATCGACAACGCCCTGCTGAACAAGGTGGCGCACTACCAGCAATTCGGCTGCTTCACGGGGAGCCTCACGGGGCCGATCTTTGGTGGCTACGCGGGCCGGGCTGAGGGAACCGCTGTGTTGCAGGTGGCCTACCATCTCATGGGTCTGCTGGTGCACCAGGCGCACTATCAGATGAACTTCCCCTTCCATATCCACTACACGTCAGGCACCACCCGAGAGCTCTTGTGGGTCGCCAGTGCGAGCCATCAGGCCGTGGCCAGAAACAGCAAGATCATCTCCGTATCCAATGGCTTTCTGAACGCAGGCCCGGCCACGGAAATGGTGCTCTACGAGGCGGCGGCTCATGCGCTGACCAGCACCGTGTCCGGGGCCAATCTCTGGGAGGCGGCACCAGCCCGCAACAAGCACAAGAATCGGGCCACTCCCCTGGAGGCCCGCTTGGCCGCCGAGGTTGGACACGCCTGCTCTTACATGGGGCTGACACGGAAGGCGGCCAATGAACTGGCCCTCATGATCCTGGCCAGGTACGAAGACCACATCGCCGACGCGCCCTTGGGAAGTGAGTTTCAGGACTGCTACGACGTGGGCACGTCTCTCCCCAACGAGGAGTATCTGGAACTCTACAGGCGAGTCAAAGCTGAACTAGCAGCCCTGGGCCTCGTTTTCCCCTACTAGTTACGGCCCGACCACAGCGCCCACTTGGCCTGTTGCTGGGTGTGCGGTTGCCATCCCTCTGCATAGAGGGCGGCAACCCATGGCGCGTGCAAGTTCCCGGGCTCTCCGCAGTCCGTGCGCCAGACTCGGCAGGCCATGTGCGGTTCCGACGGCTATGGCTCTTCCCTTCTCCAACACCCTCGTTCCGGCTACTGGCCTTGGCGCCTCTTCATGGTATAATAGCGGGCATTGCCCAAGGCCGCTATGTCCCAGGGCGAAGTGCGTCCCGGTGCAGAACCGCCGGACGTGCGGGGAATCACCATGCTCTTCAGGATCAGAAGCACCATAGCCGAATACCCTTTGCAGTTCTGGATCCTGTTCTGCCAGAGGTTCATCGGTTCCCTTGGCGGCAGTCTGGTTTGGCCCTTCTTCACGATCTATCTGCGGCAGCGACTGGGGATCCCTCTGACCACGGTCGGATTCCTCTTCGCCATCAGTGCCACCGTGGGCCTTTTCTCCCAGGCCATCTGGGGGCCGGTGGTGGACAGGTACGGTCGCAAGGTGGCCATGGTTGCCGGACTGGCGAACGAAGTTGTGGTGATGGTGGGCTTCGCCTTGCTTGGCTCGCTTGGGGCGTACGCGGTACTCATCGCTATGAGCGGCCTCATCGAACCAGCCTCTCGCATCGGATCCGACGCCATGATCGCCGACCTGATCGAGGAAGAGAAGCGCACCAGTGCATACGCCCTCCTGAGGATGGTGTCGAACGCAGGGGTGGCCATCGGACCGGCCATAGGTGGCTTCCTGGCCGCTACCTCCTACATGCTCACCTTCGGCAGTGCGGCGGTCGGCGCCACGGTTGCTTTGCTCCTGGTGGTGTTGCTGGTCAAGGAGACCAAGCCGGAGTTGTCCGCAGCAGAGAAGCCAGAGCGAGCGGGGGGCGGCTATAGGTTCATCTTCGGTGACGTCGGCTTCATCGCCTTCTGTCTGGCTTCTATTTTGCTGTGGATGGCCTATGAGCCTTTCATGCAAGTACTGCCGGTGTACATGAAAGAGGGTTTTGGCATCCCCGAGAGCGGGTTCGGGCTGATCATGACCGTCAATGCTCTTATGGTGGTATTCTTCCAGTTCGCGGTGACCCGGGTTACAGCGAGATACCGCGACGCCTACATCATGGCTGCCGGCGCCTTGTGGACTGGAATGGGCGCACTGGCCGTGGCGCTCTCCAACAACTTGTCGCTGTTTCTCTTCGCCATGGTGATAATCACCATTGGCGAGCTGATCTGGGCCCCGACCTCCATCTCCTTCGTGGCCAGGATAGCGCCCATCGACATGCGAGGCAGGTACATGGGTGTCTATGGCATGGTAGGAGGGATAGCCTTCGGCATTGGCCCCATCGCCAGTGGATACGTGTACGATAACGTTATGCCTGTGGCGGTCTGGTACCTGATCGTGGGTCTGGCCGCGGTGTGCACGGTGGCCTTCATCGTTGTGGGGAAGCTGCCGGCCCTATCGAGAGGGGCGAGGCCTGCACCTCTTGGTCCCGATGAGGAGATGATCTAGAGCGCACTGGGAGACCCACCGCCGTTCGACGGTCATCCGGGCTGTCTTGAGACGCAGATGCGGCTGGCGCTGCTGGCTCCTGCACCGGGTCAGTGTGGGACAGTCGATCCGAAGCACGCTTGATGAACGAAGGAGGGTGAGAGACATGGCTGCCAGAAAGCGCAGCTGGGAACAAGAGAGCCTTAGCTTCGGAGATGTGCTGAACTTCTCCAGAAAGATGCTATCTCTGGCCAAGCAGGCTCGCGACCTCAGCGAGGTGGCGGGAGTGCCGCGGGGAAGCCTGAGAAACCTGGCCACCCTGCTCCTGGACATAGAGGAGGGTGTGAGGGCACACACAGGTGTTGGCCTGACGGACAAGATCCAGGAGTATCTGACCACGCTCATCCCCCAAGCGTCCGGAGAGAGGCCGTCCGCCCGCGAGTCATCCGCCGTGGACAGGCGCATAGAGGAGGTCAACGCCACACTGACCCAGTTGTACGGGGCAGGGTGGTTTCGCGATTCGGAAAAGACGGGACAAGTCTTCAGGGTGTGGGAGAAGCTGGTTGCAGCCGGGTATAGCCTCCCTCCAGAGCAGTTCCAGGACGGTTCGGAGTACGCGGAGTTGATCGGCGACTTCTACGACAGGCTGAGGGAGCTTCAGCCTTCTGCCGATAGTGCAGCGTCCCTGGCGACCATGGTTGAGCCCATGTTGGAAAGGGCCAGGGAGCTGGTGCGCGTACGAGGGACGGAAGAACTGCCGGACAGTGGGTTCTCCGGGTCTGTGCGAGGGGATCCCAACTATGTCAGGATCCTCCTGGAAGCTGTCGCCAACCGGCGCCCCAGGAACTACTGGTGAAGGCTGGCGGGGAATCGGGGCGGCCGGGTGGGAAGGCAGGCACTGTGCGGAGAGCGACGCTGTTGTACGGCGCTTATGCTGCAGTGGTGGCACCAGCGATGACTGGGTTAAGGTCGAATTGAGTGTGTGGAGTACAGGGATGGGTATTCGCGGATCCCTCCCTGTTTTGACCCTGAACTGGAGCGGTCCAGGCGATGATCTGTCGACGGTGAAGCTGTGACCTCGAGCGTGACACAGGTTGTCAGGCCAGTCTACTGGAGCACTCGCCAGAGGGCAGTACGACAGGCGGGAGGGGCTGAGGCCCTTCGAGATCGGGACTGAGTGAGCACTAACCCAGGAAACAGGCGCAGGACAGAAGGTCTCTCCGACAGCGAGGTCGCCGCCCGGCGCGAGCGCGGGCAGGTGAACGTAGTCCAGTTCCAGACGGGCCGCTCTTACCTCCAGATCCTTCGCAAGAACGCCTTCACCTTCATCAACACCATCCTCTTCGCCATCGCCCTTGTCCTAGCCCTGATGGGCCATTTCGGCGACGCCGTGGTCACGGCTGGCCTGGTAATGCTCAACGTGGTCGCGGGGGTGGTACAAGAGGGCAGGGCCAAGTGGAAGCTGGATCGCCTCGCGTTGCTGACTCGTCCTAAGGCCACTGTGATCCGGGGGGGACAGGAGAGAACCGTTGATCCGAGCGAGATCGTACTGGGCGATGTCCTCGTCATCCGTCCTGGCGATCAGATTGTGGTCGACGGAGAGATCGTGGGTGATGGGCGTGCAGAGGTTGACGAATCGCTGCTGACCGGGGAGTCGGAGCGCATCCGGAAAGCATCGGGTGATCCCGTCTATTCTGGCACCTTCTGCGTGAGAGGTAGCGCACGCTACGAGGCGCAGAAGGTCGGTGGCGATTGCACGGTGAGTCAACTGACAGCCGGTGCCAGGGCCTTCCGTCAGGTCAAGACCCCGCTACAGAAAGAGATCGATTACCTTATTCGCATCCTCGTCCTGGTGGTGGCGCTACTGGGGGTTCTGCTGGGCATATCCTTCGTCCTCCATGGAGTACCCGTGGTTGAGGGCGTGCGGGCCGCGGCGGTGATCGTGGCTCTGGTGCCCCAGGGGCTTTTCTTCATGACCACTGTGGCCTACGGCATGGCTGTAGTGCGGGTGGTGGGCAAGGGAGCCTTGATCCAGGAAGCCAACGCTGTCGAGTCTACCAGCCACGTCAACCTTCTGTGTCTCGACAAGACTGGTACCCTGACCACGAACGCCATCACACTCGAGACGGTCCTGCCAGTGGCGGGGTCGTGGGGTGGCGACCGGAACGGGTTGAAGGCCATTTTGGGTGACTATGCGGTGAGCGCCCAGGGTGGCAATCGGACGACGGCAGCCATCAAGGATGCCCTTGGTGGTCAGGCGCGCGCCATCAAGGAGGAGGTGTCTTTCTCCTCGGAGCACAAGTGGAGCGCATTGGCCTTTGATGACCCCGCGCTACCCGGAGTGTACTTCCTGGGAGCGCCGGAGGTGATGCAACCTTATCTTGCCGCTGCGGCGGCTCTGGACTCACTGACTGAGGAGTTGGCCCGCCAGGCCCTTCGTGTATTACTTTTCGCTCACAGTGAGGAGGTCTCCACACTACGCGATGCGAGAGGCGAGCCGATACTACCCTCCGGGCTGACGCCCCTCTGCCTCGTGAGCTTCACCGAAGAACTACGCCCGGAGGCAGGGGCGACGCTGAGGCACTTCTGTGATCTCGGGATCGAGCTGAAGATCATCTCCGGCGACAACCCGCAGACGGTCGCTGCTCTGGCCGGGCAGGTGGGCTTGCCTGTGGGTGGGGGAGTGGTGTCCGGGTTGGACTTGGACGCCATGAGCGAGAGGGAGCTGGAAGGGGTGGCAGAAAAGGCCACTGTCTTTGGCCGCATCACGCCGCCGCAAAAAGAGAGGTTGGTGCGGCTGTTTCGCAGGACCGGTCACTATGTGGCTATGATCGGGGATGGGGTGAATGACGTACTCTCCCTTAAGCAAGCTCATCTCGGGGTGGCGATGGAGAGCGGAGCCCAGGCCACCCGCAGCGTGGCCGACATTGTGCTGCTAGGTGATTCCTTCGCCGCCCTGCCCATCGCCCTTCGCGAGGGGCAGCGCATCGTCAAGGGCATGGAAGATGTCGTTAGGCTGCTCCTGACGCGCACACTGTACGTGATGTTGCTCGTCGTCGCCACCCAGATCGTGGGCGTGGCCTTCCCGGTGACACCGAAGCACAATACGATCCTGGCCTTGCTTACGGTGGGCGTACCCATCTTCGCCATCGCTGCCTGGGCTCGGCCCGGTCCCCCACCGGCCAGCATTATCCGTTCGGCGAGTCGCTTCGTCTGGCCGGCAGCCTCCACCATCTCTGTGGTCGCCGTGGCCATCTATTTGTACTACCTGGGGACAACGGGAGACGTGGACATTGCCCGCACCGCGCTCACCACCGCCACGGTGTTCTGTGGCCTCCTGCTCATCCCCTTCGTGGAACCTCCGACTCGGGCCTGGGTTGCTGGAGACGAGCTGAGTGGCGACTGGCGCCCCACCGCTCTGGCCATGGGCATGCTTGGCCTTTACGCCTGCGTGATGGCTATCCGGCCGCTGCGCGAGTTCTTCGAACTGGTCTCGCTGAAGGTGACTGACTATGCCCTGATTGGCTTCGTGGTGGTCCTCTGGGCTCTCCTCTTACGTGTCATCTGGCGGGGGCGGCTACTGGAGCGCTTGCTGAGTCGGGAGTAGCTTGCCCCAGGGCGCCAGGGCCTCCAAGCCCTTGGGCAGGGTCCCTCTGATCGCCGCTGAGCCTCATCCCCTCTGTTCAGCTCGATGGTGTGGGCACTGGGCCTTCTACCCTGGCGTGGCTCTGTTCTTCCCACGGAGTGACAACTCGCCGTAGCCTGTCCTCTGGGGGGAAACGAAGAACTCCAAGAGGAGCAAGTCTTGCCATCATCCTCCTGCGGTGATAGAATCCAGCACACATCGGATAGGTATCGTGCCGTTGCTTGGAGATGGTCCCGGATGGGGGATGGAGTCTCGAACTCTGCGATGTCCGGCCCACTGCTCTTGAACGCCATGACATGGAGGTCTGGATGAATAGCCGCGAGAGAGTCCTCCTTGCTCTCGATCACAAGGAGCCTGACCGGGTGCCTATCGACTTCGGCGGCGTCGTGAGTTCACTGCATCACCAGGCCCATAGGAACCTCCTGGAATACCTGGACATGCCCACGGAAAAGGTCCCCATCATGGACATGTTCCAGCAGATCGTTGACCCGGCTCCGGCCCTCAAGGAGAGGTTCCACGCGGACATCGTGGGCCTCTTTCCCCATGATAGCTCTGATTTCGAGTTCAAGCTCGACCCGACGACCGACAGCTTCGTCGATGAATGGGGCGTGGTCTACAGACGGCCTCGTGGGGGGTACTGGTACGATCTGGCAGGCCACCCTCTGAGGGAAGGGACCATCGATGAGCTGAACGCCTTTCGCTTCCCGGACCCTCGTGACATGAATCGGGTGAAGGGTCTGGCGGATGAGGCCCAGCGCCTGCTGAAGGAGACCGACAAGGCGCTGATGATCCACGCCCCCATCGGTGGGGTATTCGAGCAGTCCTACTGGCTTCGGGGACTGGAGTCCCTGTTTATGGACATGGGGCATAACAAGCAGTACGTGGAGGCCCTGGCGGAGAAGGTGCTGGAGTGGTTGCTGGAGTTCTGGACTCTGGTGCTCGATGAGGTGGGGCCCTACGTCCACGTGGTCGAGTTGAGCGATGACCTCGGGGGTCAGCACGGGCCTCTCTTCTCACCCGATCTATACCGGGGGATCTACAAGCCTCGGCACCGTCAACTGGCGGATCTCATTCACAGGAAGACCGAAGCCAAGGTCTTCCTGCATTGCTGTGGGGCTATTCGTTGGGCACTTCCTGACCTCATCGAGAGCGGCATGGACATCATCAACCCTGTTCAGGTGTCGGCCAGGGACATGGAGACGGACAGATTGAAGCGGGAGTTCGGGGAGGACATCGTGTTCTGGGGTGGAGGCGCAGACGCCACGAAGGTGCTGCCCTTCGGGACGCCAGGGGACGTCAAAGAGGAAGTGAAGAGGCGCATTCACGACCTGGCCCCCGGGGGCGGTTTCGTCTTTGCGCCTATTCACAATATTCAGGCTGACGTGCCGCCGGAGAACATCGTGGCTCTGTTCGAGGCGGCACATGAGTATGGCCAGTATCCGGTTGGCCCGTAGGACTCGTGTCTGAAGGTGGATGATAGGCAAGTCAGGACTGCTGTGGGCAAGCCAGGGAGACCTGGCACAGAGACATAGGTTGGTGGAGGATGTGAGATGGATCTGCGAGACATCGAAGATGCGGTGGTTCGGGGTGATGCGCCCGGTGTGGTGGCCTTGGTTCAGCAGGCGGTGGCTGAGGGTGTTGAGCCTAAGCAGATCATCGCGGAGAGTCTCGTTCCGGCCATGGCGGAGGTGGGTGTTCGCTTCGAGCGAGCTGAGTTCTTCGTGCCTGAAATGCTCATCGCATCCCGCGCAATGCAGGCGGGACTCGGTCTGTTGAAGCCCTTGATGGTGGGTGAGCAATCAACCGCAGTCGGTCGTGTGGTCGTGGGCACGGTGGAGGGTGACGTGCACGACCTGGGGAAGAACCTGGTCTGCACGATGCTCGAAGGGGCGGGCTTCGAGGTCGTTGACCTGGGAGCAGACGTGCCTCCTGAGAAGTTCGTAACAGCCCTGCGGCAAGCGAAGACGGATATCGTGGGCATGTCTGCCCTGATGACCACCACCATGCCCGCCATGGAGAGGACTATGGACGCACTGGGCGAGGCCGGCTTGCTCGATGAGGTGAAGGTGCTGGTGGGCGGGGCGCCCCTCACGCAGGAGTATTGCGATCAGATCGGTGCCGACGGCTACGCCCCCGATGCGTCGGCGGCGGTAAGGAAAGCAAGGGCGCTCGTGGGAGAAGGGTAGGAACGGACCGGACCACGGCCACCCCGAGTGCGTGTGTGAGCGAGTTGCAGGGAGAAGGGAGGAGCGGAGAACTGTGAGAGACGAGCGAGACGAGGTGCTGGTCGGACAACTTCTTCACTATTCCCTCGACCTTCAGCCGGGCGAGTTGCTGATGGTTGAGGTGTGCGGTAGCGAGGCGCTGGAGCTGGCCAAGGTGGCGATTCGGCAGGCAACAGAGAACGGTGCCATCCCCTTCTGGCACTTCAACGACGCTTCGCTTCAGCGTCAGTGGATTCGAAACGCCAGCGCCGTGCAGTACGAAGCCTTCACCGGTGTACATTTGGACCTTCTTCGACAGTGCGACGCCTGGCTCACGATCCGCGCTGACGACAACCCCTACGATCTGTCCGACGTGACGCCAGAGCGGTTGACGATGTATCAGACGCTGTATGTCGGGCCTGTGGTGGAGCGACGGCGCGCGGCGGAAATGAAGTGGTGTATCCTGCGGTATCCATCCAACTCCATGGCCCAGCTCTCGGAGATGAGCAGGGAGGCGTATGAAGACCTCTACTACGACGTGTGCTGTCTGGACTATGCCAGGATGTCGAAGGCCATGGATCCGCTCGTGGAGCTCTTTGAGGGGACGGACATGGTGCGCATCGTGGGGTCGGGTACCGATGTGACGTTCTCTGTCAAGGGTATCCCTGCCATGAAGTGGGACGGCAAGAGGAACATCCCAGACGGAGAGGTGATGACCGCCCCCGTGAGGGATTCTGTCAACGGGATAATTACCTACAATGCCCCGGGTCTTTTCCAGGGGTCAGTGTTCCATAACATCAAGCTAGAGGTGCGCGACGGCAAGATCATCGAGGCCTCGTGTCAGGGTGACAGCAGGAGGCTGAACGAGATACTGGACATGGATGAAGGTGCACGCTATCTCGGCGAGTTCGCCCTCGGTCTAAATCCCTTCATCCTCCACCCCAGTCGGGATGTGCTCTTCACAGAAAAGATAGCGGGATCGTTTCACCTGACCCCTGGCAACTGCTACGAGGAGGCCTCCAACGGGAACCATTCTGCCATCCATTGGGACCTGGTGCAGATCCAGAGGAAGGAGTACGGCGGGGGCGAGATCTACTTCGACGGTGAGTTGGTGAGGAAGGATGGGGTCTTCGTGGACGAGGAACTCCAGAGGTCCTTCTCTGCGGAGGCGCTGAGGGGAGTGTAGGCCGATTCACCCAGGCAGGTGGGGTGTGATCGTCGAATGAGGACAGTCGCCGGGTACTGCTGCGAGGTGGGCGGTTAGTCAAGAGGGATGGCAGGATGCCTGAGGAGTTGGATTTCGAGAGAGCCTGGCTGGGCAAACTCAGTACCCATCTGGACGAAATCGCGGGGGAGCAGATCCGTAAGCAGGTGTTGCAGGGCAGCGAGGCGCTCACGTCGGAGTCGCTCAGAGAGACGGTCATCGACTGGACAAAGGGAGCGATGGAGCGGCTAGACTTGCTGGTGGGGGAGGCCGACTGCAGGGCGATCATGGCAGGCTGTGCCTGCCAGTACCCCACGGATGCTCTGCAAGAGATGAGGAAGGCTTACCAGGAGACCGGAGATATCTCACTCGTGCATGACATGCTGCAAGGGCAGTTCGAGTCTTTCTTGCGGGAAACCCTCCAGTTGAACGATGGCCTTGTCGTCGCCATCGTGGAGAGGGGGTGGGGTTCTGCCGGCGTCAGGCGGGGCAGCACCGTCATCGCGACCAAGATGCCGAAGAGCGGCTTCCTGCTGGAGTACATGAGGGAGACCGACCTTGCCAGGAAGCGGGCCCTATACTGCCACTGCCCCAGGGTCAGGGATGCTTTGTCGTCTTCGGTAGCTATCTCTGCCACGTACTGCTACTGTGGCGCCGGCTTCTACAAGGGTATCTGGGAGGAGATTCTGCAGCAGCCCGTGGAGGTGGAGTTGTTGGAGACCGTGCTCCAAGGGGACGAGGCCTGCAAGTTCGTGGTGTATCTGCCCCCTGGGTTGTGATCCCGATGGCGTGCACGTTATCCCCGTCAAGGCCAACAGTGTCGCGTTATGGGTACGATGACGTGTGGGTTGTCGATCTGTGACACCGTAGAGGATGGTGAGGAGGTGCATGGTCAGAAGCTGGCGATGTTGATCATCATCCTGGTCGGGGGCGCCGGTGTGCTGGCCAGCTACGCATACCCTGTGATGAAGCATCCGGAGTATGTGGGACCGGCCTGGGGCGGGGTTACACCGGACATCCGGCGCTTCTACGCCCCCAGCATGCTGCTGGCCGCGTCGGGCTTTTTCTTCTACACGTACTTCTTGCTGTTTCGCGTGGACCCCGACCAAGCGCGCATCGCCAGGCGATTGGGATTCTGGGTGTTCAACGTGCTGTACGCGGCCATTCTCGTCGGCTCGGCGCTGTACATGCCCTTGACCTTCGCGTTCGTAGCCCAGCCCAGCACGTTTCTGTGGTGGACGATTCGCCTGGCGCTTTTCGCGGTTGGGCTGGCTTCGCTGGCCTTGCTGGTCTCTTTACTGGCTCTTCGGCCTAGGCAGCCAGGGTGGGCTTACTGGCTGGCAGTGGCTGGGAGTGTGACCTTCAGCTTCCAGACGGCGGTCCTGGACATGCTGGTCTGGCCAGCCTTGTATCCCCTGTAGGCAGTACCCTGCGGAGGCCACGCAACCTGTG
>Ga0299912_10004846_pt1 | contig 11018 bp, 11 predicted proteins | sample RVTome_2_FD_207667 | JGI IMG/M metagenome (GOLD analysis project Ga0299912, IMG submission 207667) | Soil microbial communities from uranium-contaminated site in the Upper Colorado River Basin, Wyoming, United States - RVT95D214 (version 2) ... | reverse complement strand
CCTCCCTTTCTCTCAGGGAAGAGATTGATTTTCCCATAAACGCCGTCATGGCCGGGAATAATTGAAACCTTTCCCTGCCTCGTTCGAACAATCCCGTCCAAGATAGGTGGTGGAACAAACGAGGCCAAATCATCGGGAGGTAAATCGAGCAGAATCCTTAATTCTGATCCCCCTTTCTCGATCAATCTTTCATACTCGGCCTCCACCGCCTTGGTCCCCACCCCAACACCCAGCGCCTCGGCAATAATCTCCTCTAATGGGATGAGGTGGATGGAAGGGATGGCATTCTTCGGAATAAACCCCTCCGGACGATCAGCGAGTTCCTCCACTCGATGCATCACCCCAACCGTTAACTTCTTATGGCAGTTCGGGCAAAGGTTCTGGCTCGCTTTGGTTTGGGAGGGAGAGGAGATCACGCCACATTGACGATGGCCATCATAATGATACTTCCCTTCCTCTGGAAAGAATTCGATGGTGAAGAGAAGTCTCCTCCGGTCTTTCTTGCGAATCGTCTCAGCGATCTCCCAATAATCCAACGCACAATCGAAGGCGTTGGCCTCTCTTCCCAACCGGTTTGGAGAGTGCGCATCTGAATTGGACAGGAGGGTAATGGAATCGAGAGCCGATAACCTCCAATTCATTTCGGGGTCCGAGGAGAGGCCTGTTTCAACGGCGTGGATATGCGAGGACATTTCTCCAAAACATTCCTCGATGGAGTCGAATCCTGAATTCGCCCCAAAGATCGAAAACCAGGGCGTCCAGACGTGGGCGGGGATGATCAGGCAATCTGCGGAAATGTCTAAGATCATCTTCGCCAATTCTCTTGCGGTAAAACTGAAAATAGGTCTCCCATCTGAGGAGAGTTTCCCAAGGTTACCCAATTTGGAGCGAATGGCCTCTACCACTTCAAAACTGGGCGCAAAAATAAGGGTGTGGATTCTCCTTCCCTTTCCATTCTGCGTATAGATGTTGCTCACCTCTGCCGTCAAAATATACTGGACATCCAGATCCCCTTTCTTCAACTTGAAGAGGCCATTCCCTGACGGTTCCAATTTTGACCGCAACTCAGCAAAATACGTGGGGTGGGTAAAGTCTCCTGTCCCGAGAAGGCCGATTCCTTTTTTCTTTGCCCACCGAGCAAGCGTTTCCACCTCCATACCCCTGCTGGTAGCTCGACTGAATTTAGAATGGAGATGAAAATCAGCAATGAACCGCATATTCAAGACTCACGAATCGTGCCCGTGACCGTTTTCCGTGTCCGGACACGTAACACGGTCACGGATTTGATGCTATGCGCCGCGCGTTTTGCGATATGTTTGTAAATCGTCTAAGCCTTCGGATGGCTTCTATCTTTTCCCGGTCTCCTATCCTGGCTTTATCAACCGCACCTTTCAAGACTTCACTGGAACCAGAATGGGTCAAGATCAGGGTTAAAGCTCTTCCCTTTTCTAATAGGGTTCAGCCCACGACCTTATAAACAACGTCGTGTTCTCTCACTCGGTCCTTTGCTTTAATCCCGATATCCGCACCCGGCCCTGCTTCCTGAACATTCTTGTTCTCAATCTGCATGGAATCGATGGTCTGAGTGATATCGGTGGTATGGCCGACCATATGGATGGTATCTCCGACCTTTAACGAGCCCTCGGATAACCGTATTGCTGCAACACCAATCTTTCCAAAATATTTGATGACTTCTCCTACCTTTTTCTCTTCCATCTCATTCCTCCTTTTTCAAGATTTAAATGGTATTCCTATTTTCCCTAACCCCCCCAAAACCTCCCCGATTTCAATCCCCCTCAGACATTCAAGATTCTTGCATTGAAAGAATCTCTCTTGAGGACAGGGAGAGCAATAGACATCTCTGGAAACGACAAATGTCTTTTCTCCCCTCGGCGACCAAACCCTTTGATCCGTTGGGCCAAAGATGACCACTGTGGGAAGCCCTAATGCAGCGGCCATATGGGAAATACCGGAATCATTTCCGACAAAGAACCGGCATCCTTCCATGACGGATGCCAGTTGGAGAAGAGTGAGTCCCTTTGCCAGAATGGGTGCGGTGGGTCTCATTCCCTCAAAGGCCCCTTGGACCTCGGGCCCCTCGGCGGGGCCAAGAACGATGAGGATTCTTGAGCCGAGTTGATCCCGGACAGTATGAGCGAGGTTTAAAAATCGATCAAGAGGCCAATCTTTTTTCTTGCTCCCACTGCCAGGATGGAGGATCAACACCTTCGACCGCTCTTCCGGAGTCACTCCTTTGCTTTTCCAGAAATCCTCTGCCCATTCTCGATCCGACTCTTTCAAATGGAGTTTAGGATTTGACCGGGATTCTGGAAACCCGTATTGGGCAAATTGTTTGAGGAGGTGATCGGTGAGATGAACTTTCTCATCCCAGGGTGGAAAAGAATGGATGTGAAGAATTCGACCCTGACAAACCCTTCTGAGATTCCCGATAACCGTCCCTTCCCCTTCTTTTCCAAAGACGACGATGAGATCAAATGTTTCAAAATATTGTGAGAGTTGAGAATCCAAAACTCCTTCTCGGACGAAGAAAGAGGCCATTCCTTTTTGATCAATGGAAAGGATTTCATCGGCATAGAATCGCTTCTCCACCAGCTCCAGAATTCTCGGATATCCCATGACGGCCGATTTGGCATGTGGAAAGGCCTTGCGGATGGTTTCGAGGGCAGGCAGGGCAAGAATAAAATCGCCCAGAGCGCCCTGATGAATCACCAGGACGGATGAAACCCCGGGTGCTTTAGCGGGACTGGGAGAAACCAACATTGGTCTTCCTCTCGGTCAGGAGATTCTTTTCAAACGCTTTTGAACGTGCTCATCATCAGGTGTGACCCGGAGGATTTTCCGATATTCCCTTCTTGCCTCCTTCCATTTTTTCTGATCTTCATACAGGACACCCAGATTGATCCTCGCGAAGAGGTAGTTGGGGTTGATGCGAAGGGCCTCCTTCAATTCAGAGACGGCTTTCTTATATTGTTTTCGATCATTGTAGAGAAGGGCCAGATTATAATGGAGATCTGCATACCGGGGGTTCATCTGAACTGCTTTTTTCATATAACGAAGGGCCTCCTGGGTTCGGGACATCAAGCCATAGATATAACTGAGGTTGGCATATCCCATGCCATAAAGAGGGTCAATCTTCAAGGCCTTCTGAAATTCCTGAATCGCCTTGGAGTAGGCTCCCTGACAGTAATAGACAGTTCCAAGGTTCGCATGAAAAATAAATTCATCTGGTTTCAGCTCTGCGGCTTTCTTAAGCTCTTTGACCGCTTGTGCAAATTTTCCTTTTTTAGCAAGATTGAGACCGATGAAGTTGTGGAATTGAGCGTAGGGGTCCAAACGAATTTTTTTCAAGGCTTTCTCTGCCTTCTGATCGAGGTGAATGGCCCCCCTCTGCCACACCCCTTTCTCCTTATAATAGTCCCGGTAATGGGAATGGTGCTGCATCGCCTTACCAATCCGTGCCGCCGCTTCCTTTTGCCTTCCGGTTTGGAGATACAAAATTCCTAAGACATGATGAAGAAAAGCGTCCCTGGGATGTCTCTTCACTTCGGAGAGAAAAATCTCTTCGGCTTTCTTCCATCGCCTCATTTCCATATACAGAAAGCCCAGATTGAGAACGACCTCTCGATACTTCGGGTTGAGACGAAGAGCCTCCAAAAAATGGATCTCCGCTTTTTCCATTTTTCCCTCCACCATCAGCAGGAGAGCAAACTGATTCTGGAGATCTGCATAATTAGGATGAATTTGAACCTCTTTTCCAACCTCATCTAAAACGCGCCGATAAACCAGACTCCGTTTAGGTTTCATTTTTTTCTTCCTTTTTGACAATTCTGACGTGGAACCAATGCCCTTTCTCTTTTCTCCAGTTGTTAAGCTGAAAAATCACATCCGAAACCCCCGGTATGCGCCGGATCTTCTTTTCTAAGGAATAAAGTGTATTCACCGTGAAATCTTTTACCTTGTCTGAATCCCATGATGGATCAAAACGAGAAACCTGAAAGGTCCCCTGAATGTAAACCACCCCCCTCACCGTACCAAAATCCATTTGAGAAGCATCGATATCGGTACGACTCAGCATTCGCCGGATATTTGATTGGATTACAAAATCTTCTCTTAACATGGCAACGAATCAATGATTCCCCTGATCTGAGGACGGGTCAGAGTCTTTCTCCAACGCCCTCTTGATCGCATCTAACAACTCCTCAGGGTCATAAGGTTTCTTAATGTAAAAACGGGCTCCCAGTGTCATCGCCTTTTCCTCTGAGTCCTTCTCCGGACTCCCCGTCAGGAAGATAACGGGAATGGAAGAGGTATTTATGGAGCGCTTCAATCTCTCAGCAACACTGAACCCATCCCCGGCTGGCATTCGGATATCGAGGATGATGAGATCCGGTAGTTCTTTATGGGCCATAAAAATACCTTGAGCCCCATCAAAGGCGGTGACGACCTCGTATCCGGCTCCTTGAAGCCGGATCATCAATGCCTTGAGAATATCCCGTTCGTCATCCACAATCAGAATCCTTTTTTTCTGTCCCATATCCTCCTCATTTTACCCGCCCAATGGATTCCCCCACTTCTGTCTTTTGGGATTCCCCGTGAAGCCAAACCAACATCGCATCCCTTCTTTGATGAAATGTTTCCATCTCTCCTTTCCCGATGGGAGGACCTGCAGGAAAAGCCTCTCTCAGTGGGTTCCGGAATTTCCCGTCTTTGGCCAACCGATAGTCCAGATGAGGTCCTGTGGAAAGACCGGTCGATCCCACATATCCGATGATCTGTTTCTGCCTCACCTTCACCCCTTTTCTGATCCCGGGGCCGAAACCGGAAAGATGACCGTAATAGGTTCTATAACCATTCATGTGGCGCAGGATCACCTGGTTCCCGAACCCATTGTTCCACCCGCAAGAGGTAACGGTTCCATCTGCCACGGCCCAGATCGGTGTTCCGGGTGGCGCCGCATAATCCACGCCGAAATGGGGCCTCAATCCTCCCAGGATAGGATGGAGCCGTGCCCGACTGAATCTCGAGCTGATCCGGTTAAACCTTAAAGGGACCTTTAGAAATGCTTTCTTCAGGGAAATTCCTTTCTCATTATAATAGCCTTCTTTATATTGGATCCCTCTGATCATCTTTTCTCCCCTCTGATATTCGACGGCATAGATGGTTCCATATTGGATGAATTGATCTCCTTTATAGATCTTCTCCACCACCACTTTGAATCGATCCCCTTCCCGGACGTCCTTATAAAAATCGATCTCCCAGGCCAGGATTTCAGCAAACCCGATGGTCAGCGGGTCTTGCTCTCCGGCTGCCTCCATCGCCTCAAAGAGAGAAGAACGAATTTCCCCTACGACCTTCACCAGACGGGTTTCGAGGGAAACCTCTTTCCTTTGAGCGACATATCCTTGGGAATCCTTTTCAATTTCATAAATCTCCGTCGGTCCCGCTTCATAAACAAACCTCACCAATTCTCCCTTGCCATCGGTCACGAGCCGGTAAGGTCCTCCTTTGATCTTTCTAAAATTCACATAGGGTTTCAATTTCGAAACGATCAGATCGATCCATCGAACAGGAATCTTCTTTTCCGATAAGGATTGGAAAAGCGTGCTTCCTTCTTTCACCGTTCCTTCGACGGTATCAAGTTGGGGTTCCTGGGCCGTCGGTGGAATGGAGTCAGGAAGGGCGGCCGAAAAGGGTGGAGGAGTGGGAAGGAAGACAAAAAAGTAGATCAGAAGAAAAAGGCCGACCAGAAAAGATCCTAAAAGAAGCATCCACTTCCTTCTCTTCCTCTTGGCCTCAAAAGGCCGCCATTTGAACCGATTCAGCTTCTTAAACTCAATATTCTCCATTCTTAACTCTTCATTCTCTATCCCACGTCCCTTAAGAAGCGAGCGGCATCTTCAGGCGGCGTGGGATTGACGAAGAAACCCGTTCCCCATTCAAACCCTTCTCTTAATCCAATTCGCAGTCGGGTTTCGATATGCCAGTGGTATTCTGGCCGGTGGAATCGATCCCGAACAGGGGAGGTATGAAAGGTAAGACTGTAAGGGGGGTCAGAGAGAAGTTTAAGAAAAGAATAAAACAACGACTGGATCCCGACGGAAAGGTCCTTCATCTCTTCTTCAGTGATGCGATGAAAATCAGGACAGTGAACCTTCGGGACGATCCAGGTTTCAAACGGGTACCGTGAGGCGAATGGTGAGAAAATCAGAAAATGGACGGTTTCTAAAATCACCCTTTTCTTCATAGAAATTTCTTCCTTGATAATGTCACAGAAAATACAGCGTTCCTTGCGTTGATAGTAATCCAGTGTCCCCCAGATTTCCTCGTCCATTCTCTTCGGGATGACCGGCATAGCCATGATATGGGAGTGGGGGTGGCGATTGAAAATGCCGGGATGATTTTTAAGAATCAGGAACTGCTGAAATCGCTGATCCTTCCCCAGGTCGATCAGCCTTTCTTTATAAGCCTGGAGAATCTTCTCAATCTGCTTAGCTTCCATGGTAGCCAGGCTCTGATCGTGATCAGGGGTTTCCACGACGATCTCATGGGCGCCAATGGCTTCCATGACATCGTACATTCCTTCAGGTCTTCGGTCGTAGTCCCCTTCGATGTGAAAGAAAGGAAATTTATTCGGGATGACGCGGACAGACCATTTCCCCCCATCACGGCTTAATGAGAAAGTCTCTTGGGGGGTCATCCCTTCATTGCCCGGACAGAAAGGACACGGACCCTCCGCCTCCTGAAGGCGATAGGGGGGCTTGAAGGGAAGGTAATCCGACGGACCTTTCGGGTGGTCGTTGGTAACCACCACCCACATTCTGGTAACGGGTTCTCTCCTCAGTTCTGCCATCGCACTCTGCTTAGGAAAGGAGGGATTGGTAAATATATTGTCTCCCCCGATGGGGTTCGTCCTTTCCCGCCATCGGCCCCTCCACTCGCACCACGAGGCGCTTCTTATAAAGATTGAGAAGCCGGGTGCCGCTCGTGTTCATCTCAATGCCTTCTTCCTCGGATAATTCTTTCAGGGTCAACTGCCTTTTCTGCATCACTCGGTTTAAGGTGTGGATCAAATAATTATTCAGAGAACCGATGATTCGCCATCCTTCCGGTCCCGTGGTCAAAACAGCCAATTTTTTTCTTTCCAGGGCCACCCCGACGTTCTCTGCCTGAGAGGGACTAAGGTTTTTCAGGACGAGAAACTTCTCCCCGTATTCACCGCTCCACAGCCGGGATGTCATCTTGGCCACCACCTCATCAGCCCAGGAAAAATCGATGGCCCCCATCCCCGAGAAATCGAGGACAACGCGGAGGGATGCTTTTTCCCCTCCTAAAATCTTTTCGAGGGCCTCCCGAATCCGGGCGCCTCGTAAGCGTCCGGTCATTTCTCTCGATCCGTTCTTCAAAACGGTCTGGGTTAGCTTCTTTAAAGAAAAAGTCCGCTTTTCCATTCTTCAACTTCAATTGATTCAGTTGAACCAACTAATCACAAATTTTGCTTTTTGTCAAGTGATTTTTGAGCGATTTCTAAAAAAATCAGAAATCTCTGATTGCACAGATTATGGAACGATTACACAGATTAGACATTCAATCAAGAGAGCGTAGAGTAATTTCTCAGATCTCTCTTTGAGGGTCTTCATCCCATGGGTAGGTCGAGAGCGCAAGGAAAAGTTACAGAGGGGCGGTCTCAATGGAGGATGGAGCCTGGATCTTTTTGAATTCGGAAGGGCCCTTCCCAAGGGTGCTGGATCTCCTCCACAAACCGATCACGACAGCTTTTGCAAACAATCAACGTGATCTCTTCATAGACATCTTTCTCCAACTCCTTGGGATCCAAATGTTCGGCTTGCTCAAGCAGCTCCTTCAATTGTTCATCAATCCCTTCCGCTGATTCTGTAAGAATGCCGTCAAAACCCGAAAAAACCTTGATATGGACGACGTAGAATAAGCCACCCGACTCGAGTCTTTTTCCACATCGAAAACAATTTCTCTTTTCCATCAGTCCCTCACTCTGACTCGGCTTCCCGCTTTCTTATCCTTCGCCCCGTTAGAAATGATGGCCCGCTCGGTTTCGAGACCCGCTATAGCGGGACTGGAATTTCTAACGGGGTTCGCTCCTCTTCTTACACTCTTCCATCTCTTTCAATGCCCGCTTCGCGAAAAGGAGTCGTTTCTCTCTGCCCCTGCTCTTCCCCGATAAAGGAGGGAATAGACCAAAGTTGACGTTCATGGGTTGAAAGGGGACAGCCTGGGAATGGGTAATGTAGTGGACTAACGCACCCATGGCAGTCATCGGCGGGGGAGCGAAGGCCGGCATTCCATTCGCATATCGATGGGCATTGATCCCGGATAATAGCCCCATAGCGGTCGATTCCATGTACCCCTCTACCCCTGTAATCTGTCCAGCGAAGAAGAGGTTTGGATGAGTCTTCAATTGAAGGGATTCCCTCAGTAATCGAGGGGAATCGATAAAGATATTGCGATGGACAGAACCCAGTCGAACAAATTCTGCTTTTTCCAGCCCGGGAATCATTCGAAAGATCCTCTTTTGTTCCCCATACTTCAATCGAGTTTGAAATCCCACCAGATTGAAAAGCGTTTCAAACCGATCTTCCTGCCTCAGTTGGACGACGGCAAAGGGTTGTTTCCCTGTTTTCGGATCGATGAGGCCAACCGGCTTGAGAGGTCCATAAGCAAGCGTTTCCCTCCCCCGTTCGGCCATCTCTTCAATGGGAAGACATCCTTCAAAGAGATATTTCTTCTCAAATGGTTGTATCGACACTTTTTCCGCCTGATTCAATGCCTCCACAAATTGGTTGTAGCCTTTCTCCTCCATCGGACAATTGACATAGTCTTCTCCCCCTTTGCCATACCGGGAGGATTTGAAGGCCTTCTGAAAATTGATCGACTCAGCGGTGACGATGGGTGAGATGGCATCGTAGAAAAAGAGATGATGAGTCCCCGTCACACTCTGAATCTCCTTGCTTAAAATTTCCGGAGTAAGCGGTCCTGTCGCGATAATCGTAATCCCATCTTGAGGAATGAAAGAAACTTCCTCTCGGATCACTTCAACATTTTCCAGACTTTCTAACGCCTGAGTGATCTGTTTTGAAAAAACCTCTCGATCCACCGCTAAGGAATCTCCTGCCGGAACCTTTGCCTCCTTAGCGATTCGTAAAATAAGCGAGTCTAATTGTTTCATCTCTTCTTTCAGAATCCCTGATGCATTTTCCAAGGATTCTGATTTAAAAGAATTACTGCAGACCAATTCTGCAAAGAAGGGAGAGCGGTGGGCTGGAGAATAGACTTTCGGTTTCATCTCATAGAGGATGACCTTCCCTCCCCTTTTAGCAATTTGCCAAGCCGCTTCACACCCCGCCAGCCCCGCACCGATAATGGTAATTGGTTCCATCGTTCTCTATTTTATGTATTCTCTCACAAATTTGCAAAATAAATTCCCCTCTGGGCATGAACGATTGCCATTGGATCGGATTCTTGGTATAAAGACATGGAGAATTAAAACAGAGTCCTTTCGAGCAGGAAGAAAGACTGTGAATCGGGATAAGCTTAAAAAACTTGCTGGGGAAAAGCGATTCATCCCGGGCATTTATAACTACTGTGATCGGTGGTGTGAACGTTGTCCGCAGACCTCCCGCTGTCTGAATTTCGCAATGGTGCAGGAGGAGTTTTCGGACCCTGAAGCGCAGGATATCAGGAATGAGGCATTTTGGAATAAATTATCGGGAATTTTCGCGGAGACTCTGGAGCTGTTGAAAGAAAGCGCAAAAGAATGGGGGATAGACCTAGAGACATTGGATTCGGCGAGTGATACAGAGAGGCTGCGGGCGAATGACGAAGCTGCGGAAAGCCACGTGATTTGCCGTGCCTCGAAGAACTACAGCAGAATGGTCCAAGATTGGTTCAGCGGAAAAGAAGGACTGTTTTTTGATACGGCTGCTCTGTCTAATGAGGAACTGAACCTCGAAGAAGCCATCGAGGTGATCCGGTGGTACCAATACTTTATAGCTGCTAAGGTCATACGGACCGTCCGGGGAAAGATCGACGAAGAAGAGAGAGACGATGAATTCCCAAGCGATTCGGATGGCTCAGCCAAGATCGCTCTCATCGCCATTGACCGTTCCATTGCCGCTTGGGCAGTGATTCGGCACTATATGCCAGATGGTGCTGGCGGAGTGATCGATGTCATCGCCTTTCTCGACGGTTTGGGGCAGGCCGTGGAGAAAGCATTCCCCAGTGCGAGGTCATTTATTCGGCCAGGATTTGATGGAATCGATCTCAACGGATAGGACCAGGTGTCATCCATAAAGAAGTTGGATTGAAGGATGCTGTTCAAAAATATCAATTCCTGTTACTGGGGCATCTTCTTCTTTAACGCCATTGCTATGGCTAAGGTACCTACACCTACAATGTCCCTCTTTCTTTATACCTTTTATACCTTTGACATTTCCTTATAAAGGTGGTTACGATCATCTTTGTGAAGATTGAACTGATCGTTCCGGCCGTTGAAGAGAATGCTCGTATTCCTAACCTCGCCCTTCCTATTCTTGCTGGCCTTTCTCCAGCCGATGCCAAAATTTCTTTCACCGATGACCTTTTGACTCCTATCGATGTGGAGAAAGGCTTGAAGGAGGTGGACCTGGTCGGTATCACGGTCTTATCGAAAACAGCCTTGAGGGCTTACAGAATCGCTGACGCCTACCGAAAGAAAGGAATTCCTGTGGTTCTCGGTGGCATTCATCCCTCAGCCCTTCCTGAGGAAGCCAAAAAACATGCCGATTCGGTCGCCCTGGGAGAGGCTGAAGAAATCTGGCCTCATCTCATCGAAGATGCGAGAATGAGAAATCTCAAGCCTTTTTACCGGCAGGAAGGTTACACAGAATTATCGAAAATTCCAATTCCCCGAAGAGACATTCTACCCAAAAGGGGATATCTTCCTCTGGATGTGGTCCAGGTGACACGGGGATGTCCTTTTCGATGTG
>Ga0299912_10004845_pt1 | contig 11019 bp, 6 predicted proteins | sample RVTome_2_FD_207667 | JGI IMG/M metagenome (GOLD analysis project Ga0299912, IMG submission 207667) | Soil microbial communities from uranium-contaminated site in the Upper Colorado River Basin, Wyoming, United States - RVT95D214 (version 2) ... | reverse complement strand
CGAAGAACTTGATCGCTCCTTTATCAATGGAGTACACAATCGGTTCTGACTCAGTTCCGATGTACTTACTCAGGTGTTCCAGTAACTCACTCATTTGAAGAGTCTCCACGAGTGTTGATAGCGGAGGGAGCGGGATTCGAACCCACGGTCCTTCCTAGAAGGACCACCGTTTTCAAGACCCTCACCATAGGCCACTCGGTCACCCATCCCGGCTTAAATTCTACCTCAAAACAGCTCGTGAGACAACAATCCATCGTTCTGTAACTAGAATTAAACATTTCATCTGAAAGTGTGATTACCTGTCCCGACTGTCTCTTAGGTTCCATAATTTTATTAAAAGTGTACAATATTAGAAGAGAAAAGGTTGACTAACACAATAATTTATGCTATTTATATGTTATATGATAAAAGGGGGCACAATGAACCAACATCTACTATGTCCAGAATGCTTGAGCAATCGACTTGTGAAGGTGGGCCATGTCTGGGGTGGAAGGCAAGAGAAGCAGCAATTTCGTTGCAAGAATTGCGGCCGACTCACGATAAAACCCATCGCCGTTAAGGAGTTAGACGGACGAGAACTCCCGGTTTCCTAGAAAACAAGAGGCCAGCCCGGACTGGCTGTCTTGTTAAAGGAGGATAAAGTGGAAGCCAGTAAACTATCTACTTTAAATGTGACAAACACACCCAACACACCAACTATTTTCAAACCAGCGGCAATTTGGGCAAGAGTTTCCACGCATAACCAAGCTGAAACTTCGTTACCTAGCCAAATCAGCCGCTGTAACGAGAAGCTACAAGGGGCTGGTTACACAGTTGTTCACACCCTACAGACTGACTGGACTAGTATGGATTTGTTCTCCTGCCCTCAGTTTCAAGAGTTGCGCCGGCTAATCAATAACCGTGAGATTCTGGCATTGGCCATTTTTGACCGTGACCGTCTCCAGGCCAAAGGATTGCAGCGCCTTGTATTCCTTTCGGAATGTAAAGATGCTAAGGTAGAACTGGTTATCTGCCAAGGACCGCCAATCCTAGACGAGCCGGAAGGACAATTGGTCGAGCTTGCTCTGGCTATCGGCAAGGAACGTCAAGTCTTGAGGGCAAGACAGGGCAGCAGGGATGGGCTACATGACCGGGCTGTCAAGCGGCGATTACCTACAACATATCACAAAATCTACGGCTACAAGTGGGACAAGGGAAATAACCGCCTGTTGCGGGATGAAAATGCCCCAACGACCGACCTGATTTTTAAGATGTTACTTGAAGGGACCAGCTATGATCCCATCATTAAGGAGCTAAAGCAACTGGGAATATTAAGCCCGGCAGGGCATCCTGAGTGGAACAAGACAACCTTGTCAGCCATTGTTCATAACCCGGTATACGCTGGGCGTTATTACGCCTTGAAAAAGCAAGCCGTTGAACCTAGGAAACGGCGGGGTAATACATACGGTAACTCATCATGTAGAAAGATACCGCTTGATGAAGCACACTATATCCCTGAAATCGAAGTTGTTGAGCCTTGTATTACTTGGGAGCAGAGGCAGCAAATCTTGGACCAGTTAGCCAAGCACCAGAAGCTGGCACAGCGCAATGCTCATCGTGACTATTTGCTACGAGGTATGATTTTCTGCGAAACACATAGGGGTAAAAAGGGAGAACCGAGGAGGTACCATGGCCAGCCACACGGCAGGAAGGGTGGATGGCGATATGTGTGCCCTGTCGGTGGCTGCACTCGGCCCTACCTTTCTGGCCCTGAAATCGAACAATACGTTAAGAAGGTGATAAGTGGGCTCGTAATAGACCAGCCAGATAAGTACTATCTGCCACTCTATCAGCAGTTTAGCCATAATTTTACAAAAGACACACTACATCAGGAGTTACATTCGCTGAGGCAGAAATACGCCAGAAACATTGATGATGAGGTGAAGCTGGAAGAGCGTATTCTCAAGGGAAAAGTACACCCGGAAGCTGAGCAAGTACTTAAGGACAAACTGAAGGCCCAGCGTGAATGGATAGGGAAGGAAGAGGCGACTAAGCTCAATCAGCTTGCCATATTGGGGAATGAGGATGCGGCGAAAAAAAGCTTGGCTGAAATGAGACAGAAGTACAGCGAGAGAATTAATAATAACCGACTCACACAGGAAGATTGGCGTAACATTTTCAGTGCTTTGAACTTATCCGTCTATGTGCCAGGTGAACGGGAGAAGCGAAACTTTGTAAAGGAGTTGATTGCAATTCTACGTTCCACAGGCCAAGTGATAGAAGATAATGCTGCTAAGGAAATGACCGATAATATTTTGAAGCATCGCGAATATTTGTATTTTACTGACATATCAATCGATATTGGTATACCTATTTCAACAGATGAAATGGTTACGAAATTGGGTAAGATTGTGTTAAACACCCCTGAGCACGACTGATAGTAATGACCTTGTCTTCCAGTGGTTGGCGCAGGGTCTCCAGCAGGTTATGCCCGAATTCAGGCAACTCGTCCAGGAAGAGAACGCCGCGGTGGCTGAGGCTGATTTCACCTGGCCTGGGCATGTGCCCACCCCCCACCAGGCCAGCGTTGGAGATAGTGTAGTGCGGGGCACGGAAGGGTCGCTGCCGGATTAAGGGAGTGTCCGAGGGCAGAAGGCCGGCCACGCTATAGACCTTGGTAACCTCCAGGGCTTCCTCATTGGTCATGGGTGGCATTATTGAGGGGAGGGCACGGGCGAGCAGCGTTTTGCCACTGCCAGGTGGTCCCATCATCACCAGGTTATGGCCGCCGGCCGCCGCCACCTCCAGAGCCCGCTTGGCGTGTTCCTGGCCTTTAATGTAAGCCAGGTCGGCCGCCGTGGAAAGCGGGGCCTCGTATTCTTCAGGTTTCTCAGCTTTATACTCCGGGGCCGGTATCTCACCATGGAGATAGCTGACCAGTTGTGCCAGCGAGTTGAAGGGGACGATTTTAGTTCCTTCTATCAGGGATGCTTCTTTAATATCGGCTTCCGGCACGATGACGTCGGAGAATCCTCGCCCATAGGCTAGTGCCACCATGGGCAGGACGCCATTGGTGTGGCGCAGACCACCATCCAGTGAGAGTTCCCCCAGGAGAACCGTTTTGGAGAGGTCGGCGGAGACCTGCTCAGAACTGAGCAGGATACCCAAAGCGATGGGCAGGTCGTAGGCCGGCCCGGCTTTCTTGAGGTCGGCGGGAGCCAGGTTGACCACGATGCGCTTCATCGGGAAGGTGCAGCCGGAGTTGCGGATGGCTGCCCTTACTCTCTCCTTGGCCTCCTGTACCGCCGTATCCGGTAAGCCGACGATGGCAAAGAAGGGCAGTCCGGGGGAAATATCGGTTTCCACCTCAACAATAGCGCCCTCCAGCCCGACGATAGCGCAGGTCATTACCTTAGCCAGCATAATTAGCTTACACTATAGCACAAAGCAGGCAGTCTGTGGAATGGAGTCGCGGCAGTCAATTGGATGATTTCATGTAATCATCAACTCATTATGCAACCAGTTCTGTCAATGACTGCGATAGCGGTCTAGCGGTTGGTGGTGCCACCGCAGAAAAACGAACACTACATAGGCTAGCGCCAGAGCCATGATTACCAAGGCAAGGGTCACATAAGCATAATCGGGCACATAGTGAGTTAAGCCGATGCGGTCAAATATAGGTGTGACCCAGGGATGAGCGGGATTGAACAGGTGGAACCAGAAAGAAATATCAAAAAGCCAGAGCCATACCGCCGGGAGCAAGGCTATTGCCAGAGCCACGGCCCTTTCGCTACGGTAGGTCGTCTTAGCCGCTACCAGTATGGCCACCGGTATATAGAGCACCACATACTGGTAGTTGACCTGATGTGAGAGGCCGATGAAGAGAAGTACTCCGACGAGTACTCCCTGTGTCCAAGATATTAACCTGGTATAGCTCAGGGCTGCGGCTGCCTCCAGAGCAAGGGCCAGTATGGGCAAATTAAGGTGCAGAAGGTCCTTGGTCTCCCAGCCAAAGGTATCGTGGAGGTAGGTAAGTAGAGCACTGCTCCCGCTGAAACTATACACGAGGGGATGCTGGTAACCTGGCGCCCACACCGGTAAGAACAGTGAGCGGGCGTAAGAATAGAAATTCCCGGTGAGTAAAAAGGGGACTGATAGAAATACCACAACGGCCAGAAAGACAAGGCAATCGCTGAGGAGACGGCGCCTGGTAAGATGGCGTGCGCTTATTACCACCATCATCACTATCGGTATCACGGCATGTTGCTTGGTCATCGCCGCCAGGCCAGCCAGCAGGAATGCCAGCCTGTCCCTTCCCCGCTCACACATAATCAGTGAGGCCAGCAGGAGAGCGGCGGCAATAGCATCAAACTGCCCGAAGACAGCCGATTCGTACCAGGCGGTGGGGTGAAACAACCAGAGGCTGGCGAATAGAAGTTTCCGCCATTTCGGGCCGGGCACAGCCCAGTATAAGAGACAGCCTATAGCCAGGTCGGCGAAGATAATCGGCGTCTTCATCGCCACCCGCCAGCTGGTATCCACCAGAATATCGGTGGCGGAACTGGCCGGGGCGGCCAGCCTGGACAGACCCAGTATCAGCAGCCATACCGGCGGATAGACGAAAGCCCAGCCCGCGAAAGGAAATATAGACTCACTGCCATTAGCATACTGATAGAAATCAAGGCCGTGGAGCTGGAAAACCCTGGCAAACGCCCAAAACTGGGTAACATCGACACCGGCCGAAAGGGGAGCGGCCCAGAATCTAGAGAAAGCGGCTGCGCCCAAAATCAGCCCTAAGCCAACGAGATGGAGCTTGTTGCTGATGTGTCTCATCGCTACCCACAGCCAAACTGTCTCGCCTACTTTACAACAGCGACCATTATATAATCAAACGAGCGCGGCAGTGGAAGGGGTATCCCCCGATACGGATTGCAGTTGGTCATCTTTGCTGTTACAATTGTGCTGCGCAGGAAAATCGGGTGCTCAGCTTCACCAGATATGCCCCTGTAGCTCAGGTGGATAGAGCAGCGGTTTCCTAAACCGCTTGTCGAGCGTTCGAGTCGCTCCAGGGGTACCACTTAAATCTTCTCTGTCGGTTATTCCTCCCAACCTGGGAGTTCATGGGGCGGACTGTCAGCAGCCCGGCTCCCCCGGGTGACCACAACAACTCTGCCTCTTCCGGACCTTGATGAAATTATTACGGAGCAGGAGATAAATCTTTCGCGGCAGAGGCATGGGCACTCCCATATTGGTGAAGAAAGCTCTCCGGTTTGGCTTCATCCCACTGCTGACCATCGCGTTACCTTGCGACCACAAACAGACTCTATTCACCATTATAGCAGTCCCGTGCTCCAGCCGATAGTCTGACCGCCGCTGATTAGTTCCACGGAGGACTTGACAACTAGGCCAGAATCAGCTATTATAGTTAGGTCTAGCCTAAATATATGGCTTAGCCCAATAGTGTTATGCCAACGAACAATAGTACCAGGCAGAACAGAGAAAATCTGATACAGCATATCCTGAAATTGTCTGAGGATATCTATCGGTCGCTAACACCGGCGACTCCGGCGATTCCGCCCGAGTGGTTGTCATCCGACCTGACTGTCGCCCAATTGCGTGTTTTGCTGGTTCTATATACCGCTGGCCCGAGCCGTATGAGTTCCATCGCCTCTTACTTGGGTATCGCCCTGTCCACCGCTACCGGCATCGTTGAGAACCTGGTTAAGAAGAAGCTGGTTCGGCGGGGGGTGGCTTCCGCCGACCGCCGGCTGGTCATCTGCCAGCTATCGGTTCAGGGGCAGGAACTGGTTAACCGACTGTGGCGATTGAGCCAATTTCAAATTGAGAAACTCCTAGATGGGCTTACTTTAGACCAGTTAAAAAAGGCGGCCGAAGTGGCCGACTTTCTGCTTGGCAATGTCGTGAAACAAAACGCGGAGAGCACTGGCACCAGCGACCAACCAAGATAGACAGGAGGCTGAGTTCAAAATACAATAATGTTTACCAGACTCGCTAAAATCGTCAGACAATACCGCATCTATATCACGGTCTTCTGGATTGCTCTAGCCCTAGCCTTATTCTTCGCTGCCCCCAAGCTATCGGAAGTCGGCGTCACCGACGAGAGCCAATTCCTGCCGCAAGATACGGAGTCGGCCCACGCCCGTGCCCTCTTGAAGGAAAAATTCGCCACTGCGGCGGAAGCCCCGGCCAGTTCCGGAACTATTGTCATCTACAAAGCACAGGGGCTGACCGAACAGGATATACAGCAGACGAAGGCCATTCGCGACTGGCTGGCTTCGCCGGCAGCACCAGAAGTGGTGGGCAAAGTGATATCTGTCTTCGATAGTGAAGCACTGCGTTCCACCCTGCTGAGTGCCGACAAGACTACTCTCCTGATAGTGGTGGAGTTCTCCGTGCCACCGCTGGATGACGCCGCCAAAGAAGCGGTCAACCAGATACGGGACTATCTCCACCGCGAGACGACCGATGTCAGTATCTATCTTACCGGCGAGGTTGGCTTCTTCCAGGACCTATTTCAGTCAATCCTGCAGACTATTGACCGGACGACATTTGTGACCATCGCCCTGGTCGCCGTGCTCCTGCTCATTGTGTATCGCTCGCCGGTGGCGGCCCTGCTGCCTCTCATTACCATCGGCTGTAGCTTCCTCGTGGCGCGGGGCATTCTCGGCTACATGGGGGCGGCCGGGGTCGATATTTCCACCCTGGCGGATGCTTACCTCGTGGTCACCATCTTTGGTATCGGGACGGATTACTGCCTCTTCATCGTGTCCCGTTTCCGAGAGGAGCTAGCAGTAAGGGACAGGGATGAGGCGGGAAGTCACTCCCTGGGGCATATTGGCCCGGTGATTACGGCCAGCGCCGCCACGGTAGTCGTCGCCTTTCTATCGCTGGGCATATCACGGTTTGGCATGACCCGGACTATCGGGTTCGCTCTAGCCCTGGGTGTGGCCATCACCCTCCTCGCCGGGCTGACTCTGGTGCCGGCCCTGATGTCACTCTTCGGTAAGTATCTCTTCTGGCCGACGAAAACCTTCACGCCGCGCCGGGAGGGCGGCTTCGGGTGGACTCGGATTGGCCAGTGGATTGTCCGGCATCCCATTGTGGTGGCGGGGCCAATCATCGCGGTACTCCTGCTGCCCTATATGACCTTGCCGCATCTCACACGGTCGGCCGATATACTCAACCAGATGCCCAAGAATGTCGAGTCAGTGCAGGGCTTCCAGGTGATGGTGAAACACTTCCGGGCGGGTGAGTTCTCACCGTTATACCTGCTTATTGAGTCTCCCCAGGGTAATGTTACTGACCCGGGCTCACTGCAGGCAATCTCCCAGGTCGCCGAGTCATTGAAAAGCGTCCCCGGAGTTGCCCGGGTGCAGTATTCATCGGCACCCGGCGGCCAGCTCTCCGGCCTGGCCCTTCAAATGCGGAGTATTGGCGACCAACTGGGCCAAGGCACGGTTGACCCGGGCATGCTGACGGCACTGCAGAACGCCGGCCAGCTTCTGCCCAAATTGGCTCTGCAGTATCCTGGAATTGTCACGAGCCAGAACTTCCAGCAGGCCGGGGCCAGTCTGCCGCAGATTTCGACACTGGCCAGCCAGCTCTATGCCACGCCACCCGCGTCCCTGCCAGCCCTGTTAGCCCAGTTACAGAAGCTGACCTACGGCCTGGCGGACAGCTTGCAGGGACTGGGCAATGAATTCGGGCTGGTGGGTGATACCCCCTTCGTGAGGTCACTCCGCTCAACCTACTTCTCCCAGGATATGACCACCGCCCGGGTGAACATTGTTCTGGAAGGCGACCCCTACTCGGAATCGGCCTTTACCGCGGTCAAGCGCCTCAGAAATGCCGCCGCTCAGAGCGTGAGCGCCTCCAGCTTGAAAGGTGCCTCCACTTCTATCGGTGGGGAGACGGCCACCCATGCTGACATTATGCAGACCAACGACGCCGACTTCGGTCGGGTCACCGGATTGACCACCGCCGGCATACTGGTGGTGATAATCATCCTGCTGCGCAGTCTGCTGGCGCCGCTCTACATGGTGGTCACGGTGCTGCTCAACTATGGTGCCACGCTGGGCATTACCACCTGGCTGGTCCTGGATGTGCTGAAACATAACAGCATGATTTACATGATACCCATCTTTGTCTTTGTGGTTCTGGTGGCTCTGAGTGCCGACTACAATATCTTCCTCGTCTCCCGCATCCGCGAGGAGGCAGAACAGCATTCCATCAAGGAGGCCGTGGCCCGGGCGGTAGCCAATACCGGCGGCGTTATCACCGCCTGTGGCATCATCCTGGCCGGTACCTTTGCCACTCTGATGACCTCGTCGCTGCAGGTGGTATTCCAGATGGGCGCGGCTATTGCCATTGGTGTGTTGATTGACACCTTCTTGGTGCGGGCACTCCTGGTTCCATGTCTGGCGGCTCTGGCCGGTCGCTGGAGCTGGTGGCCATCTCGTCTTTTCCGACATTCATCTAAATAGAGCCATCAGTGCGTTTCGTTCTCCAGCTAGCCTGGCATTCATCAAAACAGGCTTGACAAAAACGAGCCGCTCGCGCAAAATGCCAGATACGACAGCGGTCAGGGTATGGTTGGGGGTGGGAAATGAGAAGTGGCCATATTCTGGGTCAGATTCTGAAGGTCAGAGTCCGGGTACACTACACCTGGCTGGTGGCGCTGGCTCTCATCACGGCCATCGTGGTGACTCAATTCCCGGAGGTCTTTGCCCTCTGGCGCCGGATAGTCTTCGGGCTGGTCACCGGCTCGCTTCTCTTTGCTGCGGTGAGCCTGCGCCAGCTAGCGATTGTGGCGCTGGCCATCAGTCGGGGCGTGTCCGTGAGGCGTCTCACCCTTTTTGTCTTTGGCGGGGTATTCCAGTCTCCACCAGAGTTTACCCGACCGGTCCTGGAGCGATTGATAGCTGTCGCCGGGCTGGCCACCAACTTGCTCATGGCCGGGCTATTCTACGGAATTTATATCGGTTTTGTCGTTGCCGGGAGCGAGGTGGCGGCGGCGCTCACTCAATGGTTGGGCTTTATCTACTTCTTGCTGGCTCTGTTCCATTTTGTCCCGGCCTTTCCTCTGGATGGCGGGCGGCTACTGGCCGCCTACCTGTGGACAGCCACCGGAAGTTACTTCCGGGCAATCCGCATTACCAGCTGGACGGGTTGGGCCATTGGCTTGATTTTTGTGGGCGGTGGGATTCTATTACTGGTTCTGGGACAGCAATGGTTCATCGGCCTGGTGATGACCTTTATGGGGTGGGGCTTGGCCAGTGCCACCGGGATGAGCCGCCGCCAGGTGCAATTCTATGAATCTCTCCAGGGGGTCACCGCCAGGGATATTATGAGCCAGGAGAGCCATTTTATCTCACCACAAGTCAGCCTCAATGAACTGGTGCATACCATCATACTGGTTACCGGCCAGCGCTATTTCGTGGTAACTGATGGGGCTCAATGGCAGGGAGTACTCACTCTGCGGAGGCTGAAGGCCGTGCCCAGAAAGAAGTGGGACTCTACCCCGATAGGCGAGGTCATGACACCGGCAAGCCAGGTGCGACCAGTCCGGGTTGAGCAGTCGGCGGTCAGTCTACTCGAACAGATGGATGACTCAGGCATTGACGAGGCACCAGTGATGGAAGCGGACAGGGTGGTTGGCATCATCAGCCGGGATAGCCTAAGGCAACTGGCCAGAACGCGTCGCGAACTCAAAATATAGTCGGTCTCAGCCTCTCAGGGAACTCCTAAAGGCTGCGCCGGGATTCCATCAATGACTCTTTTCTGGCGGGTTTCCTTGACAAAGACCCGCCATTCCACCCGGAACCAGCGGAAGGGACTCTCTGCCTGCGAAGCTATGCTCAACCTTAAATCCCGCGGGTCATCAGTCAGCCAGGATACTCCGGTAATGCTGGTGAGAGGCGTGCCGGTGACAATTCTTACCTCATAGTGGTCACGCTGGCTGCCCGCCGGTAACCGCCCGTGCTGCAGAATGGTCCAGTCCACCTGCACCGTGCTCCGGGGCCCCGCCCAGGTACGGAGGTAGAGTCGGCAGTCTCCCGAATTATCTGAGCTGACCCAGCGCGATTCTTTGATGCCCGCCAGAAACGGAAAGAGATTGGCACGATTGACCACGTAGCCACTTCGCTGGTTACCGGCCGTACATCTTCCGACTACATCCTCCCAAACCTGCCATTTGAAGAAGGAGCTATTGGTATGGCGCACTGTACCACTGCTGGCCGGCACTTCTCCCACTACCTCCTCCCAGTAGTCGCTTCCCGGTAGCCAGTTGGCCTGGTGTTCAAAGGAGCCACCTTTGTTGAAGACCGAGAACTCCATATCGCCGCCAAAAATATAGCGGAGGGTTTTATCGGCGATGGAGCGGGCTACTTCATTATTACTCCCTAAATCACTATGCCCGTGTTCTCCGTAGTAGATGACATCCGCCCCATAACCATACTGAACGGTGATGGGCAACAGGGTGTCATCCATATCTCGGGGCAGAGCATCAACACCACTGATGTCAAACTGCTCGCTGAGGGGCGCCCTTTCACTGGAAATAAAGGCCAGCCAGTGCTTGGTGCTACCCACCCATTTGCCATCCTGGGAGCTATCGTAGTAGACGACGGATTGACATATCCCATGGTCGGAGAGTAACCATCGGGCACGGCAGTAATCTACCGGGGCACCACCGCCGGCCACATAGTAGCCGTCAAGACTCTTGATTGGGCTGTTAATGGTAACTACCATAGCCACCTTATCGGCTAAATCACCGATATTCTGGGCGACGGCATAAAGTGCCGTTTTACCCCCCATGCTGTGGCCGACCAGAATCAGGTTTTTCTTGTCTTTAAAGTGTTGCTCAAGGCTGTCGACAATGTTAGTCGCCCAGGTGTAAATGTCAACATCATTGGGGTAGCACCTTCTTAAGGAATCAACCTTAATCTTGGTGCCCGGATTAGCCTGCTCGTATTCCAGGATGTAGGCTGGTATCTGTGCCATGATGGCGTCCTCCAGAAGCTG
>Ga0299912_10004843_pt1 | contig 11028 bp, 10 predicted proteins | sample RVTome_2_FD_207667 | JGI IMG/M metagenome (GOLD analysis project Ga0299912, IMG submission 207667) | Soil microbial communities from uranium-contaminated site in the Upper Colorado River Basin, Wyoming, United States - RVT95D214 (version 2) ... | reverse complement strand
GCCAGAAGATGGTAAAAAATTTGTTGATGCTTATGAATTTTTAGCTAGGCGCGAAATGTCTGACTCTATAAGCGCTTTAAAAAAACTCAATAAAAAGAAGGATGGGCAAATAGAAAAATTTGTTAATTTAACTATAAAACAACATGATATGTTGTTAAAAGAAAGAGAAGAATGGGCGGCGGCACAAAAAAACGCAGCAAAAGAAAGTAGTAATATAGAAGAATACGAAAAATATAAAACCATGGAAGAGGAAAACAAAAAGGAGCGGGAGGAACTTAAAAAAACTTATGAAGAGCCGGAAAAGAAAGAACAGCAGGAAGTCCCACCAATAGTGCTAGATTATGTTAGGCGTAATCAATCTTGGATGATATCTCAAGCAGATATAGATAATAAAGTAGAGAAGATTAGAAGCCCTATTAATCGAGCAATGACAGAATTTTTACGCGCTGAAACGCAAAATTTAGAAAGACTTCATCCTGAAATGACCCCAGAACAATTTGTTGCAACTATAGACGCAACAATGAAGCGCGAATTTCCTAATAAATTTGTAAACCCAGAAAGAACAAGGGCTTCTGCGATAGCAATACAGAGAGGCGAAAATTTATCAAGAAAATCAGAGAAAATATCCATTACATTCAACAACTTACATAGGGATGTACAAGATATTGTTAATGAAATGCTTAAATATGCAAAGGGCAAAAAAACAGCCGATCAATACGCTCAAGACCTTTATGATGAAGGCACAATAAAATTTAATAATGGTAAATGGGAGATCAAATAATGAACGACCAAGCAAATGAATCTTTGACTAATGAAGAAAAAAATGATATATCTAAACCAGTTAAAAGGCTTTCTCGTCTTAAAAGAAGACGGCGCATCTCTATACGTGAGCAAAGCCGTTTAATGTCAATAAACGAAATAAAAGAGCCTGGATATCATTATCATCTGGCTACTGATGAAAATAATTGGCCGCTTAAATTATGGCGGGCTGGGTATGAATTTGTTGATGTTAATGGTAAAGAGTTAGAGCGAAGCGAGCGCACAAATGATCCGTTATGGAAGGCAAGCGTTTGGTCTCAGGATGTAGGAAATGGTAAAATTGGTTATTTGATGCGAATTCCTGAAGAATTTAAACAAGAAAGCGATAAAGAAATTCAGGATTTAATAGACAGTCAAGAAAGAGAATGCAAAATTGCAAGTCCATATAATAAAGGGTCTTCGCCAAGCGAAAAAGCGGTGGCAATAGGATCTAGAAAATATGGTGAAATAAAAATAGAACACAAAGTTAAGTAGAGAATTCTACTAATTCATTTCAAAAATCATATCTAAAAGGTGTATCGCCTTAATATCTTCGAAGCAAAATAGCTTCATATTCAAGCACTTAATTTAAACGGCAATGTTCCACGTGGAACATTTTTATTAATTTATTTTTTTCGAGGATATTTATGGCAAACACTAATACAGTTTTTGGTGCACGTGTTGTAGGTACTCTTCCTGGTAGTCCTTATGCTGCAAAAGTCAGACATTATGCCATTCCGGCATCGGATCCAACTGCTTTATATGTTGGTGATGTTGTAAAAGGCGTACAAGGCTTTACAGAAATAAGCACCCAAAGATACTTACCTACAATATCGCAAGCGGCGGCAACTAATATGCCAATTGGTATTGTTGTTGGGTTTATAGTTGACCCAAGCAATCTAACATTAACTTATCGTCCCGCTAGTACTTTGCGTGAAGTTTTAGTTGTTGACGATCCATTCGTTATTTTTGAGATTCAATCTACGGGAACTGCTGCAGCTTCTGAAGCTGAACGTCTCGCAGATATAATTGTTGGCAGTGGTGGTACTATTTTTAGCACCTCTGGCATGCAATTGGATCATGCAACGATTGGAAGTGGAACTACTTTACGTATCTTAGGTTTATCGCATCGCATTGGTGCTGATGAATTAGGTATATATACTAAATATCTCTGCATGTTTGCTAAACATCAGCACACTGCAGCGACTGGACTATAAGGGGGTAACCAAATATGACAGCAATTATTACTACAGGTAATTATCCTAAGGCGTTATGGCCTGGCGTTAATACATTTTGGGGTATGTCCTATAAATTATGGAACGATGGCGCACAGTGGCGCGAAATCTTCGAAGTTAGCCCATCAGAAAAGAACTACGAAGAAGATGTATCAACAGTAGGCATGGGATTAGCTAAAGTTAAGGCAGAAGGTGACGCTACCGAATATGATACCATGAAGCAAGGGTATTTAAGTCGATATACACATGTTACTTATGCAACTGGCTTTATCGTAACCCAAGAAGAGCTTGAGGATAATTTATATGCAAAACTTGCCGCTGGTAGAACTATTTCTATGGCACAAGCCGTTAAAAGAACGGAAGAAATTGTTGCGGCAAATATTCTAAATAGAGCTTTCAATCCTTCGTATACTTATGGCGATGGTGTTTCTTTAATAAACGCCAATCATCCGTTAGATACTGGGGCGACATTCTCTAATACTTTGCCATATAGTGCTGATTTATCAGAGGCAGCATTAGAACAGGCAATTATTGATATCAATGGATTCACTGATCCGCGTGGCAATATAATCGCTTTACAACCTCGTAAATTGATTATTCCACGTCAATTAAGATTCCAGGCTCCACGTTTGTTGGAAAACCCGAATCGGCCGGAAACCGCCAATAGAGATATCAATATCATCAATAAGCACGATCTATTCCCAGAGGGTTATGCAGTTAATAATTATCTGCAATTACCAACTGCTTGGTTTATTTTGACCGATGCTTTAGATGGGTTTAAGAGATTCGATCGTGTCGCAACTAAGATAACGCAAGATAATGACTTTGATACTGATAATTTCAAATGCAAATGTCGTCTTCGTTTCTCGGTTGGCGTAACCGATTCTGGGCGCGCAGTTTATGCCGCACAGGGCGCGATTTAATAGTTAAGTAAAAAGCTAATTTCTACTTATTAGTTTTTTTTCATTAATTGCCGGACATTAGGTTGATTAACCTTATGTCCGGCTTTGAGAACCTTTAATGGTTAATGGGGGAAATTTTATGCCTATGTCAAATTATCCAAAGGGTTTCAATCGAGGAGTTGCTATTAGAAATCTTCCGATTGATATCAAATTAAATTCTGAAGCTAGAGTTTACTGGGTTGATTCTAACCATGGTGATGATTCTAACGACGGAAGTCCTAACTATCCTTTTAGAACGATTGTTCAAGCAGTAGCAAGATTGCGTTCGATTTATGCTGCTCAAGGTATTTCCAATCGCGGTGATATGATTTATGCCGCTGAAGGGCATATTGAAACAATAATAGCTGCTGGGACGCTAACAATAGATACTCCTGGTATTACCATTGTATGTCTTGGTGAAGGAAATGCAAGAGCGACTTTCAATTTTACTACAGTTGTAACTGCTAGCATTGTTGTTAGCGGGGCTAATGTAACATTGGTCAATCCGCGTTTTACTGCTGGTATTGATGGTTTAACTGGTGCACTTGTTTTTACTGGGGCAGCTCCAAAAATTGTCAATGGTGAGTGGTACGATGTTACAACCAAAAATACTATGAATTGCGCTGCTTTTGCTTATACCTGTACTAATTTAAAAATTCATGGTTGGAAATATATACCTGCAGCAATAGAAGGTTCAGGAACTCAAAAGGCAGCCAATCTTATATTCACTGGTGTACGTGATTTCGAGTTGAAAGATGTTGATATTACTGGAGATTTTGCAACTGCTAACATGGAGTTTAATTATCAAGTCACGCCGCTAACGGTATGCAAAGTTTTTATGGATAACGTTTATTTGAAAAATACTAATATCACGCCAAAATCAGGTATATCGATTTGGGCTGATACAAGCGGTATTGCGAAAAATGTCGATATTAGGATTTATAGCGGTACAGCTTACGTTACGACTCTTGCCAAAATTAACTGGGACGATAATTGCTTAGGTTATAATGCCGACGGTCATGGTGGTAATCCAATTGGGACTGCTGACAGCAATAGTCTTGAAGCAAAAATTGACGCTATTCAAGCAGATGTTGGAAATGCTTCAACTCGTACTAATTTCCAAAGTCTTGAAGCTATGATTGGTATACCGGATGCTGCTAATTCATCTCTTGATGATATAGTGCGCACGGGGTATGACAGCACTGCTATTGCAGCGAATGCCAATGGTTCGCTTATGGAATTATTGAAGTATCTTAAAGATACCATTGTTCCTGATATGAGCGGTTTGGTATTTAGTGGCAAATGCGATTCAGGAATGGGTGCTTCTGCGACCGTTATTGATTGTATTGGATTGGCTGGTTATGGCAATGATTTCTTTAATACCAAGTATTATATGGTGGTAATAAAGAATGCTAACGTGGCAGGAACTGCTCCTGAAACGCAAATTCGTCAAATTACCGATTATGTTTCAGCAAGCGGTAGGTTTACTACTAATGCCTTTGGAGCCAACGTAGAAGCTAATGATGATATTATGGTAATTTATGAATCATTAGTTGCAGGTACGAGTCCAATTGGTACAAGTATAACTGCTATTAAAGCGGTTACTGATGTCATTCCAGACGCTGGTGCGTTAACTACTTTGACAGGGAATGTAACAGCAATTAAGGCTGTAACTGATGTATTACCTGATGCAGGAGCTTTGACCACCTTGGCGGGTGAAGTAACTGCTATCAAAGCTGTAACGGATGTCTTGCCTGATGCGGGTGCATTAACCACCTTAGCGGGTGAAGTAACTGCTATCAAGGCGGTTACAGATGTTCTACCAGACGCTGGTGCTTTAACTACAATTGATGGCAATATAACCGCAATCAAAGCAGTAACCGATGTTTTGCCAGATGCTGGCGCATTAACTACTTTAACTGGATATGCTCAAACTGCTGATGTTCAGACCAGAAAGATTGATAGCGTTCCGCTAGCCGGCGCCCCCGCGGCTTATTCTTTGGCTAGTTATGTCGCTTCTGGTGGTACTGCTTTAGGTACTCCATTAGCAGCTAGCAGATCTATTGTAGACGCCCTTGGTTCTGACGGTAGTACCTTGAATTATAGTTCTGGTTCGGCGCTTGGTGCGAAAGGTAGTGTGTTTTGGATAAGAAAACCTTATGTATCAAGTCTTATTCTTACAGGCAGTAATGCTGATCTTACTACTGCTTCGAGTGGATTATTGGTAATTGAAGACGTTATTGTACAAACAGATTCAACTGGTTTAGCTGGTGGTACAAACTTCGAATTATTATCTGATAATAGCCTAGGTCAGGTTAATATTTTTACTGAAACAGTAGCAAATTTAGGAGCTAACAAAACTGTTGATATGGATACCACATCGTTAGTTGGCGTGAGAACTGTTCTTGCAAACGGAAAGAAATTGCAACTTCATTCAACGGGCGCTGATTGTACTGGGTCAGGTTCAATTTATGTTCAGGTTAAACTTCGTCGTCTTGAAGCCGGTGCAACTATTGCTGTTGTTTGATTTTGATGATAAGGGGCTAAATAGTTTTTTATAATGGCTATGTGTTATTTAGCCCCTTCATTGGAGATTATTTATGGCTAATACAATTTTAATTACTACTATATTGGACGGCACCGTAAATACGATTATTCGTGTAAATATTCTTGGAGACGGAAGCGGACAAGAAACTAATACGACTATTTATCATCCGCAGAGTTATACAAATAAACAATCTATTAAAAGATTAATGTATGCAAAGTATTGTCTTGATGGATTTTCTGCTGAATTAAGATGGGGAGATTCTTCAACTGGTGTACCATTAATTACTTTAGAAAAAGACCATTATTCGGAATTTTGCATAGACGGCGGTATTCCTAATAATACCGTCTTTAATAAAGATGGAAAAATTAATATAACTACAAGAGATTTAGCCTCAGGTGAAACAGGATATATTATTCTATTTATTAAAAGCCAAGAAATAATGCGAGGAGCACCATAATTATGGGGCAAGCAGATTATTACGAAGCCGGTACATGGAATCAACAATGTGATATTTGCGATGAAAAAGTCAAAGCAAATAAAACCAGATTAATTCGTCCCTATGCAAAATCTAAGCCTTCGTGGGTAGCATGTCGAAAGTGTCAGCACGAATGCAATCCGCAAGATTTTGTTAAAGGCGTAGTTGATAAACAAACAGTCCCTATAGTTAGACGACCAGGTGTCGATAAATTTAGGACTCAAGAAGTTACCTATGATGATCTATGACTGTATCAACAAACAAATCTTTTCCTACTACAAAATTTAACATCATAGAAGCTGCTGTTTCTTTATTAAATGTTTATGGAATAGATTCTAGTTTAGAGCCTAAAAATTATGAAAGGGTTGGTCAATTTTTAAACATGATGATTAAAAGTTGGAGCGCTGTTTCTAATAATTTATGGGAAAAGAAAACAATTTATTTATTTGTTCAGGCTTTACAAAACACTTATAACATTACTCTAACATCCCCTGACCATTGCACTACTTCTTATTACTTAACTACTTTATCGGTTAATGCTCCAATTTCGTCTACAAGCGTAACAGTATTAAATGTGACGAATATAAATCCAGGCGATTATATTGGCATTATTATGGATAATAATTATATTTACTGGACACAAGTTTTATCTAAGGTAGGAAATGTAATAAATTTTGTACCAGGCGGAGCATTAACTTATGCGGCTTCTGCTGGTAAAAATGTTTATACATATACTATCCCAATGGAAACGCCATTAGATATATATTCAGCATTAAGAAATAGCGATGGAACTATAGATATTCCAATGAGTTATTTGTCTTATCAAGAATATTTTAATTTACCAAATAAGAATTTAGCAACCAATAATCCAGTTTCTTATAATTATGATCGTCAATTAAGTCAATCAACCATAAGGTTATGGCCAACTCCAGATAGAGCTGGAACAATTATTAAATTTACTGTTGGTAGAAAGATTTCTAATTTAGATTTTAATAATGAAAATCCTGATTTTCCAGACGAATGGCAAGAAGCCATAGTATTTGGCCTTGCTGTAAGAATTGCGCCCTTTTGGGGAAAGCATAAAGATCAAGGATTTATCAATCTCAAAATGGCTGCTGATGAAGCTTTAACTAGAGCATTGTGGTTTGATAGTGAGCCAGGCTCTATTTATTTCAAACTTGATTCTCATCATGGTTAAAAATGGTACTAAAAACGATACAATTTATTGGTTCGGCTTATACATTGCCGGCCTTGCAATTAGATGCTCAATCTTGTGTCAATTGGTACCCTACTTTTGATTCTGAAGGGAAAGCCCCAAAAGCTTTATTACCACGTGCTGGTTTAAAATTATTTGCAGATGATATTAATGAAAATCATTGTCGTGGCGCTTTAGCAACAAAAAGTCAAAAAGCCTATGTTGTTATAGACAATAGTTTTTATATTTATAATAGTAACGGCACAAGAATAAAAAAGGGAACTCTTAATACTTCTTCTGGACGAGTGAAAATAATAGCTAATGATTATCAAATAGGTATTTTTGATGGTCTTTATGGTTATGTATATCAAGTAATAGAATCAGAAACAAGGTCTGCTGATATTTTTTTCCAAATCAAAAATTCCTCTTCAACCATAGAGGATCCAATATTTTATGGAACAGGATTAAATGATCTTACTGCTTCTGGTTTTTATACCGGTGATATTTCAGGCACTTATCGTGTACAAATAGATGGAGTTGGGAGTCCAAATACATTTAAATGGTCAGATGATAATGGAATTACATGGCAAGCAACAAATATAGCAATTACTGGATTAAATCAAAAATTGAATAAAGGCGTTTCAATAGCCTTTATTAATGTTACCGCCCATACTTTAAATGATTATTGGAATATTCCAGTAATTATTGATTCTTCATTTTATCCTCCTATTATTCCGGCATGCCAGGAAGGTTTCGGGATATATATACGACAAAATTCTAATCGAATGTACAGCACTTATTTAAATGATTTTAGTGAAATAGACCCATTGGCTTATGCAGAAGCAAATATTTACCAAGATAATTCTGTAGGGGCAATTTCAGTACAACAAGAATTATATATATTAAAAGAATTAACTACTGAAGTTTGGAACTATACGGGAATAGAAGGATTTCCATTTCAACCGAGAGCTAATTTTGTAATCAATTATGGTTGCGCTGCTCCATATTCTGCAACAGTTGGTTCTTTTAATGTTTTATTTATGGTAGCTCGCAATAAAGATGGAGCTAGAAAAATAGTAAAAATTGAAAATTATAGCGGAGAAGTAATTTCTAATGAACCTCTTGAAGCAGAATTAGCCACTTATGACACTGTAAGTGATGCCTATACTGAGATTGTTGAGAAAAATGAACATGTTTTTGTTATTTTTACTTTTCCTATTGCTGATAAGACATGGGTTTTTGATTATAAAACAAAAAATTGGTTTTCGTGGGCAAGCTATGCGCAAAATGAATTGCCTTATCAAAATCAATATAGAATTGGAGCTTTTAGAGGTTCTTCACATTTTCTTTTAAATGATAAAGATATTTTTGGAGACAGTAGAACAGGGAAATTATTTGAGTTTACAAACAATAGTTTTCGAGATTTTGATTATCCAATCCTATTTGAGAGAGTATCTCAGCATTTATATGCTGATGATAATTATATAACGATTAATTCGTTAATGGTCGACGTACAAAGAGCTCCAAATACAGATACAACTGATTCAACTCTTGGTGCACCCACCATCCCTCCTCAAATAGGATTGCAGATATCTAGGGATGGTGGCATGACATGGGGAAGCGAAATTTATGCTACATCAGGCAAGGTTGGTGAATATGCTCATAGAGCATTTTGGAGCACTTTAGGAACTGCAAGAGTTTTTACATTTAAAATAAGAATAACCGATAGCGCTTACAACGTAATTATTAATGCTGTAGCTGATGTTGAAGTTTCAAATTAATGAGATAAATCAATGGCATATACTACAAATCCGCCGCCTCGACCAAGTACTCCTAAAAATGCAAAAGATTTATATCATCAATTTAACGAATTATATAAAAATCTTTATCCACTTTGGCAAAGAACTGGTGAATATAATTCTATCATCCCAGAGCAAAATATTAATTTAACAAAAAAAGGAAATATTGGCGTAAGTGATTCTATTTTGTTACAATATTCGATTAAAGCTCAAGGTTTAACAAAATATGCGCAAATAGAAGGTTTTGGTAATTTTGCTGCTAATGCTAATAATAAACGAATCAGGCTATATGCTGGATCTACTATTCTACTGGATACTGGTATATTAGCCATCAACTCAGGATCATGGGTAATTAAATCCGAAATCTTTCGAGTTAATATCAACTCACAAAAATCCACATCAACAATAGTGTCAAATAATAGCACTTTAAATTGCAAATCTTATTCAGTTATTCTGAATGAAAATCTTAATAATGCTTTATTAATCAAAGTTATTGCTAATGGCGTTGCTGATAATGACGTCACTCAAGAAGGTTTAATCGTTAACTTGGTTTAATGCAATAAAAGGTGTTCCTATGTACAACTTTGGCGTTCCTGGTAATGCATTCGCTCAAATGCAAGCTGGTTATGGTGGTGCTCCTGCTGCTACTGGTTCTTTTGGAGCTGGAGGCGGCGGTAAGTTTGATTGGAAAAAAATGGCAGGCATGAGCGCGGCCGGAGGAATGCTTGGCGGAGCGCTCGGCAATTTATTTGGCGGAGGAGGTGACGCTGGTAAATATTATGATGTGGCAATGGGAAAATACCAAACTTCAATGGATGAAGCCTTAAGAATGTTGCGCGAACATGAGGCTACAGGTAGAGGCGATATAACAAAATATTTAACAGAAGCCCAAGCTTATGGAGCGCCATATAGAGAGGCAGGCGGCAAAGGTTTAACTTCATATATGGGGTCATTAGGATTAGGAGGAGAAGCAGAAAGACAAGGCGCTTTGCAATCATTTCATGAATCTCCCGGTTATAGATACGCTTTAAATCAAGCCTTACAACAGACACAACGCGGAATGACGGGGGCTGGGTTAAGAGGCTCTGGGGCAGAACAAAAAGCCTTAATGAAACAGGCAATGGGTATGGCAGAACAGCAATATGGTGGCTGGCAAGAGCAATTAGCAAAATTAGCAGGAATGGGAGGAGTAGCATCAGAAGCAGCGGCAGGAAGGCAATTTCAAACAGGAGGAACCTTGGCTAATTTAGGATTGCAATACGGTGGTCAGATGAGTCAATTGCAACAAGCTTTAGCACAGGCTCAAGCTGAAGCAGAAATGGCTAAAGGGCAGGCACAGGCACAATCAGGTCAAGATTGGTGGTCAAGTTTAGGAAGTATCGCTGGTACAGCAGCAAGTTTCTATATATAGGTAATAATATGGCAGAAACACCAAGATTTTATATGTATAGGCCGCCAGAAGGCGGAAAAGTAGGCAAGGCAATTCAAAGTGCATTAAGTACTATGTCTGTTTTGCAAAAAATGAGAAGCGAAGGATTAACGCAAGAAGAAGCTCGCGCGAGAATTGCAAGAGAAGCCGAAGAAAGGCCATTGGATATTAGAGCTAAACAATTATTAGTTGAAAAAGCAGAAAAGACATTACCATTGGAACTTACTGAAAAACAACAAAAAATTCTTCGTGAAGAACAAGAATTGCCATTAGAGATACAAAAAAAACATGATGAACATTTAGAAGCAATGACAAAACCAGATTATTGGCGAACAGAAACAGAATTAAATCAAGCGCAAACACGTTTAGCTGGCGCTCAACAACAAGAGCATAGCATAAAAGCAACTAGAGAAGCTGTAATAACTGATTTAATAAGAGCGATAAATGCTCCAGAAGTACCTACTCAACCATCTGTCGCTCCTGGTATGCCAACTCAAGTAACTCGGCCATCAGCTCCCCCAATTGCTCAGCCAATTGCTCCCGAATTGCCTTTACAACCAACAGCAACAGGAATGCCAGAAATAGGAATGCAAGTTAAACCTCCTTTT
>Ga0299912_10004842_pt1 | contig 11028 bp, 12 predicted proteins | sample RVTome_2_FD_207667 | JGI IMG/M metagenome (GOLD analysis project Ga0299912, IMG submission 207667) | Soil microbial communities from uranium-contaminated site in the Upper Colorado River Basin, Wyoming, United States - RVT95D214 (version 2) ... | reverse complement strand
CGTCTATCTCCTCGGCATACTCCACCCCCGCCCTGATGACTGCTGCTGTGTCTAAGGCATACCCAGCCTTAGGCTCCTCGCCGTCGGGCAAAAGCCCATAGTGCTCTGGTCGGTGCGGTCTGACGAAAAACCAAGTCAGAGGCAGACCGATGAGCCACATCATCACCCCACCTATTACCAGGGCTATTCGCCAGCCGTAAAGACCCATGAGCCAGGTTATTAAGGGCACCACTATGATGCCCGAAAAGCCTATAGGTACCCGCATGACGGTGAGAGCAGTGCCCCTCTTCTTGACAAACCATTTGGCGATGGCTGCACCCAGAGGGATGTCGAGGCCGAGATTCAATCCAGCAGAAACCACCATTCCCCAAACAGCATAATAGCTCCACAGGGAGTTGACAAAGTACATTAAGACAAACCCCAGGCCAATTAGGAACATGGCGAACATGTTCATAGCTCTAGGGCCGTACTTATCGATGGCCCAACCGACGATGGGGCCGGCGAAACCACCCTCGAGCCTTTCCAAGGCGGCAGCGCCTGAGGTTACCGCTCGGCTTAAATTCAGATCCTTGGCTATGGCTTTGAAGTAGGCGCCGAAGCCATAGAAACCCAAACCGTATCCCCAAAGACAGATAATCCCACTGATTAGTGCTGTCCACCAACCGAAGAAGATCCTTCTTTGCTTGACTCTTTCCCTTAAGGTCACCGAAGATCGCTCCCAGATTTGGGGTTCGGCACTGGTCCTATGGCCTCTTGTCCCTCTCGTATCGAGCTACTGCGGTAGTCTTTAAGCCACCTCTCTCTCGGAAATGGGCCTCCACTACCATAGAATGGGGACTAAGGAGGTGTACTAAGTCCTGCAAGATGCGGTTAACAGCGTGTTCCTGTAAGATGCCCACATTGCGGAAGGAAGTGATGTAGTATTTTAGCGATTTCAGTTCCACGAGACGGCGCTCTGGAAGGTAGCGTATAACTAGATGGGCGAAATCAGGAAGTCCGGTCCAGGGACACACGGAAGTGAACTCAGCGGTTTCATAGACAACTTCAGTGGCGGAGTCTGGGTAGTCGAACGGTATGGCTTCTAGTACCTCCGAGTCGATGGCATCCTCTTTTTGAGTGTCAAATCTTCGAAGATCATATTTGTCCACCACTTTACGCCGCCTCTCTTTTTAGAGTGAAGGTAATCTATTATGAGAAAGGTCGAGGTTGATGTAGCCAGCACTCTTGTTACTATATCATAAAATGGACGCATATCCCAGCAGCACTTATCTAGGTATGCTTGTTGACAGGGTGGGCTTGACGCTGTTACTATGCCAGTGAAGGTAATGTTAATGTGATTGGCAGCGGACGAAGGGTTGAGTGACAGATGCAACGGCCAGATCTAGTATCAAGCAATAGTGCTAAGTGCCGACCGCCCAAGGAAGTGGCGAATCCGGGTGAAGAAGAGGTGGAGGTGTTGATTAACCTCCTGACAAATGGGCGCACGGAAGTCCATTGCCCCTATTTGCATCTTTGCCCTGATTGTATCTACGAAACTCGCTTTATGGCTCCGCGAGGCTGAACTGCATGTTCCCCCTTGGCATAATCTTCGTCTTATTCATACTGTTCCTGCCGCTGCTTTTCTTCTTGTTGTTCTTCAACCTTATTACCGTTTCCTTTACCAAACTTGGCTTTCCTCCGTGGGCGACCTTCGCCCTATTTCTGCTTTGTCTAGTGGGAAGCGCTATAAACATCCCCATCTGGCGAGAATCGACTACTAGCCCGGGCGGCTTTTTCCACTATCGTCAATTCCTGTACTTCAATCCGCCCACCGTTTCACAAAGGATAATAGCTATCAACGTAGGAGGTGCCATTATCCCCGTGCTGGCCAGCCTGTACATACTACCTAAGGCTCCTTTTCTTCGTACCGTCATCGTCACTGTTGTTATCGTTGCCATCACCTACTGGGTAGCTCAGCCAGTGCCAGGGGTGGGCATCCGCATGCCCTTCTTCGTCGCCCCGCTGGCCTCTGCTGTCGTAGCCCTGATCCTGACGGGGGGCAAAAAGGCGGCACCAGTAGCCTATATATCTGGCGTCTTGGGGACACTAATAGGAGCTGACCTCTTGCATCTTTCCGCCCTGCAAAGCGGAGGCCTTCAGGTGCTCAGCATTGGAGGAGCGGGAGTATTCGACGGGATTTTCCTCACCGGCATAATCGCCGCCTTCTTGGCTTGACCGAATGCGCTATTCCTTGCTCATTTTCTCTTCTGCCTAGCCACACGTTACACCAAATATCCAAATCCAGGGATAGGCACACTCACGCGAAATGACAGTGCCCTCGAAGTGCGCTACTACCCGCAAGGTCTTGATATACCGTCGAGTTTTCAATCGAACTTTCAGAAGATCTATTGATGCCTTGCGAGATGGATCCCTCCAGACTTCCCGGCTGGGGCTTTTAGCTGGTAGAAATCGAACAATATTTGATCTAGTTTCACCATTAGACCACTCTCGAATATTGAAGCCTAAGCGGAATGGTTCTATATGTATGGGCTTATCATCTTCACCAATGAACTCGATTCTGCCAATTTGAGTGTTTTCAAATACTGTCCCCGTGCTGGGGTCTTGCCTCCATCCATTTCCAGCAGTAATTAAGAAATAGAAAGTAGATGCCTCTTGGTTAATAGACAGCTCAAATGAATCTTCTAAATTCTGCAACGTAGGCTTAACAGCCTTGCCCAGCGCTTTCGGGATACGGAATTTCACTCCCCCAATATCAATATCACCTTTTGGGAACGACTCCATAATCTCATCTGGTGGTGTGTCGATCGCAAGTATACTGAAGCGATTTTGGAGATAGCCCCAACTTTCTTCGTCGGCGGTGTTAGCTGGACTAGCATGTTGCTGGACATTGCCTTTTCTGCTCCAACGAGAAGGCATTGATGGTATTTGAAGCCAAGGAGCCTTAAGCAGTAAGACAACCCCACCAACGATCACGGTCAACCAGACAAGAATGAGACCGATGTCCTTAGCAAGCGCGTTGGAGAGCAACGAGTCAAGAGATTCTGATGCTATCCAGCCCACAACTCCCTGCCCCACCCACAGCATCACAAACTGCACCCAACGTTTTATCGTGTCCACACCCCTATTTTAACATATCCTAAATCAGATATATAACTGACCCTCTATTGCTTTCTAACCCAGTCCAGCAAGGCCGAAGAAGGCCGCGGCATTGCTGGTAGTGGCGAAGGCTAGCGATTCCTTATCGAGGCCCTTCAGTTCAGCGAGAGCGGCAAGGCTTCTTACCACGTCTGCTGGCTCAGCCCTGAATCTTGTCTCGCGGCCGTATTCCACGGGGCAATCGGTTTCTAAGAGCAGGCTTGTCAGGGGGGCTTCTCTGAGCGCTCTACGGTGCTCGCGATGATATTCGGCAGCCGGCGTAGCCGAAAGGAGGTAGTCGGAGGCAATGATTTGGTGGAGCACGCTGGAGAAGCCCGTATACCAATGGAATACTGCTCTTTTGACCTTGGCCTCCTGCGTCAAGTCGAAGGCATCTTGCCAGGCGTAGCGGCTGTGGATGAGGACGGGCTTATCGTAGTTGGCGGCTATCTCCAAGAGGCTTTCCAAGGCTTTCTTCTGTCGGCCTTTGTCAGCGCCCGCTCTAACCCTTTTGTGGTAGTCTAGTCCCACCTCTCCGATCGCGATCGCCCGGTCCGCATTATCTTCGATAAGCCGCAAGACCTTTTCAAACTCCTCAACCTCCATTGTACCTAATTGCCAGGGGTGCAGTCCCAGGGCGGGGTACACAAACCCGCTGTACTTTTCGGCGATCTCCAAAACCCTGAGGTTGGACTTGTAGTCCACGCCGACGGCGATTATGGCGACCACGCCCACATCTCTGGCTCGCTTGAGAGAGGCATCAAGGTCGTCCAACTCATCAAGGTGGGCATGGGTATCGATAAGCGGGAATAAACCCTGAGCTTTTAGGTTCATATTCATATCGATTCCCTGGTGATCCTTAGAGGTGCTAGTTGAGCGTATAGTTATGCTTGTTCAGGCGTCTCCGGCCGGGGAAGAGCGCCGATCCTTCTCAGTAAGGCGTGGGCATTTATTGCCCAACCCACCCCTAGGACTCTCTCGGTGAAGATGCGGTCATCGTCGGGATTCCAATAGGCCTCTCTTAGGCGCTGAGCGGAGGGGATGGTGAAGTCGTAGGGCACGTTGAACTGGAGATGCCCTCGCCAAATGCGCTCTTTGGCAGGCTTGGCTAGCTCCTGAGCCACGACGGCCGCTACTAAGGCGACACCAATTATTTTGATAGCAGCCTTAACTTCTTTCATGTCGAGATTCTCCCTTCTTTGTCTAGGGCTAGCTTTCTTCAAAAATACAGCAAACGAGAGGATATGTCAAAGATGAAGACGCACCCGTTGAGGGATTATAGAAAGGGAAGTCAATAGTGCCCTCATTGGATGGAGGATGACAATCAATCATTTTTATCGGGGCGGGCGGACTCGAACCGCCGGCCTCAGCGTCCCGAACGCTGCGCGCTACCAAACTGCGCTACGCCCCGTAAGTCTTGACCGTTCCGGGGTTTAAAGGTCCAACTAATTTAGCTATAGGGCCCAACAACTCTAGCGTGAGCGAGAGACGTGCATCGCTCCGCTGTTGATAGGCTCGTTAACGTAAATGTCGCCATTTCGGATCTTGATGTTGAAGCCACATTCGAGGTTAGTGCAAACCCAGGCCTTGTAGTGAATAGCCGCCCCTTGGCTGCCAAAATCGGATAGAGGTACCAGGTCACCAGTTTTGCACACCTGGCACTTGGGGAACGTAGGATTATCCACGAAAGCCACCTCCCAACCGAAATCAAAGTTGTTACAGTATACACGATGTTACAGGCGCTGGCAAGCTGTTCATGAGTTAGCTTTTGGGTTGGGTAGCACTATGATACAATAAACAGTGGGCTATGGAAACACAACGTTTCGAAGAACAACTGCAGTCATTACCGGATAAGCCCGGCGTCTACCTTATGAAGGACGATGGGGGCAACATCCTCTATGTGGGCAAGGCAGCTAATTTGCGCCACAGAGTCAGATCATATTTTGGCCCGGACGTTAACCAGTCTCTCAAGCTTAGCCAGATGATGCAGCGAGTAGGCGACTTCGAGTTCATCGTCACGGCATCTGAGCAGGAAGCATTGATACTAGAGTGTACCCTTATCAAGAGACATCGCCCCCGCTACAATGTACGTTTGAAGGACGACAAGAACTACCCTTACCTCAAGATCAATCTGAACGAGGACTGGCCACGAGTTTACATAACTCGCCGTATTGAGCAGGACGGCGCCCGCTACTTCGGTCCCTATGCCAGCGCCAAGTCGGTACGTAAGGTTCTCGATCTGCTGATGAGGCTGTTTCCCTATCGTTCCTGCACAAAGAATATCACCGGCACCGACCCGCGGCCCTGCCTTGACTACCACATGAACCGCTGCCTGGGGCCATGCATCGGTGAAGTGAGCAAGGAAGAGTACGACGAGACCATACGGCAGGTGATCCTCTTCCTCGAAGGTAAACAGACCGAGGTCGTTAGCGACCTTCGCCGTCAAATGGAGGAGGCTGCCGAGAAGCTGAACTTCGAGCGGGCTGCCGTTCTGCGCGATCATCTGCGGGCGATAGAGAGAGTACTAGAGAGCCAGACGGTGGTATCGACCACCAGGGGCGATGAGGACGTAGTTGCCTTCGCTCAAGATAAGACTGAAGCCTGCGTCGAGATATTCTATGTTCGCGGCGGCAAAGTCATAGGGCGAGAGCACTTCGTGTTGGAGGGTACTCGCGATGAGGCGCCTGGCCAGATAATGGCTAGCTTTATCAAACAGTTCTACAGCTCTGCTACTTTCATACCCCCAGAGATACTGCTGCAAGCGGCACCTGAGGAGCTGCCCGTCCTGGAGGAGTGGCTGCAAACCAGGCGGGGTAAGAAGGTGAAGCTGCAAGTGCCACGGCGGGGCGAGAAGCGGAAGCTGGTGCAATTGGTGGCTCAGAACGCCGAGCAAGATCTGCAGCAACTCCGGCTGAAGTGGCTCGCCGATAGGGGTAAGACCTCGGCGGCGATGGAGGAGCTTCAGGAGCAACTAAACTTACCCCGGCTGCCCAAGCGTATCGAATGCTACGACATTTCCGATATCCGTGGCACGTCAGCGGTGGGGAGCATGGTCGTCTTCGAAAACGGGCGTCCCAAATCGGCTCACTATCGCCGTTTCAAGATCAAGACGGTGGCCAGCGCTGACGACTACGCCATGATGCAGGAGGTGTTGCGCCGGCGCTTCAAGCGTGGGGTCGGAGCCCCGACAAAGTCGGGGCGTAAGGAATCGGAAGGCGGTAAGACGGAGGCCTGGGGGATTACTCCGGACCTCGTGCTCATCGACGGTGGCCAAGGGCATCTTAACGCCGCCCTCGAGGTGATGCGAGAGCTGGAGGTAATCGATTTCGTGCCCGTAGCCAGCCTGGCCAAGGAGAAAGAGGAGGTCTTTTTGCCCGATATGTCAGAGTCGGTCATATTGCCGCGCGACTCACAGGCTTTGTATTTGCTCCAGCGCGTCCGCGACGAAGCGCATCGCTTCGCCCTTTCCTACCACCAGAAGCTACGCCAGACCCGCGCCATCTCCTCGGCTATCGACGCCGTCCCCGGCATCGGCCCCAAACGCAAGCGGGCGCTCCTGCGCAAGTTCGGCTCCCTGAAGGCCATCAAGGAAGCGCCGGTGGACGATATAGCGGCGGTGGTGGGCATGACCCGCTCCCTGGCCGAGAAGGTCAAAGAATATCTATAGGTCTCTTCTGAACCGCGTCTCGGGGGTAGACCTATACGGAAAGGAGAATTTTCTAGCTGGCTACTTAGCTGTTGCTTGCAGAAGACAAAGAGTCAATCCAGTCTGTAGCATTTTGGTCAATTACCTGGATTGACAGTTCATTGATGGATGCTCTGGCGAATTGGCGCGTATTGAGGGTAAGCAATGTAAGTTGCTGATTCCATGCTGTCGCCGCAATCAACGCGTCAGGTGCTCCCCGAGCCACCTGCCTTCCGAAAATTGCAGGATACCTCTTTATCAATGACCCAGCCTTGTAGGCTATCTCACGATCGACCTCCAAAGGAACGACCCTCTCGAAAAAAATGAGGGCTTCTTCCTCCTCGTCTTTGGTCCGACAACCTACTATAATCTCCATCAATGTAATCGCGGAGACTCGAATGCCGGAAATATCTTCAAGATGTTCCAGCAAGTCTGCCGCACGCCTATCTCCACGCAAATGACGTATGATTATTCCCGAGTCAAGCAAGAAGTCATTTCCCGAGGTCCCGCCAACTACCACCTAGCTCCTCCAATAATTCTTCGTCCCTTTCGCTTCGATCTGCCCACATGCCGAAGCTTCGCAATTCGGAAAAGCGGGTTTTGTAAAACTTAACTTCGGGCTTTGCTTCATCGGAGACTACGTAGCTGGACTCGAACTCTCTTCGATTCCCCCCTTGTACAACATCAGGGCGCCAGTTGAAATCCAGGGAAAACATCGTCTTTGTGGTCATCCTTATGCTCTCCTTTAGCTAGGCAGCGTTTGCTCCAGCGGTGGCCCCTCGCGCACAAACAACGGATACTCTATCTCCTTTATCCCATCCAGAAACGCTACTACCTTGTACAAGCCAGGAGCCCGCAAAGTAACCCCAAAGCCCGAGAAAATCTCATGGCCTTTTTGCGGAGTCACTTCAACATTCATCGGTTCACTTTCAGCTATCCGATCGCCTAGACTATCTTCAATCCTCAGAAGTGCAATGTGAGTTCCTGTTCCCTTAATAGCGCAGAATACCATGAAGCTCACATTGACCGGAAATTTACTCGCACCTATATTGTCGAAAATGCCAATAATGTGCGTTCTGCCGCGTTGGTCTTTGAACGCGTCTTGGGCAACAATGAGTGCCGTAACTTGCGCTTCCATTTCAGGTCGCTTCGGCATTTCGCAGTCTCCAAATTTTTCTTGGATGTTACCAATTGTCTCCAACACCTGATTTCAGGATACTATAACATGTGTGAAAAGGCAAGCCTAGCTAACAACGACGGAATTGACGCATAGGCTTAGTTGTAGTTTACATCCTTCTAAATACGATAGAGCAACTTCCTCAGCGTCAGCGCGTTGTACACCGCGAAGGCGCGGTCGTCGTTGTTGAAAAAGATGTAGACCGCCTTCAAGTCGCGGGCCAGCTCCGCAATCCTCTCTGCCCATTCCGCTAGCTCCTCGTCGGAATAGCAGCCCCAGTACTTGCCCTCGCTGCCGTGAAAGCGGATGTAAGCGAAGTCGGCGGTCGCTACCAAAGGACAGAGCAAACCGAGCAGGTGGAAAGAGCAGAAGCCGACGTTGTGCCGTCGCAGGATGTCGAACACCTCCTGGTCGAACCAGGAGCCATGGCGGAACTCGAAGGCGTGATCTAGCTCCGGCGGCAGGAGGGAGAGAAAGGCGTCCAGCACCTCGTCGTTGCGGCGCATGTTGGGCGGCAATTGGTAGAGAAGCGGCCCCAGCTTATCCCCCAGCCCTCGCGCTCGGCTTAGAAAAGTCGCCAGTGCCTCCTCGACATTCCTTAGCTTTTTCATGTGGGTGATGAAGCGGCTCACCTTGACGGCGAAGGTAAAGCCCAGCGGCGATGTGTCCCGCCAGGTGGCGAAGGCCTTCTCCGAGGGAAGCCGGTAGAAGCTGTTATTGAGCTCCACCGTGCGGAAATGGCCGGCATAGTACTCCAGCCACTTGGATTTAGGCAACCCCTGGGGATAGAACCTCTCCCGCCAGTGTTCGTAGTGGAAGCCGCTGGTGCCTATGTAGTACTTCGGTGGCATAGTCTTACATCTCTTACTTACGATTCAGAGCTTTTGCCTAGTCTGGTGGCGACTACGGTCAGACCGACAAAGAGCCAGAACAAAGCGATGGTATGGGGAAAGTAAAGGTTGAAAAAATAGTGATCGAATAGCCCAGCACTGAGGGCACCCACTACCTCGGAGAGGGCTCCCATCTGGATGGTCTGCAAGGAAGGGTCCATGATTTTGTTGGCTGGCCTTAAGGCGTATATGAAGAACACCAGCATGGTGATCAGGAAGACGCTCAGCCCTATCAAACCCATCTGCTCAGCCATGAGCAGGTAAATGCTGCTGGCGGCGGCGTATATATCGATGCTCGGTGCCTCGCCGAAGCCCACGCCGAACCAAGGATAAAGTTGGATCAGGCGCAGGGCGTCCTTATATTCCCCCAGACGCATTTGGGCCGCCTGGTCTTGAAAGGTTATCCCCGACTCCATGCGCTGGAAAATAATGTTGGCCTGGGGCAAGGCGAATAATATGATGACCAGAACGGCCACCAAAAGCCAGATCTTTCTGTATCTCAAGGTGGCAGCAAATAGGATGGCCGCTAGAGCACCGACCCAGGAGCCGCGACTGAAGGTCAGTACAAGCGAGACCAGCAATACGGCGGTAATCACAAACAAAAAGCGACGTTTCAACAACGGAGAGCTTCCGAAGAGCTGCGTCACTGTAACCCCCAGCACCAGGAAGAGCATGCCGCCCAGGACATTGGGGTCGATGCTGGTGCCTGTGGCGCGCAGGGTCTTGGTGCCGGCTATATACCGCAAGACGCCCGACCCGGTCGGATAGCCCACAATCCCCAGCGTCTCTAACAGTCGGATAGCGATGGTTGTGTTCAGCAGATATAGGACAAGGGCAATAGCAGCGGCCAAAAAGCCGCCCAGTATGATCGCCTTAACCACCTGCTCCAATTGGCGCTTCTCACGCACACAATTGACCACGGTGAAGAAGAAGAGGATGCTATTGATCGTTTTGAGAAAGAAGCGGACTAGCTGTCCACTGGTGTAGGAGATTCCGATGATGAAAGAGGTTAGGGCAAGCCCGATGAAGAGCAAAATCAGCCAGTCCAGCGGAGAGCTTATGAACCTGTCCTCAGGCCTGGCCAGGAGTTTCAATATCCAAATGAGCAATACGGCAGACAATGAGGCGTCCAGAAATGTCAGTTTAAGCCCGCCAACGGGCAAAGGGATCACGGCGAAAGGGAGGAGGTAGGCGATGGTCACTACGGCAATGAGGCCCACTTGGGTGTTGACCATCACAGCCAGCCCCAAGATGAAGGCGAAGACGATAGCGAAGCCCGCTAGAGGTGAGACGGCAGCGGTGAGCAGCCCGCCCACTACGCCCAATGCCAGACACAACACTATCAACAGGCCAACCGAAAGTGGCCGGCGCTCCGAGACATTCAACTGTATTCGCCGTGCCACGCCCTCTAACAAGGCATCCTCCTCAAGATCGAATGATACATCTCCACCGTCTCTCGCGCTATCCTATCCCAGGAGAAGCACTTCGCTAGCTGCAAGGCACCTTCAGACAGCTTTTTTCGCAATTGGGGTGAGCCAATTAGCTGCACGATGGCTTCGGCTAACGCTTTTTCGTCATCCGATGCAACCAGTAGGCAGCTTTCTCCGTGCACTAGCCGGGGCGGGCGACCAGATGCGTCTTCTGTACCGGCCTTACTCCCATCTGGCGTCTGTGTCGTCACTAGGGGTAAGCCATGAGCGAGGGCGGCCATGAGGCTCCCTCGGCGAAAGGAAGCGCCATCCTTAAAAGGCAGCACGCAAATGTCCGACGCCATCAAGTTAGCAGATACATCAACTGGAGCAACATGGCCGGTAAATTTTACCACATCTCGCACGGCTAAATCGTCAATAAGCCTCAAAATCTTTTGTTCATACAGAACATTGGTCGGATCCGAATCTCCAACACTTGCTCCCACCATGAGGAGCTTTGTGCGCGGCATAGACTCCGGGAGATGTCGAAGTGCTGCCAACAACACCTCCACCCCCTTGCTGGAGTTGAGAAGGCCAAAGTAGCTGAGAAGCACATCTCCCGCCCCTATATCATAACGCGCCCGCCAGCTATCGCGATCGTAGTCATCAGGGAGGGTGGGAATGATGTTGCTCCCTATGGGGATTAGACGCAAATTGGCTGTCTGATACCCG
>Ga0299912_10004841_pt1 | contig 11029 bp, 7 predicted proteins | sample RVTome_2_FD_207667 | JGI IMG/M metagenome (GOLD analysis project Ga0299912, IMG submission 207667) | Soil microbial communities from uranium-contaminated site in the Upper Colorado River Basin, Wyoming, United States - RVT95D214 (version 2) ... | reverse complement strand
CCTCCATCTGAATAAATTTTCCGCCCATCCGTGGAAGTTTTTCACTCAACGATTCCGCAATTTCAGTGGAAGGGGTAATGGGATAGCCTGCAAAGAACCGGCATCCGGCAGCAATAGCGCCTTCTGCGCAGGCTTCATTTCCCTGAATTAGAAGTACTTGTTCAGGCATTCTAGGATCCTTGATTTATTTTGCCTTGCTTTTCTACAGCTTTGGGAGCCTTGCGCGGCTCTCCGATAACCAGAATGGCAAAATCCGGACAGTGCAGTTCACAGATCTTGCAACCGGTGCAGGTTTCCGGATAGGTAATATAGACCTTGCCCTCCTCATCGGCAGCCAGTGTTCCCTGCGGACAGAGATCATAACAGATGCCGCAAGCCTTGCACCATTTCTGGTAAATGACCAGCATATCGGAACGGCGACTTCTTTCAATCGCTTTCTGGGTCAGCTCTTCTTTTAGTCGCCGTACCGCTTCGTCTTCCATTGTTCCTCCGGGTATATGCTAAAAGAGTAACAAATTTACAAAATTGACTGATTTTTATCTATGACTTTTTCAAAATGCCGGCAACCGTCTTACCAATATCGGCCGGGCTTTTGCATACATGAATTCCGGCCCTCTTCAGGGCTTTCATTTTTTCGGCGGCGGTACCCTTCCCGCCGCTGATGATAGCACCGGCATGTCCCATCCGACGCCCTGGAGGAGCGGTCTGTCCGGCAATAAAGGCCACCACTGGTTTTTTGAAATATTTTTTTATCCACTGTGCAGCTTCTTCTTCGGCCGTCCCGCCAATTTCACCGATAAGAACTACTGCTCTGGTCTCTTTATCATTTTTAAATAATTCCAGAGCATCAATGAAACGTGTTCCGATCACCGGATCGCCTCCAATTCCGATGCAGGTGGATTGGCCTAATCCCACCCGGCTGATCTGGTCCACAGCTTCATAGGTCAGAGTTCCACTGCGGCTGATAATCCCGACCTTTCCTTCACGGTGAATAAATCCCGGCATGATTCCGACTTTACACTTTCCCGGTGAGATGATGCCCGGGCAATTGGGACCTATCAGACGGGTCCTGGTATTTTTCAAATAGTGGTATACCTTAAGCATATCCATGGCGGGTATACCTTCAGAGATGCATACCACGGTGGCAATGCCGGCATCGGCCGCTTCATAAATGGCATCGGCGGCAAAAGCCGGCGGCACGAAAATGATGGACACATTGGCTTTGGTCTTTTGTACCGCTTCCTTCACGGTATTGAAAATCGGAACTTTATTTTCAAATTTCTGACCGCCCTTTCCCGGCGTGACTCCCGCCACTACCCTGGTGCCATACTCCAGCATTTGCATGGTATGAAAGGATCCCTCTTTTCCAGTAATTCCCTGGACTACGATGCGGGAGGTTTTATCTACCAGAATGCTCATATCACTTTCCTTTTTCTTTGATCGCTTTGGCTGAATTAGTGTAGAATTTGAACTACTTTTTTAGCCGCTTCCTGCAGAGTCTCGGCAACTTCAAAATGCATCTTTGATTGCCGTAATAAATCCGCGGCTTCCTTGGCATTAGTTCCTGCCAGACGAATGACCATGGGCACGTGAATTTTCACCGATTGAGCTGCCTCGATAATTCCCTGGGCTACCCGGTCGCATCGCACAATGCCGCCAAAAATATTGATTAAGACCGCTTTTACGTTGGCATCAGATAATATGATTTTAAAACCGTTTTTTACCGTTTCCACATTCGCTCCGCCACCCACGTCTAAAAAGTTAGCGGGCATGCTCCCGGCCAGTTTGATTATGTCCATGGTGGCCATTGCCAGACCCGCCCCATTCACCATGCAACCGACATCCCCGTCCAGTTTGATATAATTTAGTTTGAATTTGGAAGCTTCGATCTCCAGGGGATCTTCTTCATGCAGATCGCGCATTTCCAGAATGTCCGGATGCCGGAACAGTGCACTGTCATCAAAATTCATTTTGGCATCCAGAGCCAGTACCCTGCCATCGCGGGTTATCACCAGGGGATTGATCTCAGCCAGTGACGCATCGGTTTCAACAAAGGCCTGATATAAACTTAAAATAAAATTCACGGCGTTCTTGATCTGGTCACCAGAGAGACCCAGTCCGAAAGCTATTTTCCGGGCCTGAAAAGTCTGCATTCCAACTTGCGGATCTACATATTCTTTAATAATCGCCTGTGGTTTTTCTGCAGCCACTTTCTCTATTTCCATTCCACCTTCAGTGGAAGCCATGAACACCAGTTTTGAAACAGATCGGTCCAGCACTATTCCCAGATATAATTCTTTGAGGATGTCAATTCCTTCTTCAATCAGCAAGCGCTGGACCATTTTTCCCTGCGGGCCGGTTTGATGGGTTACCAATTTCATTCCCAGCATTTGACTGGCAAAAGACTTTACTTCCGGGAGAGTTCTGGCGATTTTCACGCCGCCGCCTTTCCCTCTTCCTCCGGCGTGGATCTGAGTTTTTACCACGAATACCTGTCCGCCCAGTTCCCGGGCATTCCATTCAGCCTCCTCCGGGGTAAATGCTACTTTTCCGCGGGGAACATCCACCTGATATGTCCGCAAAATTTCCTTTGCCTGGTACTCATGAATATTCATGTAATCACTCCGAATTTTGCCTGCAATTTATAGTTTTATTTATTATATAAAAATGAGATTGTAGAAAACCTGATTTTTAATATTTAGTAGTTATTAAGTAACGATTACCGTCCCGGCACTGCCGGAGATAGCATCCATTGATCTCTCGATGGAAGTGATAATTACCCGCCTGCCGCCGCTCTCCAGAAAATTGATGGCTGCCTGGATCTTGGGTCCCATACTGCCAGCCGGAAAGTGCCCTTCCCGATAATAATTTTTGATCTCCCTCAATGTTACCTGGTCCAGCAGTTGTTCATTTGGTTTCTTGAAATTCAGAGCCACCTTTTCCACCGCGGTGAGGATCATTAATTCTTCAGCTTCCACATCGCGGGCTAATACCGCTGAGGCCAGGTCTTTATCAATTACTGCATCGATTCCTTCGTACCAGCCATTGCCTTTATCGATGTAAACCGGAATGCCGCCACCCCCGGAGGCAACAACGATAATATCATTTTCCACTAACAATTTAATTACTTTTTTAGCGACAATTTCTCTGGGGACAGGGGAAGGAACCACTCTTCGCCAACCCCGGCCGGGATCTTCCTTCAGCACCCATCCCGGTCGTTTGGCCATTTCTTCGACTTTCCCTTTTTTATAAAACGGGCCCACAAATTTGGTGGGATTGGCAATGGAAGGATCATCTGGATCAACCAGCACCTGGGTGACAATGGTAGCTATCTCCTTTTTGATTCCGCGGTCATGCATTTTATTCTGCAGACATTGTTCCACCATGTACCCCATACCGCCTTCGGTGTCACCCACGATTACCCCGAGAGGCAGAACTGGCACCAGATGCCGGGCTTCTTCCACCCGGATCAGAGCGTTTCCGACCTGCGGGCCGTTGCCGTGGGTAATAAGGACCCGGTATCCGGCAGCAATTAATTCTACCACTCCGCTGAGGCTCTGGCGGGTATTGGCAAACTGCTGATGGATATTGCCCTCTTCAAATTCATGGCTGATGGCATTCCCGCCCAATGCTACTACAATGGTTCTGGATTTATTCATAGGATTGTTCTCAGGTCAAAAAACGACAGCAAAATTTGATTTACAACGGTTGTAATTATTTAAATGAATGCGTACCTAATCAACCAAAAAATAAAAAATGCCGGGGAAAGTTTATCCCCAGCATTCATTGGTAGAATTGACTATTTCAGGAATTTCTTCAGACCGTCCAGTAAATCTGGTTTGCCAATTTCCTGCAGTTCGTAGGTTACCCGCACTGCCGGTTTATTAATGTTAATCAATTTTCGCAGATCGATAGGTGTTCCGATGATCACCACGTCGCATTCAGTCTGGTTAATGGTCTTTTCCAGATCTTTGATCTGTTTGTCGCCATATCCCATAGCCGGAAGCAAGGTGCCGATCTCGGGATATTTTTCGTATGTTTCGCTGATGGTACCCACGGTGTAAGGACGCGGATCAACCAGCTCGAGGGCGCCGAATTTTTCTGCGGCCACCACTGCTGCACCATAGGTCATTTCCCCATGGGTCAGAGTGGGACCATCTTCCACTGCCAGAACCCGTTTACCCTGAATCAGTTGATAATCCTCCACGAATATCGGTGATGCCGCTTCTACTACCATTGCGTTTGGATTCACCCTGAAAATGGAATTCCGCACTGTCTGTACATCCTCGTTATTGGCAGTGTCAATCTTGTTGATCACGATCAGGTCCGCCATCCGCAGATTGGCTTCTCCCGGATAATAAAACAATTCATCTCCCGGGCGATGCGGATCTGCTACTGTAATATGAAGATCGGGTTTGTAGAATGGCAGATCATTGTTACCGCCGTCCCAGACAACGATATCGGCTTCTTTTTCAGCCTGGCGCAGGATTGCTTCATAATCTACTCCGGCATAAATGATGTTGCCCCGGACGATATGCGGTTCATACTCCTCACGCTCTTCAATAGTGCATTTGTGTTTATCCAGGTCAGAGAGGGTGGCAAAACGCTGAACTTTCTGTTCATTCAGGTTTCCGTAGGGCATGGGATGCCGTACCGCAACAACTTTTTTACCGGCGTTTTGCAATAATTCAATCACCCGCCGGGTAGTCTGACTTTTACCACTGCCGGTACGTACCGCACAGACTGCAATCACCGGCTTGCTGGATTTTAGCATGGTATGGTTGGGACCCATTAATTTGAAGTCAGCCCCGGCCGCATTTACTGCTGCGGAGTGACTCATTACGTAATCATAAGGCACATCGCTGTAAGAGAAAACTACTTCGTCCACTTTATACTTTTTTATCAGATCGATCAGTTCGTTTTCTGGATAGATATCGATGCCCTTGGGATATAATTTTCCGGTCAGTTCGGGAGGATACTTCCGTCTCTCGATATTGGGGATCTGAGTGGCCGTGAATGCCACCACCTCATACTGTTGGTTGTCACGAAAAAATGTATTGAAATTATGGAAATCGCGTCCGGCAGCTCCCATAATAATCACTTTAGTCCGGTTCATGATTTTGCTCCTGTCACATTTTATTAAAAGCTGATCAAATTTTTTACTTTCTTACAGAAAAAAGGGTTTCTCCTTTTTATTCCCTCTGAATCAAAGGCCCTGAATAGTATCAGATTTCAGGGAATTAAAAAGTTGAGAAATTAGAAAAATGAGAGAAAACTAACAGGAAGGAGAAAATATTCAACTGAATCCGTACCAGTGGCGGCAACTGACTAAATAACTTTCACAAATTTTAAACATACTATCTTAGACCTGTGATAACACGGTGATAAAAATGTTGGTCAAAGATTATCACTTAACTTCTCCTGCGCCACACTTCCATAAAAGTCCTGATTCCCTTGCCAATCCCGGAAAGTGTACCCAGGGTATTCAGAATCGGCGGTTCGATTTCCTGACGGATCGTCTGCTCGAAGTGTACTATATCATCGGCTACCAGATGAATTTTGTTTACCACTTCCTTCAGCCCGTCAATATTCTGATGAATGGACTGGGTGACTTGGGTAATGTTAGTGGTGATCTCATCAATATTCGTCAAGATTCCGGGAAGATTCTGATTGATGGATTTTATGGTGATTTCCGCATCTCTAATTGTTCTCCGGATCTGGACAATGGTCGGGATGATGAATATAACCAGCAGAAGAAAAGCAAGCGAAGCAATGAGCACGCTAATTTCCCACAGCATGAATGATCTCCTTGTCTTTTAAAGCGCTTTACGCTTTCTTCTTTTTGGCAGCTTTTTCTTCTTTGAAGGCTTCCAAACCGGCATCAATGGCCTGTTTCAAGCGGGTCTTGCTCTCCACAACGGTTTCTTTACCTTTTTCAGTTATTTCCTGAAACTGATCTTCAACCTCTTCTACTTTTTTTTTGGCAACGATTTCCAGGTTCTTCAACCGGTCAATAGCGGCATGATAGGTCTGCTTGCTTTTTTCCAGTGCCGCTTCATACTCTTCTTTGGCCTTATGGCCCAACTCTTCCGCTTTTTGGCCGATCTCTTCCCGGGTCTCTTTACCGCTTTTCGGGGCATAAAGCAGGGCAATCACTGAACCGATTAAACCACCGAGTAAAAAGCCTTTTAAAAAATCTCCTCCATTTCTCATCGGTATCTCCTTAAATTTTGTTTCAATGCCTTACAAGATAAACAATTATAATCAGTTAGTCAAGCAGTCTGACAGATTAGAATCTCCTGGTAAAGTGATGAATTTCTGACAGATTATTTTTTCCCTTCAGGATAAATCAAACCTTTGAGGACAGAAATTTTAGCAGGATTAAAGGTTATTTTACTCCCTGACGATCGTACTGCCAGGTCTCTTGATACCATCAGAGCGGGTTCTGATGATTTGCTCAGAGAAAAGAATCTCAACTTTTTATTTTGCAAACTGAATTCTATATTTGTGACATTTGTTTAATTCAATTATTTCATCAAGTTTAAATTTTGCAAATTTTAGACTCAATGTCTGATAAATCGTATCAATAAGGATTAGGTTGATGAACACCTTTGATTATCGGAAACAGATTGATTTTCTTCATGCTGGCAGCGCCCTGGAACGGATTCGCTCACAGAATAAGGCTGTTCACCTGTTGTTTGAAAATTTTAAAACTGCTGAAGTAAGTGGAACTTCTGTTTCCGGGGATGGACTCTTTCAGACATTCCGGGATCTTTTGAGTGAAGCTTCTATGGTTTTCCCCCTCAGCCCGTTGCAAAAGGAAATCTATCATATTGATTCCGGTACTGCTTTTGTTCCGGAAGGACTAAAAAAGATTCTTTTGCGAATAAAAGCCCGATTTGCGGTTCGTCCCGGAACCCTGGATGATCTTAAGAAATTTGTAAAATATGCTCATCAGAATAAAGTAAAATACACCATACGTGGTGCGGGTACCTGGCCCTTTGGAGGATCGATTCCCCTGAACCAGGAAATCATTCTGGATCTGTCTCATCTCAACTTTTTTGAACTCGATCCGGAACAGCGACATCTGGTTGTTGGCGCCGGGGTAATTTTTGCGGATATGCGTAAATTCCTGAGAGATCATGGTTACGCCCTGCTGCAAGATATCACCAATCCCCACTCCGGCACCATCTGCGGCTGGATCGCCACCGGCGGATTGGGAATTGGGGCTTTCAAGTATGGACATGTAAAAAATTCGGTATTGGCCATACGAATGCTCCGTCCCAATGGAGAATGGCAAACGGTATTGCCGACCGATGAGATGTTTGCTACTATTTTTGGCAGTGAGGGACAGATCGGAATAATCGCCGGGGCAGTCCTGAAAGTCCAAAAGCAGACCTATGTTTCTAAACCCTATGCCTTCTCTTTTGAAAATTCCGAAGCCGTGAATCACTTTGTACAACTGTTGAATGAGTGGCAGTTGAGACCGAGTTCACTGCTGTATTTTGATCCCAATTATCTGGCAACAACCCGGGAGATTGAAAAGACTAAATTGAATTCAGAATTGCCAGAGGCCATAGAGTCAGGCGATGCGGTGAGAATAGCCCGTATCCGGCAGGATCTGGATACAGTCGAGAAATTCGCTGCTTTGAAAAATGTAATGGTCCTGGAATTTGACAGCAAAGAAAATTATCAGAAGGCTCTCAAATATCCATTGTTCACCTTCAGTTCTGAACGCCGCCGCTACCGGGACCTTCTCTTCACCTCTCTGCCCACCACGGTCGCTCATAAATTATGGGAACATCGCTATCAGCCAGTGGAAATGAAACCGCAGGGTCCATCCATGCTGGTGAGTGAGGTAATTCTGCCGCTGGAAAAATTTCCCCAATATCTGGATTTCATTCAGTCCGCCATCACCTCCTGGACCGGAAATCCGGTCAAAACGGAAGGCCATGTGTTGAATGAAAAAGAGATCCTGCTGCAAACCATCATTCTGGCAGATACTCAGACTTTCCGCCATAAATTATATCTGGGCCTGGTACCGTTCATGACCCAGACCGCGGTATTTTTCGGCGGTCATCCCTATGGCTTTGGGATCTGGAACCTGCCATTTCTGAAAGGAGCGGCCAATAACGGCCAGGCTGATAAGCTTCTGCAGCTGATCAATCTGAAAAATCAAATCGATCCCAATGCCTTGATCAATCAGGGTAAATTCATTAACACCAGCGGCCGGAAACTGTCACTGCGGGCTTTCAAGGAATTTACCCCGGCTTTATTATCCCGCGGGGTGAGACTCCTGTATGCCGGCAAAACCAATGGAAGGGGTTGGTCCTTCATCAATCTGGGAAGGATCTTGTGGAAAGGCAGTAAGCTGGTATTGCCCAAAGTTGTCCCTCCCCGCTTGCAGGCTGAACGACATCCCTTTCTGGAACTCACTGTGGCGTGTGCTGAATGCGACAGTTGCGAGCGGGTCTGTCCCACCAGTGATGTATTCGGTTTGTTAGGAATCGCTACTCCCATCAGCCGTCGCAAGACTGCCAATCGCCTGGCCCGGGGGGAGAAGATATCGCAGGAAGAAGCCCTCGGTTTTCTGGTTTGTACCCGTTGCGATAATTGTACCCGGATCTGTCCTACCCATATTCCCTTGACCAAAATGTTTGATCTGGTGGAGCAGGATACCAGGTTCCAGCTTTCCCTGGGATTGGATATCGATCAGAAAAATGAGTTTATTGAGCGAGCCTGGGAAATTATGAAGGAAAGCCCGCTCTATGTTGAGCATACCAAAGCGGAGCTCAAAGAAGAACGCTCGCATCTGGAGCACGGTCTGGAGATCCTTTATCTCCGTGGATTTTCCTACGCCCGGCTGTTCATTGATCCGGAAACCTGCATTCGCTGCGGGATGTGCGCCCATGAAAATGCCTGTACCTATGGTGCCCGGCAGGGCAATCCCCGGCAGATCCCGGAGTTGCTCGATCAGAACTGTGCACTCTGCAATGCCTGTATTAACTATTGTCCGCAGAACAAAGCGATCCAGATTGAACGGAAATACACTGATAAATTGATCGAAAATGCCGTGGATCTGGATGAGAAAAAATTCTGGGAAAACCGCAAAAAATTCCTCAAGGATACCACCATTATCCAGCGCTCTCCTGAATTAACGGAAATGGCGGATATTTATGTCACCGAAGATATCCTGATGGAGATCGATAAAGAAGCCTCCACCGGACAGATCCCGGTTTCCGGTATGGGACAGGGTGACCGTCACATGAGCATCGGTTTTGGGGCGGAGCGTTTTTCCCATTTTCACATCGTTGGACCCGCTCAGAACCGGCTGCATGAAGGTGATCCGGATGAAGAATTGTCTGTGAAATTAGGTAAGCGCCATCGATACTGCCGGTTTGATCAGGAAGGGAATCTCCATAATCCTCCGTATCCCACAGTCAGGTTAAAAACACCGATTCTCTATGATTCGATCCCGCTGGACAGCAATGGTTTAGTAGAACTGGCTTTCATTAAAGTTGCCGAGAAACAGCAGACGCTGGTATTCATGGAATCAAACCGCTTCCTGGAGTATTATCAGTATTTCCGCGAGGTTGGAAAATACCGGAATATTCCCCAGGTCATTGTTCCCCGGATTGATCAGGAAATTATTGATCACCTGCAGGTTCATCCCCGCATCAGCCGGGAACTGCTGACTGATCTGTGGCAGATGCCGATGTTTGAGGTCGAATACCACCCGGAGATCGATCGTACCATAAAATTTATTGTTGACTCAGTTGCTTCGTTGAATGGCAAATCCGCTCTGATCTGTGGTTACCTGGAAGTGTCGGAGCATGACATTATCGGCGGAATGGAAATCATGCCGCAGGTGCAGGAAAAAATTGAAAAATTGATTGCCGCCGGAGTAGATGTCCTGCATGTTCATGGATTAAGAAATAAAGACCACTATTTTGTCACCTCCCAGGCGGTGCGGGCGGTGCACCATTTTCTGTTAGCCAGCGGCCGCCGGCATCTGGTATCCATTATCGCTTCCGGCGGGATCCGGTTAGCATCAGACAGCCAGAAAACTGTACAACGGGGTGCCGAAGCCACTTTGATCGATTTTGCGGCCTTGCTGGCATTGGACCCTTACGCCTATCGTGCCATCATCGAACAGAAAACCACTACTGAAAAATTAATGTCACTGGATCTGGACTGGGCCGTTAAACGGCTTCATAATCAGATGGAATCACGTAAAATTCAGATCCTGGAAGTGCTGGGAGCAGCAGGATTCAAAGATCTCAAGAAGACCGTGGGTGAAGAAGGAAGACTGATTGATTTCTATCAGCTGGAAGAACAGATCCAGAAAAATATTTTTGAGAAAGAGGACAAAATAAATCACTCTCAGAAATTCAATGAAGATCTTATTCAGAATGAATCGATTCCGGCAGAAGTTTGCCTGAATTATAGTGATCTGAAGAAGCGGGTGAAGAACCTGCGGCAGCCCCATCATTTTTATGAATTGGGGGAGGTGAATCAAACGGTCTATAACCGCGACCATGTCTGGCCAGGGATCTTAATTGAAACCATTGGGAATATGGCCCAGGGTAATCCCGATACATTCTATTTGAAAAATGTGAAAAGCACCGGTTTGCTGGGAGACGGATTTGACGTGATGAAGATCCTCTACCAGCGTGATCCGGATCTGATCCCGCTTCAGGAACTGGATAAAGTGCAGACCGCTGCTCTTCTGGATAAAGATCTGATTCTGCAGGCGCCCTGGATGCTGGGCGGGAAGTCGGTTGGCTCAATCGGACTGGATACCTGGCTGGCGCATGTGATTGCCGCCCGGGAACTGGGCATCCAATATGATACCGGCGAAGGCGGATATCCTACCTGCTTTTTCCTGAATCGTAAAGGAGAACCGATATTTTTTACCGAACCGGAAATTCAACTGATAAAACCCTTCTTCCAGCACAATCAGCACTATTCCATCCGTGAGATTAAGGAAATTTTAGCAGCTCAACATATTGACGATCAGAAACATCCG
>Ga0299912_10004840_pt1 | contig 11030 bp, 7 predicted proteins | sample RVTome_2_FD_207667 | JGI IMG/M metagenome (GOLD analysis project Ga0299912, IMG submission 207667) | Soil microbial communities from uranium-contaminated site in the Upper Colorado River Basin, Wyoming, United States - RVT95D214 (version 2) ... | reverse complement strand
AATACTGCCATTCTCGGTACTGCTGCGTGTGAGGCCCGCTCCCATTAACTCTATGCCTCCGCCATAGAGGCGGTATGCTGCTTTGTTGCCGGATATTACGCAGTGGCTAATTTTTGCCTTGGTCGTATGAGATCCGACGCCCAACATTACGCCACCGCCCATGCTCGCCGAATTTCTCGAAATGGTGCAATATCTGATGGTTGGGTCTTGATTGCCCCCATACGAGATGGCACCACCTGTAGACCAAGCGGTGTTTTCGGTCAAAACGCACCGGGTTATCGCAGGACATCCCTCCCAAATGCGAATCGCCCCACCACTGCCACGAGTCGCTGTGCTGCCGGTTATCTTGCAGTCCATTATTATCGGGCTGCTCAGATTAGAATGGATCGCACCACCCCCATACTTGGCAGCATTCGCTGTAATAGTGCAACGGCTAATTGTGGGGCTTGCTGAATCAATAATTATGGCGCCACCGTATTCGGCGTATCCATTTGCGATTGTGAAACCATCCAGCACAGAGTTTGCATCTTCGCCGGAATGAAACCGGAATCCACGATGAGGTTCGCTGTCACTGCCATTGCAGTCAATAACGCAGTTTTCGGGGCCGTTTTTGCTCTTCACGGTAATCGGCTTGCCTTTGAAGTCGATATCCCGGTTGCCGTCCCCGGCATATCTGCCGTCAGCAACAATTACGGTATCCCCATTGTTGGCGTTATCTATCGCCGCCTGGATGTTGTTAAAATCCGCAGGCCCATCGTCGTCAACGTAGATGGTTCTTCCCGCAGCTATTACGCATAGCGTGGCCAGTATGGATATTGACATTGACAAGAACTTTTTCAGATTTGTCCTGCCGCTCATTTTTATACCCCTTGTGAACATATACCACTAAGCGAACGAGGCAAATGCGCGACTAACGGTGCCAGTCTGTGGTCGTTCATCAAATTTCCCGCTTTTTGTTTTATACCCAACCGGCGGCGTTCGATCAACTAAAATTTGTCGAAAAATTCCAGATTTTTTTCCTGTTTGGAGCTTGGAGAGCCGAGTTGCGTCCAAGCTAGCGTCGAGCATGGAAGTTTAGACTATACGCTGTAGGCTATTCGCTACCGCCCCTCTGCCGCCAGAATTTAGATGGCTTTTGCTGCGTCGCGGTCGACCAGCCAGGTGACCTTATCAAGAATTGGCCAAAGGACGTGAATGGGATAACGCACATCATCAGGGTCGCTGGTCAAAACCTCTTTCAAAATATGGGCTTTTTCCTTGCCGGAAACCAGCACAACCAAGTGACCGGCAGCACAAAGAACCGGACGGGTAAGGGTTACCCTATTAAGTTTCTCATCCAGAAAGTAAACCGCAGATGCCAGGTCCTCCATGTCGAAGGGCACATAAGAATCAGGAAACAGCGAACCTGTATGTCCTTCAACGCCCATACCCAGCACAATCAAATCAAACTCCGGGAGCTGGGTTTCTCTTAGGCCGAAAACCTCTCGAATTGCATCTTCATAGCAGCGGGCCGCTTCTCTAATATCGTCGTACTCGGTCGGAATGCGATGGATATTCTGCTGCGGGATAGCAACCTTACCCAGGAACGTGTCGGCAGCCAGCCTATAATTGCTGCCTGGCGAATCGAGTGGTACGTACCGCTCGTCAACCCAGAACAACTGTATTTTGTGCCAGGGCAGGAATTTTGCTTTCGGCACTTCGGCCAGCAGCTCAAAGAAACGCTTCGGCGTATGGCCGCCGGATATGGCGACATAAAAGGTATCTTTTGCCGCTATTGCCTTCTGTGCGTCGGCAACAAAAACCTCAACAGTCTTGTGCGCAAGGTCCTCAGCGTCGGCGGCAACCTCGAGATTCGGCTTACAGTTAGCAGTAGTTGCCATCATTTATCCGGGCTTGTGTTTGGAATTTCGATTCTTGCTCTAGAGGACTATTATCCGCTGTACAGGACTGGTTAGCAAGAAAAAAACCTTGAAAAATGCCGTACACAGGATAGTGGACGCGTTGAGTCTGTGCTTAAATGACCTCATCGATTTCCCACGTAAACGCCTTTATGCCTACCGAAGCCAGATTCTCCCTAATCTTACGGACATTTTGCATAAGTTTTTTAGCCTTGCCCTCGTCGGTGACAACAAATGTGCCGTAGTTTACTCCGGGCCAAACCTCCGTATTTAGATGTGGCTCACTAAGGCGGCCTCTGCCTAAGATGTCTGGGAATTTCGTGTAGCAATCGATCCCAGCCGACTGCAGTGCCTCGTTCACTTCTGTGTCTATCGCCACATTGTGTACGATTAAGACAGCTTTCATAATCATGCTCTCGCAGCGCCAGGCTTAAAACCTTCAAATACACTGTAAAGGGTCGGCATTAAAATCAGCGTCACAAGTGTGCTGAGTGTCATTCCACCGATACTGGTTATGGCAAATGGCCCCCAAATTTCTGAGCCTTCGCCGCGCGAAAATAGAAGCGGCGCCAGACCCAATATCGTGGTAAGAGTAGTACTCAATATTGGCCGCAACCTGCTTCGCCCGCCCTCAATGATCGCGCTGTAGACATCGCATCCCCGCTGGCGAAGAATCCCAATATAGCTAATAAGCACGATGCCGTTGTTGACCGCAAGCCCAACCAGCAGAATCAGCGCAATAAAGGTTATGATACTCATTGCTATACCGGTAACCGCCAAAGCGATGACCACGCCCACGATGGCAAAAGGAACCGACAGGAATATGATAAACGGGTCTCGAAACGACTCAAATTGAGAGGCCATCACCATATATACCAATACCATTCCCAGACCTGCAGCGATAATCAGCAGCCTGAACGCTTCTTTTCTTTCTTTCTCAGCGCCGGCAATTTTGTAACCAAAGCCCAGCGGCGCGGCAATCTTATCAATCGCCTTTCGGACGTCTTTTACCACTGAGCCGAAGTCTCTGCCGCTCACGCTGGCAGAAACCGTGATATAGCGGGCCTGGTCTTTTCGCTCGATTTTTGTTGGGCCGACGCCCTGCTCAATTCGCGCGATATTGGCCAGGCTAACCCGACCCCCGCCCGGTATGCCGATGAACACGTCTCGCAAGTCCTCGATTTTCTCTCGGTCCTCCGCTCGCAGGCGAACTCTTACATCGTATTCATTCCCTCGCTCGCGGTATCTTGTTGCGGTGCTGCCGGCAAAAAATGTCTCTATGGTTTTACCGATGGTTCTTATATCAAGTCCCAATTTAGAGGCCTTCTCGCGGTCAACGACAACTCTGACCTCCGGCTTTTCTTCCTTCCTACTGACTTGAATATCCTGCACCCCATTAACGCCGGCTATGGCTGACTGAACCGACTCTGCATATCGCCTGGCACTATCCATATTATGGCCGTAAAGCTCGACAGCCAGTTCGCCGGCGGCGCCGAAGACCATTGCCGACATCGGGTCCTCGGCGCTATAGCGAATAACTGTCCCTGGAAGTCGGTCGGTAATCTTGCGAAGCCGCGCTATTATCTCATTCGGCGAAACGTTCCGCTGCTCTTTGGGCTTCAAGCTGAGAAACAAAATCCCCTTGTAGGTCTCTTGCTCTGCAGCAAACTGCGAGCTTGCCCCGCCATAAACTCCCCAACGTACGAAACTATCCCGCCTCTCAGGAACATTATTCTCTACTATTGATTGCAACTGCTGGGCCACGGCACCGGTACGCTCAAAGCGTGTGCCGATCGGCAGCTCATAGTCAGCAGATACTCGATTTTGGTCCTCTTCAGGGAAAAATTCGGTGCCGACAAAACTAACAAGCCCGATGCTCCAGACGAATAAGACCGCACAGCAAATGAGGACTGTCTTACGATTATTCAACGACCATTTCAGGGACCTAACGTAGCCTTCCTCCAATGTGGTTAAGACTTTTTCGCCCCAACGGTAGAAGAAGCCCAGTCTTGACCTTGACGGCTTCGGATTGCCAACTACAAGAAATCTCGAACACAGCATTGGCACCAACATAATAGCCGTGAAAAGTGATGCCACCAAAGCCATCACGACAATCGTTGCAAATTGCCCGAAAATAATCTTGGTAATACCGCCCATAAAAACAATCGGTGCAAATATTGCAATGGTTGTGAGCGTCGAAGCCATCACAGCAACTCCGACCTCGCTGGACCCGTGAATCGCACTTTCTTTGAGCCTCTCACCCTTTTGGCGGTGACGATGAATGTTATCGACGATGACAATGGCGTTATCGACAACTTCTCCTACCGCGATGGCCAGGCTGGCAAGACTTGTCGTATTGATTGTATAGCCGGCCAGGTACATTAGAAAGAAGGTGATTATCAATGAGGTGGGAATAGCCGTAGCAACTATGATGCTTGCCCGGACGCTGCGCAGGAAAAATAGCACTACCAAAATAACGAAAATTATTGCCCAGAATACGTTGTCACGCAGATTACGCACCGACGCCAAGATAAACTCGGAATTATCCATTACCATTTTTACCTCGACATCGGGCGGCAAATTTTTCTTTATGGTCTCTAACTGTTCCCTGACAGCCCGGGCTACTTCCACCGTATTTTCGCCGCTCTGCTTCTGGATGAATACCGCCATTGCCTTTTTGCGATTCATGCGCACGTCGTATGTACGTTCCTTGAAAAAGTCCCTTACATCAGCAACGTCTTTCAGCTTTATCGCTATACCGTTACGGCGAGCAATAACAACCTCGCCAACCTCCTGTGGATTCGAAAACTCCTCAGGCGTGCGCAACAAATAGTCCTTGTAGCCGGTTTTTATATTGCCGCCCGGAATACTGAGATTCTGTGCTGCAAGAGCCGCGTTGAGCTGTGTAACCGACAAATCCAAGGCTGCAAGCTTTTCATGGTCTACATCAACGCGAATCTGTCGCTCCAAGCCGCCCCCTGCCGTAGCCGAGGCAACGCCTTTGACACGCTTGAGAGGGTCAACTATTTCATCATCAACTATATCCTCCAGATTGGGATAGCTATCTTCAGCGGTAATGGCGATAATTACGATCGGCATCATCGAAAGGTCAAACTTGAAAATAACCGGGTTTTCCGCCTCCTCCGGCAGCCGGTCCCTAATCAGATCGATCTTTTCGCGGACATCGTTGACGCTCTCATCTATTTTCTCGCCCCAGTTGAATTTCAACGTTACCGACGACAATCCCTCTTTTGAAACCGAGATCACCTCATCGACGCCGGAGATGGTGCTGAGAGTATCCTCCATCGGCTCGGTAATCAGCGTCTCTATCTCTTCGGGTCCCGCCCCCTCGTAGGCTGTAATAACCGAAACAGCCGGTATCTCTAATTCCGGCATCAAATCCAATCCCAGCTTGGGCAAAGACGTCACCCCCAAAACTATAACTGCCACAAATATCATCAGGGTCGTGACGGGCTTGTTTACCGACAGCTCAGCAAGCTTCATTTTATGTCCTCTATCCGCACAACCTCGACGCCGATCCCATCGGCCAGAAAGTTCATCCCGTTGACCACGAGCGTCTCGCCCGGCTTTAATCCATCGGTTATCTCACATTTGGCGGCTTCGGTTATGCCGAGGGTCACAAAACGCTTGTGGGCAATTCCACCTTCCACCACGTACGCGTAATAGCGGTCAACTTTGCCGCCGAGCATAACGTCACGCGGGATGACCACGACATTATCTTTACGCTCCGTTATTAAAGCTACTCTTGTAAACATGCCGGTTTTAAGCAGCAGCTCTTGGTTCTTAAGACGTATCTCAACCTGTATGGTGTGGGTCTGCTGGTCAAGAGCGGGATGGACTGAATATACCTGCGCGTCGAATACCTTGTCGGGCAACGCATCAACCCTGATTTGGCAAGGCGTCCCAACAGCGACTTCTCCGGCGTGCTTTTCCGCCACAGCGACAATTATTTTTACGGTTTTCATGTCGGCCACTGTAACGATACGCCCCCCACCTCCACCTTCACTTAAACTGGCACCTCCAACTCCACCGATTGACAACTTCTCAAGCATAGCCCCCTCATCGACATGCTTTGCCGTTACTATCCCGTCGATCGGAGATCTGACCGTTGATTCGCGCAAATCTATCTCCGCAAGCTCCAGAACAGCTTTGGCTGAATCCAATCTCGCTGCTGCCAGTTCCGCGGCAGTTGCCGCCTTATCCTTACTCTGCTCGGTAACTGAGCCGGCTTCGTACAAGGCGACTATTCGCTTCTTTTCGCGCTCGGCATCTGCCAGCTCCACTTCGGCAGCCTTAACCTGAGCTTTGGCTGAGGCCACCTTTGCCAGGTAAATACCGCGGTCGATAACTGCCAGTTGCTGGCCTTTGGTGACGGTCAAACCCTCTTCAAGTGGAACCAAATCGCCTTTTGAAGATACCGCCGCCAGCGACTCGATTCTGCCGGAGACCTTGGATTTTACGTCTATCACCACGTTCGCTTCTACCCAGCCGGTCAGCCCGATCACATTCTTTATTGAGTCTGCGGTTACTTTTTGCACCTCGACCGGAACCGCTTTCGGATCAGCTTTAACTTCGGCTGGTTTGCGGGTATATCCAAACCAGAAGGTTACAAACACCACTGCAAACGCGGTTATCCAGAATATAACCCTTCTACCCGTCTTCATTTTTCTTCTCCTGGATTTTCCGGAGCCCACAATAAACTGCGGGGCTAATTATTGTCACTCGACCATCGTCAGCGTGCCCATCGCTTTTTGCAGGTCCAATTTGGCAATGACGTGCGAATAAATCGCCTGATAGTAATTCGCCTGGGCGGTCGTCAGAGCAGCCTGCGCATCAATCATCTCAACCTGCGTATTAGTCCCTTCTCTGTAGCCGACTTCAGCAAGCCGCAGACCCTCCCTTGCCCTGGTAAGATTCAGCCGCTGCGATTCAACGAACTCCGCGGCGTTCTCGATGCCCAGTTGCGACTTGGTTAGCTCGAATAGGGCAGTCTCTTCCGCGTCCACCAAACCTATCTGCGCCTGCTTGAGCCGCGCCTTTTGCGAAACTATTTCACCCTCACGCGAAAAACCATCAAAAATGGGTAACGTCGCTGTAAGGCCAACCTGCCAGGCGTGACCCCATTCAATCAGCATCATGCTGTGCGGATCAGGTTTCGCCCAAGTATTGCTGTAGTAGCCACTGATAACCGGCAAATATCGGCTGCGAGCGATCTCAAGCTGCTCCCTTTGCACTCTTATATCAAACTCCTTGCCGAGCAAATCGGGCCGATTGCGATAGGCTGCTTCAACAGCCTGCTCCCTCGCCACCTTGGAAGGAACATAAGTCAGCTCCTCAGAGAGAACAAAGTCGCTATCCTGTGACACGCCCATCGTCTTAACCAGCATGGCTTTTGAAACGTTGATCGCATTTTTGTTCTGTATTAGCTGCGCCTGGAAATTGGATAGTTCCACCTCTGCGCGCAGAACATCGAAATCCGAAGCGATTCCGCCCTGGCGTTTCTGCTTTACACTATCCAGATGGGCCTGCGATGAGCGAACCGCGTCAGCGCTTATTTCCACCAGATGCTGACTTAGCAAAACATCGTAATAGGCGTGCTCGGCTGTATAAACCACATCCTGAACAGCCGCTCGAACCGTCTGGTCGGTGAGCAGCGAAAACAGCTTCGCGGAGTTGAGCCGGGCAGGTATCGAACCGCCGGCAAAAATCGGCTGCGTAACCATAAGGCCCACCGAATAATTATCCACATCACCCATGGTTATCGACCTGCCTCCCAGCTCCGGCGGCATTTTTATAGATTGAACTTCATCTAATCGCCTGCGTTCGCCGGTAAGACTTACGCTGGGCAGGATTGCCGAATACGATTTCAGGCCTTCGCCGCGGGCGATTTCCCTTTCCTCCGTAACACGCTGCAGCGCTTTGTTATTAACCATCGCCAACTTCAAGCAGTCTTGGACAGTTAGCTTGCCGCTAATAACCGGCTGGGCCTGCTCCTGACGCTCTTTACGACTCTGCCATTGCCGATACGCAGTCTCTCTCGATGAACCAGCCTGCTCATAGAACTGCTCACTGCTGACACACCCAGCCAGCATCGAAGTCATCAACGCAGCTAAGGCAAACCGAACTGTTTTCCGTCTGGTGCCATTCATATCTTCTGTCCTCTGTCTTCTGTCCTCTGTCTTCTGTCCTCTGTCTTCTGTCCTCTGTCCTCTTTTTGCTCAGCACAAGCACGAATACCGGCGGCGGAGAACTTGACGATGTGTTTGACCACCTCAGCTAACCCGAACTTTGGCATTTCCGGATAATTGCTCTGTTCGAGCATGGTCTCGGCACAAATTGTATTCACTAATTGTCCGACGATAGACAGTATCGCCAGGCGGGCATTTGCCTCGCTCAGTCCAGGACAGATCTTGATAAGAGCCTGCTGCAGAGCCGTCATAACGGGAATAATCTCCTCCTCGAGAAAAATATTTTGCGGCAGATGGCGGTCGACCATTTCCCGTGCCATCAGTTTGATGAACCGGCCTCCTGTGTGCTTATCCACAAGCGGCTCTACAAACGCATCGGAATAGGAGGCAAGCAATTCTTCCAGGCGGGGCTCGCCGCCTTGCTTAGACATTACCTTGTCGATACTGGCAATACGCGCCTGACGCATAAGATTGAAATGCCGACGCCAGACCTCCAGGTACAGCTTTTCTTTGCCCCCGAAATAATAGTTTACAGATGCAATGTTGCAGCCGGCAGCAGCGGCGATGTCCCGAACGCTTGTGCCCTCGAAGCCGTGCTCACAGAAAAGCTCTTCTGCCGCGTCAAGCAATCGCTCCTGCACCGGTTTATCAGAACCAGGTACTGTCGGATTATCAGACGTACTCATATCAGAATCCCTAAACGCCCGTTTTATACGAAAGTTTAAAACAATTGTTTTAGAATTTCAAGAATTTTTTACTTTTTTTTGCGGTCTACCCGCACATTTGTCCAGGGAGTGGTTCTTTTTCCCCCCCCAATGCGTCCTTCGGCGGGTTCAGCGAGGAACTGAAGGCGAGATTACAGACTGCTAATCCTCGGGCAGTGGGCGGCCTTTGGTTTCTGGCGCCCAGAGCAGAGTTATGATGCCGATAAAGTAAATCCCTGCAATCAAAATTGAGCCGACGCGGAAAGGCTCTGCCACACCGTAGCTTTTGAGCATATCAACGAGGTACGCGCTGCCAAAAAGTGCCAGAGCGGTAATCACACGGCCGACATTATAGCAGAAGCCCACCCCTGAGCTTCGCAGGCGGGTTGGATAAAGTTCAGGGAAATAGATCGCGTAACCGCCAAACACTGAGAGCGTCCAGAAGCCGAGAATCGGCGGCATCCAGAAGACATGATTCGGCTGTCGCAGAAAGTGGAATACGCAGACGGTGGCGACAAAAGCTGAGATAAAGCACAGGCCGAATGCCGGCTTTCTGCCCAGCCTGGCAGCCAGCACCGTAAAGAAATAGACGCCAAGGAATGCCCCGACATCCTGGAGCATAAGGCCGATGCCGACATATTTATCTTGCGTTGCTTTGGGCAGGGCCTTCAGGCCGTCACGCACCAGTTCCGGCGAGAAAAATGCCACGCCCCATAGGCCGATGACCCCCGCTACTGCCAGGGCAAGGCCAACGAGGGTATTTCGGCGAAGACCGGGCGAGAATAGATCTCGCCAGGCGCCGAGCTGCTTGTGGAGGTCTTCGGAGGCCCTGGTTTTTGCCCGCCGCCAGCTCTCTGGCTCTCGCAGCGTCCTCTGGATAGCGACAACCAGAATCGCCGGAAGCACGCCGACCGAGAAGACCCATCGCCAGTTTTCAATCCCAAATAGTGTGCTCTGCGGCTTGAGATAGATAGTTATAGCTGAGCCAGCGACATTGCCGAGCGCCGATAGCGCCTGGAGAAGTCCAAGCGCATGAGGACGAGCCTGGGGGGGAGTTACTTCTGCAACCAGAGAGACAGCAGCGGCAAAAAGTCCGCCAACTCCCAGACCCATTAGAAAACGATAAATGATGAAGTCCCACCAGGCTATTGATAATGCTGAAAGGCCGGTGAAGCCGGCATAAATCAAGATGGTAATCATCATTGTCCTTGTCCGGCCGATGCGATCTCCGAGCATTCCAAAGAAGAACCCGCCGACAGCCCAGCCAAACAGGACCATACCGGTGGCGATTCGGCCATAGAACGCGACGGTTGTTTGCTTCTCGGGACTCAACTTGGGGGCACCGGGAGCATTGACCTGCTTGCCATACAGGAGGCTGCGCATCGCCGGCTCGCGGACGATGTTGAAGAACCGCTGGTCCATGCAGTCAAACAACCAGCTCATCGAGGCAATAATCAGCACAAGCCAATGATAGCGGTTTAGGTACTTCCACCAAGGTTTTTCGCCTATCTCGCTGGGCTGGTCCCTGTTTGTCAGCGGCATATTCTATTCTCCTTGTCTCAAGTCGGGTTTCCGGTCCGTCATTTGTGATTAGTCTACCTATCAATAGCAGCCATTCAAAAGGTATTTTTTGCCTGCATAAGAAAATTTGTGTATAATGCCCAACAATGACAACGCAGTTACAGGCCGCAAAAGCAGGAATAAGCACCGAGCAGATCAGATTTGTCGCTGAGAGTGAAAGCCAAGAAGTCGAGCTCGTCCGGGATGAGCTTGCAGGCGGTCGGCTGGTTATACCGGCAAACAAGCTACATCTGAAAAGCAACCTTAAGCCGGCGGGGATAGGACGGCTGCTCAGCACAAAGGTAAATGCAAATATCGGCACGAGCACTGTCCGGTCTTCGGTGGAAGCTGAGATCAAAAAAATGCAGGTCGCACTTGCTGCCGGCGCCGATACCATTATGGATTTGAGCACGGGCGGCAACCTTGACCGTATCCGCGAAGAATTACTGGCGCAGTGCCCGGTTCCTTTTGGAACGGTGCCCATCTACCAGGTGATAGAAGACAGAAGTGTCGAAGAGATCGACGGCAAAATAATCCTCAAGATTATCGAAAGACAAGCTAAACAAGGCGTGGACTTTTTTACGATTCACGCCGGCGTGTTGAAAGAGTATTTGCCTTTGCTTAGACATCGGGTTGCAGGCATCGTCAGCAGGGGCGGA
>Ga0299912_10004839_pt1 | contig 11031 bp, 13 predicted proteins | sample RVTome_2_FD_207667 | JGI IMG/M metagenome (GOLD analysis project Ga0299912, IMG submission 207667) | Soil microbial communities from uranium-contaminated site in the Upper Colorado River Basin, Wyoming, United States - RVT95D214 (version 2) ... | reverse complement strand
CTTACCGACAGGAACGTGAATAATCGCCGTCCTATCCAGACGGAATTCAACTCTGCCTTTACGAGCTTCGGTGATAGCCCGGGGCAAATCTTCAGCCGCTACAACTGTGCCTGACTTGGGATTGGGCATCAATCCCTTGCGCCCCAGTATTTTACCTAACTTTCCAACTTTCCCCATCATGTCCGGAGTAGCTATGCTCACATCAAAGTCAAGCCAGCCATCCTCAATCTTCTTTACGAGGTCATCACTGCCCACATAATCAGCTCCGGCTTCTTCAGCGGCTCTAGCTGCTTCACCCTGAACAAAGACAACAATCCGAACCTTCTTACCTAAGCCGTTAGGTAGAAGAGCTATACCCCGTACCTGCTGGTCAGCACTTCTCGGGTCAACTCCCATCCTCAAGTGCAGCTCGACAGTCTCATCAAATCCGGCAAAGGCAGCTTTTTTAGCCAGGGCGACAGCCTCACCAAGCTGATAAGCATTTGCCCTGTCAATAAGCTTGGTTGCTTCTTTGTATTTTTTCCCGTGAGCTGCCATATTTTTACTCCACGTCAATGCCCATGCTTCGAGCGGTGCCTTCAATAATCCGGGCTGCTCCTTCAATGTCCACCGCATTCAAGTCTCTCATTTTAATCCGGGCAATCTCATAGACCTTTTCGCGAGACAACGTGCCCACTTTTTCCTGACCTGCAGTGCCGCTACCTTTCTCGACACTTAAAGCCTTTTTTAGCAAGTCAGACGCTGGCGGCGTCTTGGTGATAAAAATGAATGACCTGTCTTCATATACAGTTATCTCCACCGGGACAATAGAGCCCGCTTGTGAGCTGGTCTGCGCATTATAGTCTTTACAGAAAGCCATGATATTGACTCCATGCTGTCCCAGAGCCGGTCCCACCGGCGGAGCCGGAGTAGCTTTACCAGCCTCAATCTGCAACTTAATGATAGCTTTAACTTTTTTCGCCATTTATAACTTCTGCACCTGTAAAAAGTCCAGTTCCACGGACGTCTCTCGCCCGAAAAGCGTCAGCATCACCTTCACCTTTCCCTTGGCAACGTTTATCTCATCGACCACGCCAACGAAGTCATTAAAAGGACCATCCACTACTCTGACGCTTTCACCCTTTCTAAAGCCAACCTTAACCTGAGGTGCACCCTCTGTCATCTGCTTCAGAATAGCGTTCACCTCTCCTTCAGCTAACGCAGTAGGCTTGTTGCCGCTGCCGACAAAACCGGTTATACCAGGCGTATTGCGCACTACATTCCAACTGTCATCGTCCATCTGCATCTGGACCAGAACATACCCAGGAAAGACCTTCTTGGTCACCGTCCGTCGCTGCCCGCCCCTGATCTCAATTTCTTCTTCAGTAGGTATCACTATCTTGAATATTTTACTTTCAGCGTCCATAAACTTTATCCGCTGCTCCAGAGCTCTCCTCACCCGGTCCTCATAACCGGAGTAAGTATGCACAATATACCAATGCTTATTACCGTTCTTCACAGTACAGTCTAACCCCCACCTAAAAGCAGTTTAGCGACCAACTCAGAAAAGCCCAAATCAAGCGCCCCCAAAAAGAGTCCCACCACAGCACATACGATGATGACCATGATTGTCAGACGCACGGTATCCCGCCTTGACGGCCAGGTTACCTTCCTTAACTCACCTATAATGTCGCCAATGAAAGCAAAACGAGACTTTTTCTTGACGCCAATTTGAGGCTGACTCTTCTTGGTCAAAGGTTACTTAGTCTCCCGGTGGAGCGTATGGCTACGGCAGCGAGGGCAATATTTCTTCAGTTCCAATCGCTGAGAATCGCTGTTCTTATTTTTTTCGGTGGTATATGTTCGCTCTTGGCATTGGGTACATGCCAGATGAATGACACCACGCAACTCACCTTTCTTAGCCATATCTATTCAATAATCTTACCAATAACTCCGGCTCCGACCGTCTTACCTCCCTCTCTGATAGCAAAACGCAGTCCTGTCTCCAAAGCTACGGGGTAAATAAGCTTTATGGTCATTTTTATGTCGTCGCCGGGCATGACCATCTCAACACCCTTGGGCAACTCCGCAACTCCGGTAATGTCCAGCGTCCTGATGTAGAACTGAGGCTTATAGCCGTTAAAGAACGGGGTGTGCCGACCGCCTTCTTCCTTCGATAACACATAAACTTGAGCCTCGAAGTGCGTATGAGGTGTGATAGAGCCTGGCGCTGCCAGAACCTGTCCTCTTTCTACATCCTCTCGCTCTATACCCCTGAGCAAGCAGCCGACAGCATCTCCGGGTTCCCCCGACTCCAGGGTCTTGTGGAACATCTCCACCCCGGTTACCACAGTCTTACGTGTATCCTTTATGCCTATAATCTCGATCTCATCTCCTGTCTTAACCACGCCTCGCTCCACCCTGCCGGTGACTACAGTACCACGTCCCTTAATGCCGAATACGTCCTCTACCGGCATCAAGAAGGGCTTGTCTTTAGGCCTGACCGGAAGCGGCACCCATTCATCAATAGCATCCGTCAACTGCAGGATTTTGCCGCACCATTCACAATCTCTCTTACCGCAGCCACATTCCAGCGCCTTAAGTGCACTTACCCGAATAATAGGAGTCTTATCTCCTGGAAATTTATACTTCGTAAGCAGGTCTCTGACTTCAAGCTCGACAAGCTCCAGCAGCTCCGGGTCTTCCATCATGTCCACCTTGTTCAATGCCACCAGTATGCTGGGCACTTCCACCTGGCGAGCCAGAAGGATGTGTTCCCTGGTCTGGGGCATCGGACCATCCGGAGCGCTGACCACCAGAATGGCACCATCCATCTGAGCCGCACCGGTTATCATATTCTTGATATAGTCGGCATGCCCCGGGCAGTCTACGTGAGCATAATGCCGTTTTGCAGTCTCATATTCAATATGCGCAATGGCAATTGTCAAACCACGTGCCTTCTCCTCAGGGGCGTTGTCTATCGAATCGAAAGACCGAAATGAAGTTTCGCCCTGTTTAGAAAGACATAAGGTAATCGCCGAAGTTAAAGTTGTCTTCCCGTGGTCAACGTGACCTATCGTCCCCACATTAAGATGGGGTTTAGTTCGTTGAAAGACCTTCTTTGCCATTTTACAAAACCTCCTTACTTTACACAGCCCACAACCAGATTCGAACTGGTGACCCCGTTCTTACCAAGAACGTGCTCTACCTGCTGAGCTATGTGGGCAAACTTTCCAGTATTATACAGTATAGCTTTAAATTATACACTATTTTGATAAAGTCTCAAACTCTATGATAATGGTGGAGGGGGTAGGATTCGAACCTACGTAGCCTTCAGGCGGCAGATTTACAGTCTGCTCCGATTGTCCACTCCGGCACCCCTCCCAACCCGGGCCTAAATTCAAAGCCCGAGAGGGGAGTCGAACCCACTAACCTACCGATTACAAGTCGGTTGCGCTACCATTGCGCTACTCGGGCAATTAAATAGAACTCTCCAGCCAACCGCACCCAAACAAACTAAGAACCGCTAGTATAAAAAAAGCAGGCACAAAAGTCAAGGAACGGGCCGAGAATGTTTAGTCCTGCCTGGCTCTCCTAAAACGCCCGGAATGGTTGCATTGACAATACACCGTTGTTATAATTGTTGACAGGCGGGGCAGCGACGATACTGGAAACTAACAGAAAAACATAGCTTTAGTAATCATGGGTCAAATCCGGCTTCGCTAAAATATGGAGGAAATTACGAAGATGGAAAGAAAGCCTCGGAGGACTAAAGTCCAGAATATTATCAAAAATCTCCTCGATTCGGAGATACCTGAGATACAGTCTATGGCTAATAAGTTGGCTGAGCAGATTAAAGAGCTGGAGGAGCAGAGCTCTAGACTCCAACAATATGTTATTCAGATTGAACATATGGCAACCGACGAAGCCAACGTTCTGGCTGAGAGCCGGATTGTCGATATCCTTAAAGATTTAGATGCGGCACTAAAAGAACTCAGGCATAGGCCAAAGAAAGCCTTGGCCGCCGGCGCAGAAACCAGAGCCGTAGTTCCTAGAAGGTATGCAGTTGAAGAGAAGCCAGCACCGGAAGAAGAGGCAGAAGAGAAGATAGCGCCCACGGCAAAAACGAAGCTGGAAGATGTCATCACACCAGAGGGCTACCTAATCAAGAAGAGACGGTACTAACCTTAGCTTGCTGCCCCTGTAGCTCAGATGGATAGAGCAGCGGTTTCCTAAACCGCGTGTCGGGCGTTCGAATCGCCCCAGGGGTACTATATAACAAATGGTACGCATTTATTTCTCGGGAGGTTAATATGATAGTAGCCGACGTCATGACGACGAACGTAGTCTCTATACCAAGTAATACTTCCCTGTCTGAGGCCAGAAAGATTATGGATGCCCACCGCATACGGAGATTACCCGTGATTGACCGGGGGAAGTTGATGGGCATAGTGACCAGAGACGCCCTGGACAAAGCAGGGCCATCCAAACTCACCACCTTCAGTATGCATGAGCTCAGCTATCTATTGAGCAAAATTACCGTTAAAGAGGTTATGCGTCATGAAGTGGTAACAGTATCTCCGAACATGACGGTCGAGGAGGCGGTAGCGCTGGCACAGTCCAGGCATGTAGGCGCTCTCATTGTAGTGAAAGACGAGCAGGTGGTGGGGATCTGCACCACCAACGACTTCTTCTACCGAATTCTCAACCCGATACTGGGCATAGGACTACCGGGCTCAAGAATCGTAGTGCACAACTGTCATAAAGGTTCCGACATCGAAAGAATAGTTGGCACCATAAACAAGCTCAAAGTCGGTATTACGAACCTGTTTCTAATCGATTTACCTGAGGCAGGAAAGCATGACCTCGTGCTTCATCTGGATGCAGAGGACAGCTCCAAGGTTGTCGCAGCAATTAAGAAACTGGGTTGTCTGGTAGAGGAAAGGACGCGTTAATCTATCAACGGGGAATCCGGTAATACAGGGGTGTAGCTCAGATGGAAGAGCAGCGGTCTCCAAAACCGCAGGTCGCGGGTTCGAATCCTGCCGCCCCTGCCAGAATTGAGTGGTAATGCCGAGGTGGTGGAATCAGGTAGACACGCCATCTTGAGGGGGTGGTGGGCGTAAGCCCGTAGGAGTTCAAATCTCCTCCTCGGCACCATTTACTGCCTGCCATTCCGAGCCCACCCGATGCAATCGGGGTAATCGGGGCGCCACGTGATAACACGAACGATTTTTTTGATATAATAGAAAACGTGCGGAAGTAGTTCAGCGGTAGAACGCCTCCTTGCCAAGGAGGAGGTCGCGAGTTCGAATCTCGTCTTCCGCTCCATAGCGATTTAAGGCGGCGTAGCCAAGTGGTTAAGGCGGGGGTCTGCAAAACCCCTATTCAGCGGTTCAACTCCGCTCGCCGCCTCCAATTTTTGCTCACTTCTTGCCGAGGTGGCGGAATGGCAGACGCGGCGGACTTAAAATCCGCTCTCCGCAAGGAGGTGTGGGTTCGAGTCCCTCCCTCGGCACTTCACCCTCATTACCCCCACTGACACTGTACACAACACTGGTCTTCACTGATTTATCGTAAGCCTTGACACAAATGAGTATGCATATTAACATAGCCATAATTGCGACTGGCCATCTCAACCAAAACGACGGAGGACTAAGCCATGACGCTTAAGATTTCACTTCAAGAGGCTAAGGAGCGGGCGATTAAGTACATGCACAGCGGCTACCACTGAGGGCCCTCGGTCCTGCAAGTTATGTGGGAAGCCTACGGACTGGACAATGAAGAACTGCTCTGGTCATGCACCGCCTTCAACGGCGGCATAGGCAGACAGCAGCAGGCACAATGCGGAGCCATATCTGCCGGGGCAGTGTGCCTGGGACTGCGCCATCGCTGCCTGTCCGAAGACAAAGAAAAGGTAAAGCAGGCGCGGCTCGATGCCCGTCAGGATGCCAGCGAGCTGGTCAGGAGCTTTGCCCAGAAGTTCAACAACATCATCTGCATTGACCTGGTCGGTGTAAACTTCTCCCAGCCTGAGAAATTTCAGCAGTACCTGGAATCCGGAGCCTGGAAAGAAAAATGCGATGGCTATGTGCAGTTCATCATCGAGAAGCTCTATGAGCTGGATAAGAAATGAGGGGTGCCGCAATGCCACAGAAAGTAATCATCTACACCAAGCCGGGCTGCCCCTACTGTGCTGCCGCCAGAGACGACCTGGAAAAGCGCGGTGTGCCCTATGAGGAAATCAGCATTAAAGATAACCCCAAAGCTGTCGCAGAGGTCATGCGCCTGTCCGGCGGCAAAGGCATCGTGCCCGTTCTGGTCAGCGGAGAAGAGGTCAAAGTAGGCTTCGGCGGCGGCTGAGCCATCTAGCCAGTGGCGGTCTGCCGCAAAATCGAGTTACCCTCAGGGGAGGCGAACCCCACCCTCTACATAATTATCCCGCTGACTTCTTTTTTATAGCTGCCCTTACCGCCTGCTCGATGGCTTCGGCGGTCAAGCCGCGCTGCTGGAGCAGCTCATCTGGCTTGCCTGATTTGGTATAGACGTCATTAATCCCGATAAAGTTTATCGGGACCGGCTTTTCTCTGGCTACCACCTGAGCCACACGGCTGCCCAGACCGCCATGAATCAGATGCTCCTCGGCAACTACAATGGCACCTGTTTGAATAGCTGCTGCGATGACAGCCGCTTCGTCCAGCGGCTTCAAGGTGGGCATGTTTAGCACCAGGCAGTTTACGCCCTGCGACGCCAGCTTATCAGCCGCTTCCAACGCCTTAGAAACCATGACCCCGCAGGCAATAACTGTGGCATCCTTACCCTTCCTCATTATCACCGCCCTGCCCAAATTGAAGCGGTAGCCATCCTTGTAAACCGTAGGGAACTTGGGACGTCCCAGCCTGACATAAAAAGGTCCTTCGGTAACCACAGCAGCTTTTATCACTTCAACCGTCTCGATGGCATCAGCGGGAACGATGACATTAAAACCGGGCAGAGAGCAATATAGCGCCAGGTCTTCGATGGCATGATGCGAGGCGCCGTCTTCGCCCACAGTGATACCGCCGTGAGTAGCCACGATCTTCACGTTCAGGTGGGGCTGAGCGATAGACACCCTGACCTGGTCGAAGCAGCGGCAGGAAGCAAAAACGGCAAAGGTGCTGGCAAACGGTATCTTGCCCGTTGCCGCCAGCCCGGCGGCAATGCTCATCATGTTCTGCTCCTGCAAACCGCACTCGATGAACCGCTCCGGGAACTCCTGGGCGAAGTACTTGGTCATCGTCGAACTGGACAGGTCGGCATCCAGAACCACAATATCCTTGTGCTCCTTGCTCAGCTCAACCAGGATTTTGCCGTAAGCTTCCCGGGTGGACAGGTCGGCATAATCGGTCATGCCAGCTCCTTCAAAGCTATCTCAGTCTCCTGTGCATTGGGGGCCTTTCCATGAAAGTTCACGTTATTCTCCATAAAGCTGACGCCTTTGCCCTTGACCGTGTGGGCGATGATTGCCGTCGGCCTTAATTTTGTCTTTCCGGCTTCCTCCAATGCCTGCAAGACCTGTTTCATATCATGCCCGTCTATCTCGATTACATGCCAGTTAAAAGCCCGCCATTTATCTGCCAGGGAATCAAGACCCATGATGTCGCAGCATTTACCGTCGAGCTGTATACCGTTGTGGTCGACTATAGCCGTTAAATTATCTATCTTGAAGTGAGGGGCAGACATGGCGGCTTCCCAGACTTGCCCTTCCTCACATTCCCCATCCCCGAGTAGTACATAGACATGATAATCGCGCTTATCCAGTCTGGACGCCAGGGCGATGCCGATGCCGAAAGACAACCCCTGCCCCAGAGAACCGGCTGACATCTCCACTCCCGGGGTAAGCGTTCTATCGGTGTGCCCCTGAAGCCGGCTGCCCAGTTTTCTGAGGGTGGAAAGCTCCTCAACAGGGAAATAGCCGCACTCCGCCAGTGCCGCGTAGAGGATGGGGGCCACATGTCCCTTGCTCAGGACAAACCGGTCGCGGTCAGGCCACTGCGGATTTTTGGGGTCATGGCGCAGAACCTTAAAGTAAAGAGCGGTGACGATGTCGGCGGCAGAAAGAGAGCCGCCGGGATGCCCGCTGCCAGCCGTGGCTATCATAGTGACCACATGGCGGCGCAGCTGCTTTGCCTTCTTTTCCAGTTCGGGAACGGACAAATCGAATTTAGCTTCAGTACGCAGGTCAGCCATGTTAACTCTCCGATGGATTTCTAATTATAGCTAGTCAGGCAACCCATGTCTATACATGGGCGAGAGGATGATTAAGAACAATCCTTTTTAAATGTAGTTGCGACCTTTTAAGGTCGCATCGGCGAGGCTAAAGCCTCGCCGCTACATCTTGGCATTACCCACTATAGCTTCGGTTGAGAATATCAGCTTCCTCAACTATAATGCTCAGGATGATTATAGACTTCCATACACACGTGGTGCCGCCGCGGATAAAGGAGAGGCGCGATGAATATCTCGGTCGTGATGCCTGCTTTGCCCTGCTCTATGCCGAACCTGAAGCCAAGCTGGCGACAGCCGAAGAGGTCATTGCCAGCATGGATGAACACGGCATCGATAAGTCGGTAATACTTAACCTGGGCTGGGTCAGCCATGAGCTCTGCGTCGAGACCAACGATTACATACTGGAATCCGTAGCCCGTTACCCCGGGCGGCTTATCGGCTTCTGTGCCATACAACCGTCAGCCGGCGATAAAGCGCTTAAAGAGCTGGAGCGCTGCGCCCGGAGCGGAGCCAAGGGCATCGGGGAGATGCGGCCTGATATACAGGGTTTCGACCTTAAGGACAACAAAATAATGAAACCTGTTATAGAGTCACTTATGGAACACGACCTGATTTTCCTCACGCACGCCTCCGAGCCGGTGGGACATCAGTACTCCGGCAAAGGAACCATTACCCCCGAAGTTATTTACCCCTTCATCGCCAGCTTTCCCGATTTGAAATTAGTCTGCGCTCACTGGGGCGGCGGCTTACCCTTTTATGAACTGATGCCCGAGGTAGAAAGGATGTTGAGCCACGTTTATTTCGACACCGCAGCTACACCGTTTCTGTACAAGACACAGATTTTCAAACAGGTAGCCGGTATAACAGGCAGCGACAGGATACTTTTCGGCAGCGACTACCCCCTTCTATCGCCAAAACGGATAATAGACCAGATTGAGTCAACAAAGCTCAGTCAAAAAGACAAAACCAAAATTCTCGGAGGCAACGCCAAAAGATTGCTGTCAATTTAATACTTGGCAAACTGTCATTGCGAGCCCTTCGCTCCTTGTCGTTCTGAGCCCCTCGGCAATGTCATTCTGAGGGAACGAAGTGACCGAAGAATCTCCACGCAGGGTAAACTCCGTGACCGAAGAATCTCGCTCATTCTGAGCCCCTCGGTAATGTCATTCTGAGCGCAGCGAAGAATCTCGGTGGTGCTGGGGATGTGCACAAAGTGCCACGTCCTTCCATTCTGGAAGGACTCGCAATGACGGGCAGGAATGCAATCTCGCTCATTCTAAGCCCCGATTATATCGGGGAATGAGATTACAAGCAGGAATGGTAAACACAATAGACAATCAACAAATCCGGTCTTTTATCGCCATAGAATTGCCTGAAGAGGTCAGGTCCGCGCTGCATCGGCTGCAAGCTGAATTGACATTACCCCAGTATAGCTTTGTGAAATGCGTGTCACCCGAAGGCATTCATATTACGCTGAAATTCCTGGGCAATATATCTCCTCAGAAAGTAACCGAGGTAACCAGGGTCATGGAACAGGCCAGCCAGGGAGTCAGCCCCTTCCAGCTACAGATTACCGAGGTGGGTGCTTTCCCCAATATGAGGCAGCCACGCGTCCTGTGGGTGGGCATAAAAGGTGAGCTGGACAAACTGACAGCCTGGCAAAAGCGCATCGACGATGGACTGGTTCCGCTGGGCTTCGCCAAAGAGGCTCGCCCGTTCACACCCCATCTCACCCTGGCCCGGGTGCGAGAAAATTGCTCGCCCGGAGACAGGCGAGGCTTAGGCGAACTGGTCATGAAGACACCCGTTGAGGTCGATTATAAGGTAACAGTAAACAGCCTCAGCCTGATGAAAAGCCAGCTCTCGCCCGGCGGAGCCGTTTACAGCCGCCTGGCTGAAGTGAAGCTATCCGACAAGTAGCGGTGAGGCTTTAGCCTCACCGATGCGACCTTAAAAGGTCGCATCTACATTTCGTCTGTCATTGCGAGCCCCGATGTAATCGGGGCGTGGCAATCTCAGCGGCAGCAGCTATGTTAAAAGCTGCGTTGTCTCACCAAAGACTCGATGTTATAATATGTGGTCTGGCTACCAGACTGTCCAGCCATTCCCGAGTAGCTCAGCGGTAGAGCGGGCGGCTGTTAACCGCTTGGTCGTAGGTTCGAGTCCTACCTCGGGAGCCAGCTTCATTTACATGCAAAAGAGCACTTACTTTGTTTATGTCCTGCGAAACCCCGAAGGTCGCCTATACATTGGATTCACTATTGACCTGAATAAACGCCTGCATCAGCATCAGGAAGACAAGGGCGGTTGGACCTGCGGGCGGGGCCCATGGGAATTGGTTCACTACGAGACCTTCACAGATCGTTCCGAGGCAATGCGGCGAGAACGAAAATTGAAACGTGGCAGAACAAACCAGGAACTGCGCATACGCCTGAGTGGCAATGAACGGTAGAGCGGGTCCTTCCAGAATGGAAGGATTAACCGCTTGGTCGTAGGTTCGAGTCCTACCTCGGGAGCCAACCTCTTGAAGTCCGAAGACCCTAGCCCAATTGCTTGACACCACGTGCTATACTAGTAGGGCCATGCAAAACTTTATGTAAACTAGCATAGCTCTCTAGAAACTACCACGAACTTCCAATTACCTACAAGTCGCACAATAACTAATAGCAACTTGAACCCAAGCGACTTTGCCTCAAGACGCTGCTCAGTGTCTGAGAATTTACGGCTATCATATCTATACCTCTCACTACGAGTTGTTTTTACCTCAACCAAGCAAGGCCTACC
>Ga0299912_10004838_pt1 | contig 11032 bp, 11 predicted proteins | sample RVTome_2_FD_207667 | JGI IMG/M metagenome (GOLD analysis project Ga0299912, IMG submission 207667) | Soil microbial communities from uranium-contaminated site in the Upper Colorado River Basin, Wyoming, United States - RVT95D214 (version 2) ... | reverse complement strand
CATCCTCGAGATGGTTTTCATTTTTATGGAACCTTTCTCCAGCATTTTTTGGCGTTGTAGGAAGAAAGAAATTGCCATTCGGTCAATAATATTCCGTTTATGAAGTTATTACCCCAATCAAAATCGAAATGGATTTGGCTAGGCTCTCTCCTAGGATTATTAGTTGTTCTCTATATTTATCGATACCATTCTCCGTTATGGACTGAAACGGTAAGATTCTATCATATCCTTCTTAATCCCCATCGATTAAAAGAAGTGATCTCTTCCTTCGGACCATATTCTCCCCTGATTTTTATACTCATCCAGATATCACAAGTGGTTCTGGCCCCCATTCCCGGCGGTCCGATTGAATTTTTGGGAGGCTACCTCTTCGGAGCAACGTCTGGGTTTCTCTACTCCATGATCGGCCTCATCTTGGGTGCCTGGTTAGCCTTTAGTCTGGCCAGGATTTTTGAGAAGTGGGCAGTTGAAAAGTTTGTTTCGTCGGAGTCCATGAAAAAATTTGACTACTTAATTGGACACGAGGGGGTCATCCTCAGTCTTCTCCTCTTTTTGATTCCATGTTTTCCAAAAGACGCCCTGTGCTATATCTTAGGTTTGACCCCCATGCATTTAGGTATCTTTCTGCTCATCTCTACGATTGGGAGAATACCCGGAACGTTGATGGCGACGCTTCAAGGCGCTAAGGCTTTCGATCATCAATATAAGACTTTACTGATCCTATCGGGAATTTCGGTGCTGGTCATCTTGGCCTTCTATATCTACCATGACAAGATTCATGGATTGATTAAAAAACTTCATATTGGTCAACAGGTTTAGCGCCAGTTTATCAGGTCCCCGAGCCCCTCGTTTCCCTCAATGAGAATCTTACCATCCTTTTGCGATGACTTCTGGTTCAACTCTCTTTTGAGAGTTCGCAGAGCTCGATAAGAACACCATTTGAGGATTTGGGGTGGACGAAAGCGACTTTTGTGTTGTGAGCCCCCGGCCTGGCTTTCTGATCAATCAACGTTGCTCCTTTTTCAAGGTAGGCCTTTACCTCTGCTTCCACATCATCGACTTCAAAACAGATGTGATGGATCCCCTGGCCTTTCGTCTCCAAGAATTTTACGAGAGGAGAAGCTGGTTCTGCAGGTTGAACCAATTCGATATTGGACTCTCCAATCTTGAAAAATCCTACCCTTGTCTTTTGGGCGGTAACCACCTCAACCCCTGAGAGGGTAAGACCTAAGACATTCTGGTAGAACTTGGCTGCCTCCTCAATGTTGTTCACGGCAACGGCAATGTGATTGATCTTCTTTATCATATCTGGCTCCTTTAAACCTGAAATTCGAATATCGAAATTCGAAACAAACCCGAATGATCACAATTCAAATTACCAAAACGTTTTGAACATTTGGAAATTAGAATTCTGATTTTGTTTAGTGCTTCGGATTTCGAATTTGACCTGTCATGTCGTTTTTATATTTTCTTTGATGTATTTAATAATGTCCTCGGTGGAGGCGCCGGGTTGAAAGATCTCCCTGATCCCAGCCTTCTTTAGTTCCGGAATATCGTCGATCGGGATGATTCCCCCTCCGAAAACGATGATATCTTCAGCCCCTTTCTCTTTAAGAATCTGCACCACCTTTGGAAAGAGGTGGTTGTGGGCGCCGGAGAGACAGGAGAGGCCTACGATATCAACTCCTTCCTGAAGGGCAGCGTTTGCAATCTGCTCAGGCGTCTGTCGTATTCCCGTATAGATCACCTCCATCCCTGCATCTCTCAAGGCCCGAGCGATCACCTTTGCGCCTCTATCGTGGCCATCCAGTCCCGGTTTTGCGATAAGCACTCGTATCTTCCGAACCATAACTACCTCCAAAAAGGAAATTCCAAATTTCAAAATCCAAATGTCAAATGAAGCCCAAATTTCAAATGCCAAATGTACTTCAAAGATATTTCAGGAATCAGAAAAGAAAGATTTATGTTTTTAAATATTGACATTTGAAATTCATTTGAACTTTGAGCTTTGACATTTGAACTTATCAGTTTTCATCGTTCCCGATATTCTCCAAATACTTCTCTCAGGGTGTCTGAAATTTCTCCGAGGGTGGCATAAACCTTGACTGCCTCCAGGATGGGAGGAACCACATTGTCTGTCCCCTGGGCAGCTTTCTTCAGAACGGATAGGGTCTCCTTCACTTTGGTGTTGTTTCTTTCTTTTTTAACCTTTGCCAGTTTTCCCTTCTGATATCGTTCCGCCTCAGGTTTGATCCGAAGGATATCCCTGAGAGGTTCCTCTTCGATCTGAAACTGGTTCAATCCAACAATGATCCGTTTCTTGGTCTCGATTTCCTTCTGATATTGATAAGCACTTTCAGCGATTTCTCCCTGAACATAACCCGATTCGATGGCTTTGACGGCGCCACCCATGGCTTCGATCTTTTCGATATATTCCATGGCCTTTCTTTCTATTTCATTCGTGAGGGCTTCCACGGCATAAGACCCTGCAAGGGGATCGACGAGGTCGGCGATGCCACTCTCGTAGGCAATGATCTGCTGGGTTCTCAATGCAAGCCTGACGGAGTCTTCAGTAGGCAGGGCATAGGCTTCGTCTCTGGAATTGGTATGGAGTGACTGTGTCCCTCCCAACACGGCGGCCAGAGCCTGAAAGGCGACTCTCACCACATTGTTGTCGGGTTGTTGAGCGGTAAGCGAACAGCCGGCTGTCTGGGTATGAAACCGCAACATGCACGATTCATCCTTTTTTGCCTTAAATCGTTCCTTCATGATTTTTGCCCATAGCCTTCGAGCCGCCCTGAATTTTGTAATCTCCTCGATGAAGGTATTATGGCAGCAGAAGAAAAAAGCGAGCCTCGAAGCAAAGGAATCCACATCAAGACCTGCCCGAATGGCTGCCTCCACATAGGCAATGCCATCAGCCAGAGTAAAAGCCACCTCCTGGGCAGCCGTGCAACCTGCCTCGCGCATGTGATAACCGCTGATGCTGATCGTATTCCATCGGGGGACGCGGTTTTTGCAGAATGCAAAAATATCGGTAACGATGCGCATCGACTCGAGAGGTGGATAGATGTAAGTTCCCCTTGCTGCATATTCTTTCAAGACATCGTTCTGTATCGTCCCCTGAAGGACTTCGCTTTTTACACCCCGTTTCTCTGCTACCGCGATATACATCGTTAGAAGGATGGCAGCTGTGGAATTGATTGTCATGGAAGTGGAAACCTTGTCCATGGGGATACCATCAAAAAGGATCTCCATATCTTTGAGCGTATCGATCGAGACACCAACCTTTCCGACCTCGCCATCAGATAAAGGATGGTCAGAATCGTAACCAATCTGTGTCGGAAGGTCGAAGGCAACGCTCAAACCGGTTTGCCCATGTTCCAGGAGATATTTGTATCGCTTATTTGTCTCCTCAGGTGTGGCAAATCCTGCATATTGACGCATGGTCCATAATCGGCCGCGATACATAGTGGGCTGAACCCCTCGAGTAAATGGAAACTCTCCAGGAAATCCCAGATCACGACAGTAATCCAAATCGGCAAGCTCCAAAGGGGTATAGAGGCGTTTCAATTCGATATGGGAGGTGGTTTTAAAGGAAGGTTCTCTTTCGGGTGACTTTGAGATGGCTTTATTCAGAGTCGTCTTTTCCCAACGCTCAAATTCGTCTCGAACATTTTTAGCCATGGTTTGCCTCATTTTCAATAAAATGAAGGGTTCAAGGATTCCAGGATTCAAGGGGTCGAGTGTCTTTTTTTCAAGGATTTAACTTGACCCCTTGAACCCTCGACCACTTGAATCCTTTTTTCAAAGGGGTATGTTTCCATGTTTTCGCCATGGATTGGTGTCAACTTTGGTCTTCAAAATATCAAGGGCCTGAATGATTTTGGGACGGGTTTCCTCGGGTTCGATGATCTCGTCAACGTAGCCTAATTCAGCCGCCTTATAAGGGCTCGCGAATTTCTCTTGATATTCGTCGAGCAGCCTTTGTCGTGTCTCTTCGGGATGGTTGGCGTTTTTGATCTCATTGCGAAAAATGACATTGACCGCACCCTCTGCTCCCATGACGGCAATTTCAGCATTGGGATAGCAGTAATTGATATCTCCACGAATATGTTTACTCGACATCGCAATATAAGCACCACCATAAGCCTTCCGTGTGATGATCGTGATCTTGGGCACCGTGGCCTCGCAAAAAGCGTAGAGGAGTTTGGCCCCGTGTCGGATAATCCCTCTTTCCTCCATGTCGATCCCCGGGAGAAAGCCGGGGACGTCGACAAAGACGACCAGAGGGATACTAAAGCAATCACAGAATCGGACGAACCGAGCAGCCTTCACCGAAGAGTCCGGGTCGAGGGACCCCGCCATCCAGTTGGGCTGGTTGGCAATGATACCCGCGGGCATCCCGCCAAAGCGGGCAAAGCCGACGATGATGTTCTTTGCGTAGTCCTTTTGCACTTCAAGAAAGTAGCCGTGATCTACCACCGGCAAGATCACCTTTTTCATATCATAGGCTTTCCTGGAATCCTCCGGGACAACGGTCTTTAATGATTCGTCCGTCCGATGGGGGTCATCTTTACTTTCAACGATTGGAGGCTTCTCCCGGTTATTCTGCGGAAAAAATCTAAGCAGTTCTTTGATGAGGCGAATCGTATCCTCATCATTTTGTCCGGCGAAATGGGCCACCCCGCTCTTTTCCATATGGACCTTTGCCCCCCCTAAGAGTTCTGAGGTGATGGGCTTCCCGTCTGCGGTTTCTGTCTTCTTCAGAGCGGCCTTGATCACATCAGGACCGGTGATATGCAAGTAACTTGTGCCTTTGGTCATAAGGATGAAGTCGGTTATCGCAGGAGAATAGACTGCACCCCCTGCACAGGGCCCCATGATCGCTGAGATTTGAGGGATCACTCCAGAAGCCAGAACATTCCTCAGGAAGATATAGGCATAGCCAGCCAGGCTTTCTACACCTTCCTGAATCCTGGCTCCTCCAGAATCATTCAGGCCAATGACGGGAGCTCCTGTCTTCATAGCAAGGTCCATTATCTTGCAGATCTTTTCTGCAAAAGCGATTCCCAAGGCTCCACCAAATACAGTAAAATCCTGAGAAAAGACGAAGGCCAGACGGCCTTCGATCTTTCCATAGCCGGTCACGACCCCATCTCCAAAAAACTTCTTCGTTTCCATTCCGAAATCGGTACAGTGATGGGTAATGAAACGGTCCACTTCAACAAACGTTCCAGGATCGAAGAGAAGGTCGATTCTTTCCCGTGCAGTCAATTTCTTCTCTTTATGTTGTTTATCGATCTTCTCCTGACCGCCTCCAAGCAGGGCTTCCGCTCTCCTCTTCTCTAACTCCTTTCGTATGGCTTCAACAGATCTCATGAATGATTTCCCCTCCTCTTTAATAAATCCAAATTCCAAAGTTCAAATGTCAAATGAATGACAAATAACTAAATGTCAAAACTTTTTCTATTGGGTCATTTGGATTTTGAGATTTATTTGAAATTTGGGCTTTGACATTTGACATTAACTTATTTTTTTAACGATCTTTGATTAGTTCTTCGGCCATCATCCTTTCGGCCACGGAGTAAGGGTCTGTCCGACGCTTCATCAGGTCATCGATGATGGTTCCCCACTCTCCCTCTTGTTCCATTTTCTTAATAAAATGAGCCATCACTTCGGTCTCAAGGACCTCTAAGAAGGCTGCCTTCGTCCTTTCTCTCAGCTTCTTTTCTAAAGCCTGGCTCTGTTCCAAGGCCTGCTTATGTCGGTAAATTCCATAGACCAGTTCAAAAATTCCTTTTGCCAAAATCGCTTCAGTTTTGAAGATAGGAGGGTCCCAACCATCCTCTCTCTTTTTCCCCATCTCGAGAACCATCCGGAGATCTCGCTCCATCTTATCTGCCCCCTCCCGGTCACACTTATTGATAACGAAGAGATCCCCAATTTCGATGATGCCTGCCTTAATGGCTTGAATATCGTCGCCCATCCCCGGCACTAAAACGACAATGGAGGTATGGGCGGTGTTGACAATCTCTACTTCATCCTGGCCCACGCCTACCGTTTCGACTAGGATGACGTCCTTCCCCATCGCATCCATGACATTGATAATATCTTGAGTAGAACGGGAGAGTCCTCCGAGGCATCCCCGGGTTGCCAAAGAACGGATGAATACGCCCTCATCAGTGGCATGGCGCTGCATCCGAATCCGATCACCCAAGATTGCTCCACCGCTGAATGGGCTGGTGGGATCGACCGCAACAATCCCAACAGTCTTTCCCTCTTTCCGAAAGATGTCTACCATTTTATCCACAATGGTGGACTTGCCAGAACCCGGAGGGCCTGTAATCCCAATAATATAAGCTCTTCCCGTCTTAGGATAGAGTTCTTTCAGTGATTCCAGGGCACTGGGGATACGATCGTCAATATCCCTCATCAGCCTGGAGGCAGCCCGAATATTCCCCTCCAAGATTCGTTTGGCTAAACTCATCATTCCAAAAAAATACCAAAGTTAGTGAGAAGAAGCAAGAGTTATCGTGTCATCGTGTCCGTGTCACGCGCATCGCGTGTTTTTCGGACACGGAAGGCGGATGTCGGACACGTTCTTTCCTTACAAGGCTTTTCCCGGAACTCCGATGTGCCGCGCGATGACGATCCTTTGGACTTCTGAAGTTCCTTCTCCGATGTCCAGGAGTTTCTGGTTTCGATAATGGCGCTCGACGGCATATTCCTTCATCAAACCATATCCGCCGTGGAGTTGGACGGCTTGGTTGGCCACTCGGTGATACATCTCGGAACAGAACATCTTTGCCATAGCCGATTCTTTGGAGAAAGTCCGGTGCTGCTCACACAACCAGCAGGCTTTATAAAGCAATAGTCTTGCCAATTCAATCTCTGTGGCCATATCTGCCAATTTAAATGCGTTCACCTGGAAAGCACCAATGGGTCTCCCAAATTGTTCTCGTTCGTGCGAATATTTGAGGGCCAATTCAAATGCGCCCTGGGCTCCTCCTAGACCCATGGCCCCAATGCTGAGCCTCCCCCCATCGAGTGTTGCGAGCATCTGGTGGAATCCGTCTCCACGCCGGCCAAGAAGATTCTCCTTGGGGACTTTACAGTCAGTAAAGTAGAGTTCCCCTGTATTGGAAGACCTCCAGACCATCTTCCCATGCATGGTTTTTGTTGTGAACCCGGGTGTTCCGTTTGGAACCAGGATGCAAGAGAGTTCGGTCCTTCCGTCTGCTCGTTTTCCAGTCATGGCCTGAACCACACAGACCCTGCTGATATCAATGGTAGAATTGGTAATAAAGATTTTCGAACCATTGATGACCCAATGGTCTCCTTCCAGAACCGCATTCGTTTTGGAAGCTCCAGCATCCGAGCCAGCATTCGGTTCGGTCAGGCCAAAGGAAGAAAGGGCTTTTCCTGAGCAGAGGTCAGGAAGCCACTTTTTCTTCTGTTCTTCATTTCCGTAATAATAGATGGGTGAAATTCCTAAAGAGTTTCCAGCGGCCAGGGTAGCGGCCTGAGATCCATCTATTCTTGCAATCTCTTCTATGGCAATGATGTAGGAGACATAACCCACATTACTCCCACCGTATTCTTCAGAGACGAAGGGACCGAAAAGCCCTAAATCTCCCATCCGCTTGGTCAACGTGTAGGAGAATTCTTCTTTGTCATCCAGTTCCTGAGCAATGGGAGCGATCTCCTTTTCAGCAAAGTTTCGAACCATCTTTCTTAACATTTCTTGTTCATCGCTCAAATCGAAATCGAGTGGCATAGGAACCTCCGATAAAGGGGTCGAGGGGACAAGGGTTCAAGGGGTCAAGTCAAAATCTTTTCGTTGAACCCTCGAACCATAGAATCCTTGAACCCTAGATTTATTTATCCTTCGTAAGGCACCCAACAATAATCGAGTACCGTATTGGTGGGGTTTTTCGTCCTGAACTCAGCCTTGACCTTCATCCCGATATAGGGCTTTCCATATAACAAATAACTTTTCGGGATTGTAGCTAACCCCGGGATCTCCACATCGACTTGCCAATAGGGGGTGGAGAGTTCGATCCCCGTACCTGCATAGACCACCTCGGTAAAAGTGTAAATCTTGCCGATCACCGGATTGGGCAAGGTCTTCCATGTCATTTCAGTATGGCAGTCCGGACAGTGGGCTCGGGGTGGTATCCAGAGGCGGTTTTCTGGACAGTTTTTGTTTTGACAAAGCGTGGCTCGCAGTTCTCCTTTCCTGAGACCTTCGAAAAAGGGAGATAGCATCCCATAGGTATGAATATGGGTAAGCGCTCGAGGCCATTCGATCACTGTGGCCGGTTCTTTCTGCCGTATTTTAGTCACCTGACCAATAAATTTTATCCGGTCTTTTCCCTTTGTCTGAACCTTTTTCTTCGTCTGGATCTTTTTCTTTGATTGGACCTTTTTCGCTTTCTGTTCTTTTTTCTTTACCATCGGGTTTTTCCTCCTTTACCCTGTACCGTTGAAGCCACGCCTTATGAGACGGGGTGAGGTACGATTTTGCAGGAATATTGCGAGTTGGAACCCTGTCTTCAGGAAAAGGCACAGGATTCCCCCCTGCACCATAAAGGCCTCCCTTAAAAGGGATGAAGTCCCTTTTTAGTAAAAGGTGCGGGGTTTACCAGCTCTTTCTGAGAATGCCAACGGTTACATGGGAACCCACACCCGCATGGGAGACCCACAGGGCTTGTCTGCTATTCTCGGGGATTTGCAGGCTCTGCCAATCCTTGGGCTTCTCTTTTCCCCATTTCTTCCAAATCTTGGGATCACCATGAAATTTGTCGTACTTTTGTTGTAACTGCCAGAGACACTCAGCGGCCTGGAAGATACCTGTCGCTCCTACGGCGTGCATCGTTCCAATCAACCCACCCGATAGGTTGGAAGGACATTTCCCAGGTTTCCCTGTATTCGGATTGATGTAATAGGCATCACCGGACTCAATATAATCCTGTTCCTGGCCGTAAGGTCTGAGCCCGATATCTCCATAAGTTTGTAGATCGCTGATGGTGAAGGCATCGTGAAGCTCTACCAAATCCATATCTTCGAGAGGGTTCTGGATGCCGGCCATACGATAGACCAGCCAAGCTGCAAATCGGGACGCTAAGAAACTCTCAAATCCTGGATAGCGAGCTCCCTCTTTACCGTAAAGGTCTTTATACATTTCTGGAGTTTCATGTGGAAGTAGTGGTACTTCCATATGCCGGCGGTCAGCCACCCGTAACGTATGGGTTCCACCACAGATGAATAGCTCACAGGGGCGGTCAGTTAACTTGTAAGCTGTTTCTTCATCACAGATTAGTACACAAGCCGCCCCAGCGCTCATGGCGCAGCATTCAAGGAATCGTAGCGGGTAGGCGGATATGGGGCTAGCCAGGACTTCCTCAACCGTATACTTCCCTGCCTGATGGGCATAGGGTGAAGAACAAGCATAGAGATGGTTTTTAACGGCGATTTTTGCCCGCGTAACTTCGGATACATTAAAAGTCTCGGCAAAACGGTTTGCCATAGGAGCATAATAGGAAGAATAGACACGCCCTAGCCGGGTTTCAAAATCCTTGCAGGCCGCTGTAGCGATATAATAATTACCCGTCCGGGTGTCCACTTCGTCCATGCGCTCCCAACCCGCGGCCAGGGCAACATTGGCATAGCCCGATGCTACTGCCATAGCGGCAGCAAGGACGGCTGAACCTCCGGTAGCCCCTCCTGTCTTGATACCCAGATTATGAAGAGGCTCCAGCCCCAAATAGTCATGAATCTTAGCCTCACAGAGCAGTTGGTCCTGGAAGTGGTCGGCGAACTCACCATAGGTGGCAAAGTTGATCAGGCCCTTGACCTCCAACGGGTCCATTTTTAAGTCGTTATCCTCTAACATATTCTTGAAGGCCATCATAGCCAGTTCTTCCAGTTTATATTCCGGGAAATATTTCTTATAGGCTGTTGTTCCTCCTGCCACGGCAAAAACCTTTCGATTCCATTTCGGGATCCTTAAATTGCCTTCCTTAAATGTTATCATTCTTGTCCCTCCTGAAAGCCGAATTTTTGTTTTTGATCAATCAATCGATTATCTTTTGGTTTCACCCCCTTTCTTTTTAATGTTCAGTTCTTAGTCATTATTAGATCCTGCGTAATAAATGTCCTGTACTCTGGGCAAAGGTAAAGGATGAGACTACAAGGAAGCCCAGAGGCATTGAAGCGGCGTCGATATGATGCGGTTGAATTGTTGAAAAAAAACTATCAATCTGACCCATCCTCTTTCATGTTCAACTTCTGACGGATTCTTTCCTGGTAATTAAAAATATCTTCCTTCAATCCGTTCAGATTGTGAATCTGTTCATCGATCTTTCCTATATGATTGTCCAGTAATTCCAGAAGCCGGGGTAAAACCTTTCTGTTTGTCCGATGGATTTGATAAATATCTCCCAGCTCATGCATTTCGGATAGAGTGAGACCAAGGTGTTTAAGTCTTTTAATAAATTTGAGGCGCTGAAAATCTTTATCCGTATAAACCCTTTTACCCCCTTCGATTCGCTTGACGGAATTAAGGAGGCCAATCTCCTCATAGTAGCGAATGGTTCGAGGACTCATCTCGATTAGATTGGCCAATTCACCAATTTTGAAATACTTCAACCCGTTGATTTCCATAAAGCACCCCGTTCAACCCACTTAACGTAAACTGTTAAAACAAAAGAAAAAAAATAACTTACGCTACATGGATGGCCATTTGCCTATGGATAAGACTGGATAAGATTTCGAGCTTCAAAAAAGGATGTCTCAGGACTGATGGTCACCGGGTTCTTTTGTATCATTTCCCGCATGAATCCTTTATAATTAATTTTCATAGCCTCTCCCTCCTCCTTTCGGAGAACCATGCACTGTACATCGTCGTTAAATCATTGGCAAGATGATCATCGATGCTTCTGAATTGCTGGGCCTAAAGAGATTAAACGTCGTTTGCTTGTTCATATTTTGCTCATCTATTCCAGTATTCCATTGCGAAGGGTATTTG
>Ga0299912_10004837_pt1 | contig 11034 bp, 8 predicted proteins | sample RVTome_2_FD_207667 | JGI IMG/M metagenome (GOLD analysis project Ga0299912, IMG submission 207667) | Soil microbial communities from uranium-contaminated site in the Upper Colorado River Basin, Wyoming, United States - RVT95D214 (version 2) ... | reverse complement strand
AATTTGACCCGAAAAACAATTATGCATTTGGCGAGGGAGGTGCAGGTACTTTTTCCGATGGGAAGCTAACTTCCCGGACTAAAAATATCAGCCGTGAACGGAATTTTATTTTCGGACAATTAATCGGGGCCGGAGCACCTGAGGAGATTAGCTACATGACCCATCCACACCTGGGAACCGATAATCTGTATATCATCACACAGAGCATAAGGCAGAAATTATACAACCTGAGCTGCGAAATCAAATACAATTGTCAGCTTGAAGAGCTTAAAATAAAGAATAATAAGGTCATTAAGGCTGTAACTCCTAAAGGGGAATTCGATACGGATTTTCTGATGATTGCTACCGGGCATTCAGCCTATGAAACATACAGAATGTTACTACATAAAGGCGTTATATTTCAAACGAAAAACTTTGCACTCGGATTTCGTGCCGAACATCAACAGGAAATGATCAATAAAGCACAATGGGGAGTAGCCTGCCTCCCGGGTATTAAATCAGCCGAATACCGGCTGACTGCACAGACAGGAAATAATACATCCGTATACTCATTCTGCATGTGCCCGGGAGGAATGGTAGTGCCCGCGACGCCTTATGCTCATACAAACATAGTGAATGGGATGAGCTATTATGAGCGTAACAGTAGCTGGGCAAATGCCGCAATAGTTGCCGGGGTGAGTTTTGACAGAATTTTTGGGAGGTCAGTATCGGCAATTGAAGCCCTCGAATGGCTCGAAAAATTAGAATCCTCATTCTACCAGCATACAAAAGGATATGCTGCACCTGCTGCTACGATTTCAGGATTCCTTCAAAACAAATCTTTTTCAACCCTGCCTGCCTCCAGTTATCCCTTTCCTTTGCTTGAATCGGATTTCAGTGAATTGCTGCCCGAAATTCTGATAGCTCCGCTGAAAGAGGGACTAAAGAATTTCTGCAGAAAGTTAAAAGGCTATGAGACAGGAATCATAATCGGATTGGAAAGCAAAACCTCCTCTCCCATCCAGGTAAGGCGCGATCCTGTAAGAATGAATGCAACCTTCGAGAATTTATATGTAATCGGTGAAGGAAGTGGCTGGGCCGGAGGTATCATCAGTTCTGCAGCCGATGGACTCAAGACCTGTCAGCAAATTCTTGCTTACTCAAATTAACTTTTGTACGATTTTTGCTTAATTTTAAATAATCTACAATTACGCATCATGAAGTTTATTCTACTTTTATCAGCAATTCTTTATACAACATTAGTGCTGAATGCACAGGAAACAGGATGTCTATCAGGATCTTGCGAGAATGGAACTGGAAAATATGTGTATGCAAACGGATATGTATACGAAGGAAATTTTATTATGGGTCAGCGTTCGGGTCTTGGTAAATTAATCAGGCCTGACGGGGACGTTTATGATGGCATGTGGGAAAATGATATGTTCCACGGACAGGGAACATACATTTGGGCCGATGGTTCAAAATATACCGGAGAATGGAAAAACGGAGTTCAGGACGGATATGGAATCTTTTTCTATACCAATGGCGATAAGTATACCGGGTATTTCCGGAATAACCAGTTTCATGGGAAAGGCAAATATATCTGGGCTGACGGAACTATACAGGAAGGAGTATACGAAAACGGTGTATTCAAAGAATAAGGTCAGAAGATAACGGGATCAGGAAATTATTGCAACTTCAGCTACTATTTAGAATTTCGCGAAATATTATCTCAGAATAAAATCGTGAATTTGAACAGTACAATTCTATAGATCTGAGATTAAAATGCCTATAACAGGAAGAATTCATTAAGAATTTTCACCATCGCATATACAGAACGAATTAATAGTACTTTCATATCCCGATTTTAATGAAATATTTTTATTTTCGGTGATTAATTTTCAATACATGATGAAATTCATCAAAAACCCTCTTCATACAGGTAAAAGAGCACCTGCTAATCTGATCTATTATACCCTGTTCGGATTGTTTTTTTTTATTGTTCTCTTCTTTCTATATGAACCGGAATTGCTGTATTTCAAGCTTCAACCTTTTTTTTCGTTCGATTCGTCATATCTCGACTTTTTTCAGCGCCAACATCATGGTATTCTGACTATAATCTCCAATTTTTTTCTCCAGTTTCTTCATTTTCGTGTTGCAGGAACATTATTATTAACCTTGTTACTACTTTTACTGGCTCTGCTTTTCAAACAAGTTTTTCATATTGAGCAATATCCCTTTCTGAAAGGTGCAGAATTTATTCCCTCACTCCATATTCTTATATCGTTAAAGAGTTATGACACAGGACTTGAAGCCTTGATATTGTTCATTATTGCAAGCTTATTAGTACTGATCAATAGTTATCTTCCTCTAAAGACAATTTTATATAGGGCAATCTATCAACCTTTGGCTGTTCTGTTTTCGTATTTATTATTTGGCATCTCAACATGCTTCGTTCTTCTGATCCTTCTTATTGCAACCGAGTATCTTTTTAACAAAAACTTGTGGCGCTTCATCAGTCTGATTTTAAGTTCTATCTTATTTTGTTTTATTGTTTTCAGGCTCACAGGAACGGCTGTTATTAAACCGTTATTGGAAACATTGCATCCTTCCAGCACAAGAACAATAATTCCACAATTCTGGTATTTACTTGGATTTTCTATTATTCTGTCATCCGTTATTTATTCAATTTCCCTTATAAAGAATAAAGATAAGTTACTACCCGGTATTCCCGTGATGATTTTAAATTCAACAACGATTCTGATTGTTATAATTGTAATGATATTCTTCGGAAAGCAATTATTTCTGAATTCTCGAAAATATAATACTCAGATTGAATATTATGCCTTCAATAAGGAATGGAATAGGGTCCTTGCATTAAAGCATAAAGTTACTCTCGATGACAGGACTTCATTATTTCAACTGAATCGTGCCCTATATCATACAGGACAAATGTCTGACAAATTGTTCTCAATCCGCCAGCATTGGGGTGTAAATACATTATTTTTAACAATCGAATTTAATCGTGCCTGCACTATCAATTCAAGCGACTTGTTTTACGATATGGGATTTATTAAGGGAGCCAAATATTGGGCTCTGGAAGCGCAAACATACAATCCATACTCACCCAGAATATTACAAAGACTGACATGCACTTCGGTATTGCTCGGCGACACGCTTACAATAAAAAAATATCTCACAGTACTCTCAAAGTCAATTGTCAACAGGGATTGGGCTATAGATCTGAAAGAAAAGATAACTTCTGAAGGAGTCGAAAACATCAGGAAAGAATGGTTTGACGATAGAGTAATAGAACAGGATATATTTTACATCAATAACAAAAATCCAAACCTCGACCTGATTCAGATTCTGAAAAAAGATGCGAAAAACAGGATGGCTTATGAATATCTTCTGTCTTATTACTTATTATGCAACGAATTGGGCAATTTCCAACATTTCTTATATCACTTTGGAAGTAGCAATATCGGTTCTCTCCCGAAGTTATATCAACAGGCACTATTGATGTACCAACTAACCATACATGTTCCTGAAAACGAAATAGAACATACCATATCCAAAGAGGTATTGAATGACATGATGCATTTCAATAAAATTTTAATTGAATATAAACTTGATGTACGTAAAGCTAAGAAAGATCTGTTCAAACTTTTTGGCGACACGTACTGGTATTATTTCAGGTATAATAGTCCGCAAACATTGGGATCCAGTATTAAAAAGAAAAAGTTATGATCCGTAGAATTCACCTGATAATAATCACTCTGCTTATCGGTATGGTATCCTGCACACCAGGAAAACGTGAAAGAACAATACAAAATACTGCACCAACGATTTTCCCTGATTATTCCGGAATAATAATTCCTAAGAATATTGCTCCACTAAATTTCAGGATTAACCATCAGGGAATTAAGTATTGCATCATATTCGGTTCCCGAGATGAAGAAAATTTCAAAATTGTGTCCAAGAAAGCGGATATACGCATTCCGGAGAAAAAATGGAGAAAGCTCCTTACAAAAAATGCAGGTAATTTCATTACAATCAGCCTTTGTGTAAAAACAAACGAAGGTATCTGGGAGTGTTATAAACCCATTCAGAACAAAATATCTTCCGATCGGATTGATCCGTATATCGCTTTTCGAAGAATTAATGCCGGCATGATTTTTTGGGAAGACATGGCCATTGTTCAACGAAATCTCGAAAACTTCTGCGAATCTGATATTATCTCAAATCAGAATACCGGGAATAATTGTATGAATTGTCATACTTTCCGAAACAGGGATCCCGAATCATTTATGTTACATATACGAGGGGTGCCTGGTGGTACGCTTATTACCAATAAAAATAAGACCTTGTGGCTGAATACGAAAACTCCTTATACATTATCTCCCTTTGTATACCCGGCATGGCATCCCAATGGCCGATATATTGCGTTTTCCACCAATAAAATCCATCAGAATTTCTTTGGAACCGGACATCGTAATAACCATGTTCGTGACGATGCTTCTGACCTAGTGGTGTATGATATCGACTCAAACCTTGCCTTCACCGATCCTAAGATCGCAACACTCGACTTTGAAAACATGCCTGCCTGGTCGCCCGATGGCCGTTTTTTGTATTATCTGCGAAGCAAATACGAACATAAGCTCATGCCAGACACTTCCGAAATGTACGATCTGATGCGTATTCCATTCGATCCCGATACACGCAAATTGGGCAGTCCGGAAATGATTCTCTCCTCAGACGAGACAGGATTGAGTATCTCTTTTCCACAACTATCACCCGATGGTAATTTTCTGGTTTTCTGCATGGCTGATTATGGCTATTTCAATATAAATAATACGTCAAGCGACCTGTATTTGATGAATCTGTCCGATATGTCCTACTCGAAGCTTGATATAAACAGTGATAAGACGGAAAGTTTTCCTAACTGGTCCGATAACAGCCGATGGTTGATGTTTGCATCGAAACGTATCGATGGAATGTATACACTACCTCACTTTGCTTATGTCGATTCCACAGGAAAGGTTTCTAAACCGTTTCCGCTTCCGATGAAAGATCCTGAAGCTTATTTCACCAGGTTAACTAATTTCAATCGGCCGGCGTTTATTAAAGGAAAGGTGACGTTAACTCAGAACGAGTTACTAAAAATTGTATACAGCAAAAACCGGGATGTCATATTTGATACCCTCAATGTAGACATTGACGCCCTGACCAGAGCCACAATTACAAATCCGACAACACCCGAGACCAGTCTCCCCTATATGCGCGATTGATTATGCTCCCTGATTTGCGAAAAATCATTCAGAACGAATTCCTTTGGTACAGTCAATTTTTGATTGTTTCCGAACAAATTTATAAGTAAACAATCCAAACCGAACATTCAAAATCCGGAATCTGGTATAAATCCTGGCGGAGAAATTATTTCATAATACGGATAGACAGGATTCTGCTGGAGTCTCATCTGAAAACCTACAGAAAATGAATTGGATATTTTATAATCGACTCCGACTCCCACTCCCTGATAATTAGAATGATAAGCAGAGTTGTATTCACTAAGCCGGGGCATATCGATCAGAGTTTTATAAACTATACCGTGAACAGCGAGTCGGGCAGAAAGAAGATAGGATCCACTCGCATACAGAAAAGCTCTTGTCATGGGAAGCATTTTATCCTGTATGGCCGATTCATTGTAAAGGGGATAAAAAGTAGCATATTCAGCGGCAATACCTGCTGAAAACGATAAACGAGGAGTAGCCATGTAAGTAAATCCGGGTGCAACATAATATGAAGGCCCATAGAAATTCCGTGGTGAAAAGGTAAACCCCGTTCCCACTGTCATGCCGAAATCAAATTTCTTATTGGGATGATTCGGGTTCAAATCGGAATTCGTGTCAGATGGAGCAGGTATAGTCTCCATCTGATCTGCATCATATGTTTCATTCAATTCCTGACCTGGTACAACAATACATATGAACATCAGGAAATACAATATTGCTATAATTCTTTTCATCTTAAACTCCTGTTTGCAAGGTAAAGATATAATTTTCTATTTACACTGTTGTTCCGTTGTCTTTTCATTCAATACGGCTCACAGAGTAGATACCCTTTATCTTGCCCAGACGAGCAATCAACTGATCGAGATGATCAAGATCACGTACCATCAGACTTATCCTTCCACGGATCATTCCCTCCTCGGTATCCATTGATATCGAGCGTATACTTACCTTAAGATCTTTGGCAATGGCTTCCGAAATGCTTTTCAGGATCCCGGAATTATCTTCGCCTGTTATATGGACATCAACAGGAAAAACAGAACCCCTATCCTTCCGTGTCCATTTTGCTCTTACAACGCGATATCCGTACTTTCCAATAAGTTGAACCGCATTTGGACAATTCGTACGATGTATTTTTATACCCTCCCCTATAGTTACAAATCCAAAAACATTATCGCCCATAATTGGTGAACAGCATTTTGCAAGTTTATAATCGATATTAACTACTTTCTCATCGATGATCAGAAAATCGTCGAATTGTTCCTCGGGAGGCTGGCCTTTTCTTGTAACTTCCAGTTCTTCAAGTGCTGTCAGTTCCTGATCAGGCTGGATTCTTTCAGTTTTGAGATATTCTTTGATTTCAATCAGGTCGATTTTCTCACCGGACACCATGCAGTAAAATTCCTGAGCATTTGGTAGTTTATATTTCTTCATTAGTCTTCTGATCACATCATCGTTATATTCTATTTTCCAGTTTCTGAACCGTCGTTTAATGATCTCTTTACCAATCTCAGCCTCTTTGGCGCGTTCCTCATCAAGCTTCTGACGAATTTTTTTCTGTGCCTTCGAAGTAACCGCATAATTTAACCAGTCAAGCTTCGGAGATTGTGTTTTAGAGGCTAAAATCTCAATTTTATCTCCATTCTGCATCTTATACCGGATGGGTACAGTTCTCCCATTTACACGTGCACCTGTACATGTTGCTCCAAGATCCGTATGGATGTCGTAAGCAAAATCAAGCACTGTTGCTCCTTCAGGAAACTTCCGGAGATCGCCTTTCGGTGTGAACACAAATATTTCCCTTGAATATAAACTAAGCTTAAAATCGTCGATGAAATTACCTGCGTCAGGTTCCGGAGTCTCAAGAATCTCACGAACAGTTCCAAGCCATTTATCAAGTCCCTGTTCTCCCTCCATACCTTTATATTTCCAGTGTGCTGCAACTCCCTTTTCAGCGATTTCATTCATCCGTACCGTTCTGATCTGAACTTCCACCCATCGACCACCGGGTCCGATAACGGTCGTATGTAAGGATTCATACCCGTTGGTCTTTGGTACCGATATCCAATCGCGCAAACGTAATGGATTGGGTTGATAAATATCCGTAACTGCAGAGTACACCTGCCAGCAATCCGATTTTTCATTCTTTAGTTCACTGTCAATCGTGATGCGAATCGCAAACAAATCGTAGATATCCTCAAATTCGACTTCTTTCTTTTTCATCTTATTCCATATGGAGTAGATCGATTTTGGCCGTCCTTTTATTTCAAATTTGAATCCCGGTTTATTAAGCGTCGTTTCAATAGGTCCAATGAATTCCTTAATAAAACTATTACGGACCCTCATGGTTTCTGCCAGCTTCCTGGCAATTGTATCATATGTTTTCCGGTCGGTAAATTTTAACGACAAGTCCTCCATCTCCGATTTAATCAGATAGAGACCTAATCGATGCGCAAGAGGTGCATACAAGAAAATAGCTTCAGAGGCAAGACGTATCTGATCTTCAGCGCTGAAATGCTGCATCTCGCGCATAAGCTCGGTCTGCTCAGCAAGACGAATCAGGATAACTCTCACATCGCGGGCCAAATTAAGTAAAAATTGTCTGAAATTTTCAGCCTGCGAAGATGTTGTTTTCTCATCTATCAATCCAATCTTCGCTAGTCCCTCAGCAATAACAGCCACTGATTCATTATATTCGGTCCTGATCTGTCCAAATGCCAGTTCGTTATCGCCCAGAGAACGGTAAATAAACAGACTGATCACTGAAGTACGACCTAGCCCTATTTCATTAACGGCAATGCTTGCAATACTCAAAACCGATAAAATTAGGTCCTTTTTGAAAGCTGTATGTTTGCCCGATTGAGACTCAATAAGTTTTAAAAAAGCACGGTATACTTTTTCATTCGATTCCTCATTGTGAGTGCGATTCAGGTCAGCAGTAAGAGTAAGGTATGGTTCAAGATATTTTCCTTCAATCGGTACTTCTGGTATTTCTGACATGCAAACAGTTATTTATAGTAAAATTACTACAAATACTGCGTCATAAAAAGATCAGGCCTGATCCGTGAAAAATGGATGAATTAATTTCTCAAAGAATTCAGGCACCCGCATGGGTTTACGCGTTTCAGCATCGACAAATACAAGTGTTGTTTTTGCCTCACTCAATACTTCACCCTGTGAGTTTAGCATCTGATAATCAAATTCCAGTCTGACAGATGGATATTTTATCAGGGATGTCCGGATCGTAATTTCATCGTCGTAAAGAGCAGGCTTATAATAATGTATATGAAACTCACGCACAGGTAACAAAATTCCCTGGTCCTCCATCTCTCGATATGTAAGTCCCAGTTTTCTTATTAATTCGGTTCTGCCTTCCTCAAAGTAGAGTGCATAATTGCCATGATGCAGATATCCCATCCTGTCTACTTCACCATATCTGACTCTGATTCGAATTTTATTTGACAGCATGATCTGGATACTTATTATCTGATGGGAGAATTAGGTTCTTTAGCAAATTTTGAAAAGATGGCCCAGTCGGTAAGGAAAGGAATAATACGCTGGAATAATACCATTAACTGACCTTCGATGGACATAATGCGGTTTCTCTTTTCTTTTCGGATTGACCGTATAAGATTTCTGGCAACTCTTTCCGGAGAGGATAATTTCTCTTCCTGCCGGGGTGTATCTCCCTGAGGATTACCATGGGCATCGAGAGCATTCTTACGGATATTTGAAGACGTAAAACTGGCTGCTAAAACCAACACATGTACCCCCTTCTTAATATTCTCGGTTCGGATACTTTCAAGAAAACCATGCATGGCAAATTTTGAGGCCGAATAAGCTGTTCGTCCCGGGAGACCGTGAAAACCTGCAATAGAACTAATTCCTGCGATGGTCCCCTTTGAATGCTGAATATAAGGAAGTGCATACTTTGTGCAATATACAGTACCCCAAAAATTTACGTCCATAACCCGTTTGAGAACATGAAGCTCAACGTCATCGAATAACGCCCGCATTGATATTCCTGCATTGTTAACTAGAATATCAATCCTTCCAAATTTTTCAACTGTCTTTTTGATGAGGTTTTTACACTCCTCTTCAATGGTAACATCGGTTTTCACTGCAATACAATTTTCACCGCTAGGATCAATTTCCTGGGCAACCTGATTCAGTATATCAATAGAACGGGCCGCCAGTACAAGTTTTGCCTTGTGTTTAGAAAATGCTTTCGCAGATGCTAATCCTATCCCGGAAGAGGCTCCGGTGATAATGACTACTTTATTTTTAATCAACATTAGGATTTGTTTGAACTATGTTCAAATATAGAAATTATACAAGGAAATGAAAAAAAGGTTGATACATCTTTGAAAGGGTTTAACAAAATTTTTCAAAACAAAGAAATGTTTCTAAGTTTACACGATATACGATGAATTACCATAAATGCTAAGTAATCAACCTCTTGCCGATCGAATGCGTCCGCAAATCCTTGATGATTTTATCGGACAGGAACACCTTGTCGGTAAGGGAGCCGTTTTAAGACAATCGATCGAATCGGGTCAGATACCTTCGTTCATTCTTTGGGGCCCCCCCGGCGTGGGCAAGACAACTCTCGCCCGGATCATTGCCAACACTCTGAAACGTTCATTCCACATATTAAGTGCCGTTAATTCGGGAGTGAAAGATGTTCGCGAAACTATTGATAAGGCTAAAAAACAGCAATTTTTTAATGTACCAAATCCTATTCTGTTTATCGATGAAATTCATAGGTTCAGCAAATCGCAGCAGGATAGTTTACTTGGAGCTGTTGAAGAAGGAATTATTACACTTATTGGAGCCACTACAGAAAATCCCTCGTTCGAGGTTATCTCACCCCTCCTATCCCGGTGCCAGGTATATATCTTGAAGTCGCTCAGTAAGGAAGAACTCATGAAAATACTCGATCAGGCATTAACGCGTGATGTATACCTGAAGAAGATGAAAATTAAAGTGAACGAAAATGAAGCACTGATCCGATTCTCGGGGGGTGATGCGCGAAAACTCCTCAATATTCTTGAATTGGTGGTATCATTACAAATCAAACAACGGGAAAAAGTAATCGTCCTGACCGATAAGATAGTTACCGACCGCCTGCAGGAAAATATTGCCCTTTATGATAAGAATGGAGAATTTCATTACGATATCATCTCTGCTTTCATTAAATCGATCAGGGGTAGCGATCCCAATGCAGCTGTTTACTGGTTGGCACGTATGGTTGAAGGTGGTGAAGATCCGAAATTCATTGCCCGGCGACTTGTTATTCTGGCAGCCGAAGATATAGGATTAGCGAATCCGAACGCGTTGCTTATGGCCAATACCTGCTTCGATGCCATTACTAAAATTGGTTGGCCCGAATCGAGAATTATACTGTCGGAAACCACAATTTACCTGGCAAATTCTGCTAAGAGCAATTCGGCCTACAAAGCTATTTCCGAAGCCCAGGATCTGGTTAAAAAGACCGGAGATCTACCTGTTCCATTGCATCTCAGAAACGCTCCAACTTCACTAATGAAGGAACTTGGATATGGTAAAGACTATAAATATGCACATGAGTATGATCAGCACTTTATCGACGATCAATATCTTCCCGATCAATTAAATGGACATATTTTATATACACCCCAGGATAATCCACAGGAAGAAAAATTTCTTGAACGATTGAAAAACTTATGGAAGAAACGGTATAATTATTGAAAAACTAGTAGTTAGTAGTTGGTAGTTAGTAGTT
>Ga0299912_10004836_pt1 | contig 11034 bp, 10 predicted proteins | sample RVTome_2_FD_207667 | JGI IMG/M metagenome (GOLD analysis project Ga0299912, IMG submission 207667) | Soil microbial communities from uranium-contaminated site in the Upper Colorado River Basin, Wyoming, United States - RVT95D214 (version 2) ... | reverse complement strand
AGTTAACAGCTGACCGGAGAACAAGGCGTTTACAAAAAGGGTTAATTCTTCAGCTGTTGAGAACATGCTCGCTAGTCCTGAAACCAAACTTTGCCATGCATTACTGGAATGTATATACCAATTATCCACATCGCCGAGCCATGGATGCGCCACCGGGCCGACCAGGGTATCCTCCGGCATAAAGAAAGTGTGTTCGAGAGCTAGGGGTTCAAAAATACGCTGGTGAAGCTGTATTGACATACTGGATTGAGTTATCTTGCGAATAACTTCGCATGCTATTATAGGGTTTGTGGTAGAGGCTATGAAAGTACCTGGTTGCCCATGAGGCGGGCCAACCAGCCCGTTAATTATTTCGTCGAATGTCCAAAGGCGGTCTAAATCTGCAAGGAGTGAGTCATTAAATGCTTCAGAATTATCATTTACATAATCCCACAATCCTGATGTAAAATATAGTAGCTGCCGGATAGTGATCTGACCCGAAATTGTTGCAGGAAGATCCGTCAGGTAAGTGCCAATTGAATCATCCAGCGACAGTAATCCTTCTTCGGTAAGCAATAAGATTAGCGCACTGATTATGGGCATGTCAGCGCCGGTAAGATTAAAGATCATGTCCGGACTTATGCTGTCAGGCGGCTCCAGGGTAGAATACCCGGTAACTCCCAGCCACATTCCCTGCTCCGGGACAAGTACAGCCGCGCTCAGACCCCCTATAGGATAAGTTGCATATATAGCTTCAAGAGCCTGCTGCAGATTATTCGCAAGCGTTGTATCAAAAGCCAGCAGGCCATTATTGTCAGGCTTTAAGTTAAATCCACCTGCAGTATTGCCAAGTTGTCCTTTGTATGCTAGTTTTGTGAAACTTTGTGAGTTAGCTCTGAAATCAGCATTTGCCCTGTTAACAGGTACCTGTTGGGCAAGCATGATCATACCGTTTAACAGCAGGGTTAAACCAGTTAGCAGAATAATGACATTTAGTTTTTTCATAGCGGTTTGGATTTATTGGTTTGTTTGTTATGTTGTTTTTGTATGAACCTATACCCACCCCCTTTGTCCCCCTCCTCGCTTTCTCCCGATAAATCGGGATTCAGCAGAGCAAAGCCAAGAGGGGGAGTAAGTCCCCTCTGGAGAGGGGATACAGGGGTGTGTTTATTTCACCTTAATTATTTTTTCAGGCTTTTTGATTTCGATTGGCAAGCCCGATGCAATTATTACGCATGCTAATGAGTGTTGAATTTTACCTTAATACATGCGAGAGAGCCTATTTCAGGGCTAGTATGCCCTTCATAGTAGCAGATGAATGGTCGGTGAAAAAATACTTAAGAGCTTTCTCTTCAGAATATTAGATGGGAAATATAGAGGATTAAAAAAAGAAAAACATCGTACGAAAGTACTAGACGGAATAATTTCGTGAATTTTAGAATCAGTCTGAATATGAAATTGTTCTTTATTACCTGCTAAACAGTATTTTATCTGCCTGTTTTTCGGGGATTAAGTTAAAATTTTTTAACAACATTACCAGTTGCATTTTATTATCCACACCCAGTTTGTTAAAAATATTTGTCAGATGGGCTTTAACAGTCCTTTCCGCGATACTGAGTTCAACTGCGATTCCATGATTGGTTTTGCCCGATATCACAGACTGAATAACAATGGCCTCTCTGTCAGTTATTCTGTAAATACATTTCAGCTGTCTTAATTCCTTAACTTCTTTGGCAATCATAAGTATCCCGATCAGATCGGCATACTTGTCCCTGATGCATTTGAACTTAACATCCATGCATAGAGGGCTGTCAGTTTCCGATGTGAAATTTAATCTGCAGGAGAAATCATTGCACTTTCCCTGTTTCAGCTTCACGATCTCTCCCGATACCGTGTCATAATGATCAATTAATGCTGAGATATGACTATTCAAATAGTTTCTTTTCGTATGCATCATTTCCGGTATTTTATCATTTATCGAAATGATTTTCATATCGTTATCAAGTAATATCACACACTCATCAATATTAGATAGGATATCCTGGCTGATCATAGCCGGAGTAATCGACATAAAGCGATATTTTACCAGCGATATCCATATGCCGGATATCCAGAGAAGTGAGTAAAGCAGGATAAATCCGGGTATTCTCGAAGTAAATACTCCGTACCAGTAAAATAAAACGATATGGTCTATAAAAGCCAGCAATACACTTAATGCCTGGGCTGTTAAAATGATTATTATCTGTCTTTTAATTTTTCGCTGAATAGTTTTTCTATAGGCAATAACCAACAGGATTATTGAAATGCTCAGGTAAAAAAAAGTAACGATGTTGATAAGAGGTATCAATTTTGAAAATGAACTATAATAATTTATTACATACCGTATACCATTTTTAGTATAATAGAATATTGAGTATGGACCCCTTAGCAAAAGCAAAACGATTAACAAAGTTATCGGAACAGCCAGGATCAGATAGGTATACCATACCGGTCTAATTATTTTTGTCAGATTAATGTAATACACAAGTATAAGGTACCAGCAAAAGTGATACAGAATTAAGCTGAACTTATACCATCTTTGGATTGATACATCCAGATCAGCGGCCTGGTTAAATATTGCACCTAAACAAACGAGGGAAAAACAACAACATACAACGAAAAATAGTTGATTTAATTTAACTTTATAATTTAAGGATAAGATATATAGCCCAAAAAACAGGTAGATACACAGCAGTATGGAAAATAAAGCGATTCCCATTCAGCTTTTATTAGGTATATCGGATTCAGGAATGTATCAATGTAAAAGTAAACTAAAATTCCGGTTCCGGTGGCTTAAGGAATAAATAAAAATCCTCAAAACCAATCTATTAGGAACTGACCAAAGCCAGGATTAATTTTTCCATCCGTTCAAAATGCGATCCCTTCCAGAACACCTTATCGCAATCCGGGCAATAATAAAATTCGTCGAAAATACGGGCGATATCCGGATCAATTTTATGCACGATATCCTCTTTCTTTTTTCGAACCAGTTCGGCATTGCACGTCATGCACCGGGTAAATGACCGGAACTGATTGTAAAGATCAAATTTATGCACTACTTCCTTTAGCTGCTCATGTTTTTCTGTCGACCTGACATAGTAACCCCTATTAATGGTTTTTGCTTTCAGCAGGGATTTATCGCGTGTCAGAATGATACGTTTTTCGCTCAGAGCAATATCTATGATTTCACGATCTTCATAATCATTCCTGTATAATGTATCGAACCCAAGCATTCGAAGATACTTTGCCAGTTTGCCCAGGTGAGAATCCAGGATGAAGCTTGTGTTGCGAAGCGACGTTTTTCTGACTTTTGTCGTCTCAGAAATATCCATACTTTCAAAAACCGAGTAGACCGATATATAATCACCTTCTTTTAGCTTCTGTTCTAAATTAACCGTTGTTTCATTTACCAATACCAGATCTACCTCCGAAAGTGGAATACCAAGAGATTCAATGGTTTCACGAACTGTTATGGGAGTTTTAAATGATTGTGAAAATGCTCTTTGTTTGCGGTCGGGAGGAAGAAAATCGTTTAGTTCCGCATAGAACCTGAAGGTAAATTCTTTTTTGATACTTTTCCCAACAGGTTTTTTATTGAATAAGGTTTCATTCACCTGATTATCGTTTTTTAAATTTGCGAAACATGACGATCCCATATAAAACCAGATTCATAATGATTACAAAAGAACCTAGTATGAATTGCAGGTTCCTGTTCAATACAGCGGGATAGATAATAGGTATTATATAACGATCGATAAAATCCATATCATAGGCAGCAGAACCGCCTAATCGTCTGAAATAATTTTCCAATGGGGTCAACGGACATACGATATCCAGATATTCAACTACAATACCCCATAAGGCAATAGGTATATGGATCCATGCTATTTTGGGCCATTTTAGTACCAGTAATGCTCCCAGACAAACAAATACAATAAAGAGTAAGTGCACAATCACGACAAGATTCGATAGAATGTTGTATATCATGATGCCGAATAATGCTTTTTTGTTATGCTCGTTTGATAACGGACTTTTCAATTTAATCCGAATTACGCGATAAGAATCCCGTAACTCGCCAAGTGGCCGATACGACCTTCGGTCTATCGGGATTAACCCGGATGCCTTCGTTTTAGCCTACCCGCTCAGCATTAGTACACTTCGTTTCTAATGCTGAATCCGGGTTTAAAGGTAAGATTATTCCCGTTAAAATGTTGATATTGATCTTATTCTGTGATAACTTTATTCGTGAAACTCAAATTTCAAAAACGTAGTGATTTGAGATTTGTAAGTTGAACGAATCCCGATAGCATAGCATATCGGGATATAATGTTTTACACTCTTGGTGCAGGGCAAAATTCAGAATAGGGTCTTAGGTATTGTTACCTATGTGCCAAAACCACGTTGGCGATGTCACATCCAAGAGTAAACGCCAATTTAACTAGGAATGCTATTACTTTAAAGGATTTTCAAAATTCACTCATAAATCTATACACAATGGCAGAAAGTGTTTATAAAATTATTGAACTGGTCGGGACCAGTACAGAATCGTGGGAAAAAGCTGCTGAAGCAGCTGTAAAAAAAGCATCCGAGACCTTGCGTGATCTGCGGATTGCTGAAGTTTCGCAACTCGATATGCATATTAAGGATGGCAAGATTGAAGCATACCGGGCGAAAGTAAAACTTTCATTTAAGTACGAGGGACATCAATAGGCCTCAATACAGGTTGATGCCATAGTGATCGTAACATTACAATGCAAACAGTTAGCTACTTAGTTTTCCGGAACCGGGTAATACCCGGGCGCTAAAATATTTTTCAGTTAAGAATACTTGGTTGTTTAGTGATCCACTTTAATTATTTCCGAAGCACCCGATAAGTCCAGGTCTACAATTACTCCAGTTCCTTTATAGTACAGAGTGCTCGCACCGGATGCTCTCACTGATATCTCATTGTTAACAGTAAGATATGCATCGCTCGCACCCGATAAATCGATATACAGATTATCCAGGATAAAGCCATAATCTTTTATGCTGCTTGCTCCGGAAGCCATAACATCGAATGTATTTGCATTTCCTTCTATTTCAATATCGGATGCACCGCTTAAATTAGCATTTACATTTGTTGCTTCAAGATCACCTCTGAAAGAACTTGCTCCTGATAGGTCAATACTGATCGTATTGGCAGATATTTTATCCTCTACAATAAAGCCGGATGCTCCGGATGCCGTGTAATCGACAACGTTCTTTGTAGTAATATATACGTTCAGAGTAGCATTTCCCCAAATGTCAACATGATCCTGCAATCCGATATACAATACATCCCCAATTTTCCTGACGGTGATGTATGGATGTAAATTCTCTTCTGCCTCTATTTCAATAATTTCCTCCGTATCGGAGAAATTCACATATACCGTAAAAGCATGAGAAATATCCAATGCTTCATATCCTGAAAAATATTTTACTTCGGTGGTGACATTTCCCGAAGGTATGATCCTTTCATTTATCTCGCAGGAATTTAGAAGAATACCTAAACCTGTACTTACTAGTAAAAAAATCTTTGTTTTCATTTTTATGGTTTTTCAGTTTGAACTATTATATTTCATACTTCAATTTTTCAGAGCAAGTGTTTACCTGTATAGGGTAACTTAATTTTGGTTGTATATACAGTGTCTGAAGGAAAATAATATTCATATTGCATTCATACAGTCTGATTCACATTCAAGAACAAATAGACAAATTAAAGTTTAATAAGTTGCATGAATGGATTTATATCTCTGGAATCCAGTATATTAAGTAAAATATCGTAAAGTTCGGGCTTGGATAAATTATGGTAAATTCCAAATGAAGTGGCATTCCCGAAAGATTTCAATCGGAATAAAAAACCGGAAAGATTAATTTGATCAGATTACTTTTATTCCAGACGTTTGTATATTTCTATTCCACTCCAGTTTCCATATTCGTCCGTATACTCCAGAAAAGTTTGAATTAAGGAATCACCCTGAATCTTAAAAGTTGAAGTATATGAACGGCCAATATCATATTTCCAGGGCGACATTTCAACCAGTTCAGTTATTGTATCCCCGGTTACTTTGTAACTACCTCCACCTCCAGAAGTAAAACCCAGGGAGGTTGTGTCATTTGCAGGATTTTGCTGGATCCAGCAATAGTGTTCTTTACTGAATGCTTTCATCTGGCATGTCAAGTCGCCTTTTTGGAATAGAAAAACGACCGAATCCTGGTCCTTCCACTCGGAATATTGCATATCCCATATGCCTTCAAGAATTTCTTTTTTCTGGTTAGTACAGCTCAATAGTAAAATTGAACAAATAGTTAGTGAAGTCATTAATGTTTTCATAATGATTTGTTTAAAGATTTATTGAATGAAAGAGATTAGTTCTTTATTTATGAAGTATTTGACCTGGAAGATAACTTACCTGACTCTGTTACTATTCACTAGATCAAGTGGTTTTGCACAAAAATCACTCTGCATTACCTGTATGTTGGTTCTTAAATACAATTGGTACACAGCAGGCAATATAAGAACTTCATGTTTGATAAAATTAAGTTAATTTTTTTTTGATTCATTATGTCGACCAATAAATTTCTTTGAGCTGCAGCATCTTAAATCAATAAATCCTCTTTCCATCCCAGTTTTATCAGGTCGATCTTATTGGGATCGGCTGTTCCCAGGTGATGTCTTGTATCGGCCAGCAGGATATGTTTTGCAGGAGGGTTCAATGGGGTGTCTTCACCAAAGAACTCGGAACGTTTTGCCTGGATGATTCTTAAACCCGTTGCATCGATCGCGACAGGATCGAATCCGACTATCATTCCCTTATACTCCCAGGTGTACTTTTTATTAAAATGATGCGGGCCTATACCATGAAATAAAGGAGTGAGCATTACAAGTATATTGAGACGGGTTTTGCCTTTCACTTCAGGCAATTCCCATAGTTTGGCAAGATCGGCACAGGAATCGTCGTGGTATGAGAACGGGCGATCGGAGAACATGATGTAGTTTTTCAGCAAACTGCCCACACCTGCCCAGGCATGGGTACGCATGGGTCGCACATTAATCAGGGCAGTAGCACGCTGAAAAACAGGATCAGTAAGTACTCCGCGATCGCTTACGCTGATATTATTCTCGGCGATACCTGTCTTTTTTGCCTTAGTAATCAGGATCTGTTCCAGTTGGGAGGGTGTGGCCAGGTTATTCCAGACATTTGTTTTAATACCAAGTACATCTTCGGGTTTCAATATTTTTCGCCAAGCCGAAACAGCATCAAGTGTATCCGTTAATTCCATCAGGGCATTATCGAGCATTTGCTCCAGCACAGATGCATTTACCTGTTCATTCTCAAGTACTGATTTATCGCGTACCAGAATTACTTTTGTCAGATTTTCATTTCTCGGACGACCAAACATTCGGAGAGGGGAACTGAAGAACAGGGAAGAACCAATGGCTGCAAAAGCTGATCGTTTTAAAAGCTGCCGGCGTGTGATGGTGTTTTTTTTCATGATTTTATGGTTTTATAATGTTTTCTTCAGCTTGTTGTATCAGATGAATCACTGTTTCACTATCAAAGGCATTTAGCACCATCAGCAGGTATTGTTCTTTCGTATCGACACCGATCCAGCTCCCGTCTTCTATTCTTTCGTAAGGTAGAATATTCTCCGGCTCCATGAATTGTTTTCGGAAAGCGTTCTCTGCTTCTGAAGCGATTTCGGCACCTGAATATTTTACGATAAGAAGAAAACAGCACCGGTCGTTTAGATGGTATTTGGCTAGTATAGCATCGGTATCAGGGCCAATATTCAGAAAATTATCATTGGCAATGTAATAATATGAGTTTAACCAGATGTAGTGATGAAAATAAAGATACCCGTCAGCTTCCAATCCCATCTCAGGAATAAGATCAACGATTTGTGGTATTTCTCCCGAAGAGTGGATTCTGCTGTCGATTTCCGTTGCAATACATTGAATCGTATTGATGATGGATTCATTCTCATCGTTGGCTGTAATCGCAATAAAATAGTTGTCTTTCCAGAAAATCTGGGTTCCGGTAAAATATTGTGATCCCTGTCCAAAAAGCTTCTCATCATGAGTACGGGTATGGGTGAAAACTCCAAATGCATTTTTTGCTTCAACCATATCAAAGATTTCGATGCGTATTTCGTTATCGACTTGTGTAATGATACGGCTCGCGACCTCTTTCATCCCATACGATAAATATAGCTCTGCTCCGCCATCGATATAATCGTATAAAGTCTCAGAAGTATAAATCTTATCGGGTTTATACAAGGTCCATCCCTCAACCGAACCAGGTAACAGATCGGTAATTGATTGACTTTTAAACTGGGTTGATGAAGAGAAAGTCATAAGGAAGACTATTAGAAGGGTGTGTTTCATGAAATAGCGTTCAATTACTATCTATAAATATAGAACAAAATGAATAATGAGTAATTACCAGCTTATGAAGCTGCAATACTAAAATAAAGAATTTCAAGTTTCAAAGTCCAAATGAAAAAATTTCACATGCCAGGGGTTACTTTTCATTTGGAACAGGAATTAAGAGTAGAAGGTTCATAATCTTCATAACCCTGCATCACCTCTCTTCTTAACAAGCGATGACCGCCCCGGTGTTTGGGGCGGTTTTTTAATCGCTCTGATCAAATTAGTTTTTTCTGATCGATCTCTTATGATCCAATTATTACATTTGGGCATCCACTGCAGCAATAGCACACATATTCACAATGTCACGGACTGTACTATTCAATTGGAGAATATGGATTGGCTTTCGGAATCCTAGCATTACAGGTCCGATAATTTCCGATCCGCCGAGCTCTTTCATCATGTTATAGGCAATATTGCCCGAACTGAGGTTGGGAAAGATGATGGTATTCACATCATGATCGGCCAGTTTTGAAGAAGGATAATGTTTTTGCCTGAGCTGCTTGTTAAACGCATAGTTGGCCTGCATTTCTCCTTCGACGATCAGGTCGGGGTGTTCTTTGTGAAGAATCTCTATGGCTTCCTGCATGCGTAAAGGACTTCCTTCACGGACCGACCCGAAGCTGGAATATGATACTAGTGCAATTATTGGCTCAATATTGAATTTTCTGACCTCATTTGCAGCGAGGAGAGTAATATCGGTCAGCGCATGGCTGGAAGGTTGGATGTTCACAATTGAATCGGCAAAAAAATAGGGTCCGTTTTTGGTCATTACAATATACATACCAGCAATATGATTGAAGCTGTTCTTGTAACCGACAATGTGAAGGGCAGGACGGGTGATCTCGGAGTACTGGCTGGTGAAACCTGAGAGAAAGCCATCTGCATCGCCGTTTTCGACCATTGAAATGCCAAAATAATTTCTGTCATTCATGTTATCCAGCGCTTCCGGGTATGTTAGTCCTTTTCCTTTCTCATACAACAATTGAGCATACTTTTGTCTTTTGCCGGATTCAGAAGTTGATCGGTGATCAATCAGTTGCAATCCCTCAAGATATAATTTGTTTTCTGCGGCAATTCTTCTTATTTCATCTGTATTACCCAATAGTACCGGATCGGCTATCTTTTCATTCCGGACGGCCTGAATTGCTTTAAGTACAGTGTAATTATCGGCACCGGCAAAAAGAATGCGTTTCCGTTTGTTTTTTGCTTTGAGATGTACGTCATGAACCAGCTGGTTGTAAATACCCATCCGTTTCATCAATTCCAGTTCGTACAGATCCCAGTCGGTAATTGGTTTGCCGGCCACTCCGGTTTCGATTGCTGCTTTAGCAACGGCACTTGCAATCCTGGTTATTAATCGTGGATCAAGTGGCTTGGGAATCAGATATTCACGGCCGAAAACCAGATTTTTAGTTTTATATGCTTCATTAACCGACTCAGGGACATCTTCTTTGGCAAGCTGGGCCAATGCATAAGCTGCTGCGATCTTCATCTCTTCATTAATGATTCTTGCCCTGACGTCGAGGGCTCCACGGAATATGAAGGGGAATCCCAGAACATTGTTGATCTGGTTCGGATAATCGGACCTTCCTGTAGCAAAGATGATGTCTTTACGGGCACCGATGGCATCTTCATAAGAAATTTCAGGATTCGGATTTGCCATAGCGAATACAATCGGATCTTTGGCCATGCTTTGCAGCATTTCTTTACTCAGCACACCTGCAACGGAGAGTCCCAGGAAAACGTCGGCTCCTTCAATCGCTTCTGCAAGTGTATGTTTTTTAGTATTCCGGGCAAATTGCTGTTTGTATTTATTCAGATCGGTGCGATCGGTTGTAAGCACACCCTTGCTGTCGAGCATGAAAATATTTTCGTGTTTCACACCCAGCCTGATATATAATTTTGAACAGGAGATGGCTGCAGCACCGGCACCGTTTACCACAATTTTTATTTTGTTTATCTTCTTCCCGGTTATTTCGAGAGCATTGAGCAGCCCTGCTGCAGAAATAATAGCTGTGCCATGCTGATCGTCGTGGAAGACCGGAATATCCAGTTCCCTTATTAGTCGTTCTTCAATTTCAAAACATTCGGGTGCTTTTATATCCTCGAGGTTGATGCCCCCAAACGTGGGAGAAATCGCTTTGACGGCTGTTATAAAGTCTTCAACGTTCTTCTGATCTATCTCAATGTCAAAAACATCCACATCGGCAAACACTTTAAACAGGAGACCTTTACCCTCCATGACAGGTTTTCCGGAAAGCGCCCCGATATCGCCCAGGCCCAGCACTGCCGTTCCGTTTGAAATAACGGCAACAAGATTGCCTTTTATTGTGTATTTATAAACATCCCCGGGATGTTTTTCAATTTCGAGACAGGGTTCAGCAACGCCCGGCGAATAAGCAAGAGACAGATCGTATTGAGTGGAATATGGTTTTGTCGGAACAACTTCAATCTTTCCCGGACGTCCTGAAGCATGATATCGCAGGGCATCTTCTTTGGTAAAACCGGCCATAAGTCATTTTTTAACGTGTGGAAAAGATACGAATTTTTATGCCAGGGAAGTG
>Ga0299912_10004835_pt1 | contig 11035 bp, 8 predicted proteins | sample RVTome_2_FD_207667 | JGI IMG/M metagenome (GOLD analysis project Ga0299912, IMG submission 207667) | Soil microbial communities from uranium-contaminated site in the Upper Colorado River Basin, Wyoming, United States - RVT95D214 (version 2) ... | reverse complement strand
AGAAGAAAGTCTGCAGAACCAGACACTGGAAAATCTTTTCGGTGAACAGAATACCGCAGTTATCAAGACCACCATGAGTCTGGCCAGTGGTGCTTTTGAGCGGCCGGAAATCGAACTCATGACACCCGCCGGCCAAAAAATATTGATAGGTTTTACCCTTACCGAATATGTCGATCCTTCTGATCAACAGAAAGGTTTTATTCTTTCCTTGAAGGATATTACCTACACCAAAGAATTGCAGGAAGAAATGATCAGAATGGACCGATTGGCATCACTGGGTGTAATGGCCAGCGGAATCGCTCATGAGATCCGGAATCCCCTGGCAGGAATTAAAGCGATTGCCCAGACGTTTGAAGAAGAATTGAGTAAAAATGATCCTAAAAACGAGTACGTAAAACGGATCATTAAACAGGTTAATCGGTTGGATGATTTGCTGAAATCCCTGTTCTCTTATGCCAAACCGCCAAAACCAAATCGCCAATTCTTTGTAGTAAAAGAATTGGTTCAGGAAGTGTTGTCTCTCTTGCAGCAGAGGATGCAAAAGCACAATATTAATTTTATCCAATCATATGAAAAAAATTTACCTTCAATTTTTATTGATGGAGCACAAATTCAACAGGTTATATTCAATTTGATCCTGAACAGTATTGAGGCTATTGAAAAACAGGGTGAAATTAAACTAGCAGCAAAAAAAGTAAAGAAAAATGATGAGATCTTTCAACGCAAACCATTCCAAAAAAAAGTGACCGATCAACCCTATATCCAAATCCTGATCACGGATACCGGCAGTGGTATTTCTCCGGAAAATCTTTTGCAAATATTTAATCCTTTTTTCACTACTAAAAACTATGGAACAGGATTAGGACTTTCCATTGTGTATCAAATCGTTCAGGAAAATAACGGGGTCATTTATTTTGAGAGTGATATTACTCACGGCACTCAATGTTATCTTTTCCTTCCCTGTTTTCAAACCATCAATAAAGATTCTCTGAAAAAGTGATATGATCCGGGTGGTTTATTCTTCCTCCCTTATTTGTGAACCACTGCTTTATGCCATTACCCATCAGCTGGGGCGGCTGGGTATTACCGTAAAGAAAATTCCGGAGATGGAATGCTTGACAAAATTGGAAAACGGGGAAGCTGATATCAGTTTGCTTACCCCGCTTGCTTATGCCAAAAGCAAAGGTCAAATTCTCCTGGTTGAGGATTTAATGATTCATAGCCCGCTGGATGGCAAAAACATCCTGCTGTTTTTTAAAGGAGATCTTAAAAGCTTTGGGACTGTTTATTGCCAGGAAATAAAAAAAGAAAATAATTTTGAAAAATTTTTAGCAGAGTTGGTCTTACGGGAATATTTTGAGCTGGATATCAACTGGCAGCCTCTTTCAGCCGGCTTTTTAACTGACTCTTTGCTTGATCAGTTAAAAGTGATCCTGCTGACCGGTGAACTTGCCTTTGAATCACTGAACCAGATCAACACTTATATTGATCTGAGCGAAGAGTGGTGCCTCAGAACTGATTTACCATTGGTGCAGAATGTCCTGTGCGTTCATTCCTCCTTTCGGCAGCCAGAGCAATTGGAGAACATCCGTAATTCTTTGCAACTCGGTCTGGCTGATCTAAAGAACATCGCTGAAAATTATGCCAGGACCCATTTGCAAGGCTGGGAGTTCTATCATCGTTTACTTTCCGAAAATTATCAATACTCTCTGCATCCCGCTAATCTGGAATCACTCCAACAGCTTTTTCAATATATGTTTTATTCAGGAATAGTGGATTACTTACCGCAGGTTAAAATATTTGAATCATAATTATTTTTTATAAATAAAGTGTATAATTACTGCACACTTTAAATTTTATCAACCCCTCAAAATTTTCTACCTGCCGGGGAAATCGTTAACTATATTTAAATCGGTTGAATAAGAATAGGTTCGAAATCTTGGCAAATATTTTGCAAGGCTATTTGGTGGGGAAGAAAGACTATGCATAAATTGGTTATAAAAAATCTGCTCTTAGCTGTGTTAGTGTCAATTTCCGTGATTCAGGCTAATGGAACCAATTCCTTCAATTTTTTACAAATGAGTATTGGAAGCCGCGCACAGGGAATGGGAAACGCTTTTACTGCCGTCCCTTCGGATATAAACAGTGTTTACTTTAATCCTGCCAGTGTTGGATTTTCCTATCGTCCAACTTTGATGTTTTTTCATGGCCAACTGTATGAAGAAATGGCTATCGAAAATTTTACCGCCGTGTATCCTGGGCTCAATCATTTTACCCTGACTTTTGGTCTGAGTTATCTTCATTTGCCGGCGATTGATAAATATGATATCGATCCGGGCACCGGAGATGCCATACCGCTTGGTAATTTCCAAATCTATGATTTCGTTCCCCAGCTTGGAGTCGCTTACCAGATAAATCCTGATTTTTCTTTGGGGATGCAGGTCAAATACCTGCAGGAACGAATTGATGATGTAACAGCCAGCGGGGTAGCCTTTGACTTTGGTGCCTTATATCAAATTCCAATCGATTTTTTAACGATTGGGGCTTCACTGCAGAATCTTGGTCCAAAAATTACCTATGAAAATGCCAAAGAAAATTTACCGTTAACCTACCGCCTGGGCCTGGCTTATCAATTATCCGCCTATATGGTCACTTTCGCTTTTGACGGGGTAAAAACTACCGGTGAGCAATGGCGATTTTATCCCGGTCTGGAAGTGGAATTAATGAACAGCGTGGCGTTCAGAGCCGGATACCAGTTCCAAAATGACATCGGTGCAGGTTATAATGTAGGTCTGGGATTTAAATTCCTTGATAACTATGCTATCAATTATGTGTATTCTCCCTATGGAATTCTGGGTAACACCCATAAAGCTGAAATTAGCTTTAGTTTCAAAGGTAAAGCTGAAGCGAGAAAATCTTATGCTCCTCCACCTGCCGAAGAAAAAGCAAGCCCGGTTGAGGTAAGCCCGGTGGAGAGCCGAAATATATCTTACTTCTTGCCGGTACCTTCAGCTTTAAAAGTGCAACGGGGGGAGGATCAACTGATTTTATCCTGGGATAAAATCGACGTTCCTGAAGCCAAATATTATGTATATGTTGAGTTGCCGGGAAAATCCCAGATCGTCCGGGTTACCAAAGAACCAATAGTCGATAATACTTACACCTTTAATCCCACGGTCAATCAGATCAATTTGCGGTTCTATATCAGTTTTGTAAAAGAAAATTGGGAGAGCGAATTATCCAAACCGTTGCAGGTGAAATACAAAAAATAATTATCCGAAAAATTCCGAATTCTATTGGCTCATAAATTGTATTGGATACACCCCGTTAAACATAATTCTTTTAAGTATTCAACCGATAATTTTTCAAACCAGATGTACTGATTCTTACTTTGACCGGGGCTTATTTTCAATCGAAGTCTCTTTTTTTTCACTTGATTTGTTAGCCGCACTCTGGTATTTTTTTCATTACACAATGGATACGATATATGTCCCAAACTCAAGTAATAGTAGTAGACGATGATTATGCCTCACGTCTGTTAATTACTAAAATTTTAGAAAAAGAAAATTATCAAACTTCTTCATGTACCAGCGGCGCAGAGGGAATCGAATTATTAAAAAAACAATCTTATGATTTGCTGATCTCGGACCTGAAAATGGAAGGAATGGATGGTATGCAGCTTCTGCAAAAGGCCCGTTCCCTGGATCCGAATCTGTCTGTGATCATCCTGACCGGGCACGCTTCCATGCAAACCGCTATCGATTCTCTCCGTCTGGGAGCGGTGGATTACCTGATGAAACCCATCAATATCGAAGAACTTAAAATCCGGGTTAAGAAAGCAATTGAACGGGCAAATTTAGAAAAAAAAGTAAAAGAAATTGAACGACAAATAACTTATAGTGCCACAGTAACCACTGCCAATCATGAGATCAATCAGCCTCTGACTGTGATATTGTCAGGCATCGATATGATTAAAATGGAATTTGAGAAAAAAGGCGTTACCGATCCACACATCCTGAAATATTTAAATCTCATTGAAAAATCCAGCACTCGTATTGCAAATATCTTGAAGAATCTTCGCGAAATTTCCTCACCAGTAATTCAAAAAATTCCTCTGGGTATGCAGTTAGTTGAATTAGTTAATAAAGATCAACCCAGACGTACTCTGGACAAATATATTCTTATCATTGAGGATGAAGAACAGATCAGAATTCTGGTCAAGGATATGCTGGAAAGTGCCGGATATAAAGTTATTCTCTCTTCTAATGCCCGGGAAGGAATTGAGATCTATCAATCACAAATGCGGTTCATAGAGTTGATAGTGCTGGACTATTTTCTTCCTGATAATGTCGGATATGAAGTCATACAAAAAATCAAACAGATCAATCCGTCCTGTAAAATTTTAATCACTTCTGGTTTTGAATTGGATCAAGAAATCCAGAAAGCCATCGAAAACGGCGCCATAGGATTTTTAAGCAAACCTTTCAACAGAGAACAAATACTGCAGTACGTCCAGAATATTTCCGGAAAACCTGATCTATCCTGAGAATAGGAAAAGCCTTGTCATCACTCCTTCTGCTCGATACCAAATTATTATTTTTTATTAACCAAAACCTGGCTAATCCATTTTTTGATATCATTATGCCGTTTGTTACCAACCTGAATAACTGGAGAATTCCTATTCTTCTTATCTGGGTTTTACTGATGATCAAGGGCGGAAAAAAGGGGAGGGTAGTTGGTATTCTGCTGATACTTGTACTGATAGCCAGTGATCAATTGTCTTCTGCTCTCATTAAACCATTAGTGGGACGGTACAGGCCTTGCCACCTATATGACAATCTACGTTTGCTGGCCAATTGCGGTGGCAAGTATGCTTTTCCTTCCTCACATGCTAGTAATATTTCAGCTTTTGCTGTACTCTTCAGTTATTTTTATCGGAAGTGGACGGCAGGATTTATCCTGGTGGCAATTATCGTCGGCTTTTCAAGGATTTATGTTGGCGTACACTATCCGATTGATGTTTTATCCGGTTATATAGTTGGTTCCTGCTCCGCTTTTTTAATTATCAGGTTGTACTTTCTTGGTACCAGAATATATCCGGCCATCTCATATCAGGAACATAATTCTCCTCACGGAATCGGATTACCTTAACCTCACAATGAGTGGTGGAGTGATCATAGTGAAAAAATATTAGTAGGGTAAATAACATTGTTAAATAGGATCAAAAATAATATTAAAAGCAATCTGATTCCGGGTATTATCATCCTGGTGCCGCTGGTAATCACCATTATGGTTTTAAAATGGCTCATTGGTTTTTTTGATGCACTGATTAAACCGGTAATCGAGAATTATATCGACATCTATATTCCAGGATTGGGACTTCTGGTCAGTCTGATCTTTATCTATTTGATTGGTTTATCCACTAAATATTATTTTGGTAATAAATTGATTCAAATCGGAGAGTGGTTGGTTGTTCGAATCCCGGTTGCCAAAACTGTCTATATCGCGGTAAAACAAATTATGACCACTTTAGCCTCGCGGGATAAAAAAATGACTCAAAAAGTAGTCATGGTAGAGTATCCCAGTAAAGGTATGTATTCACTAGGTTTATACAACGGTCAGCTATCGCACCCGGTATCAGGCCAGGTTGTGGGTAGTATCTTAATCATCACTTCCATCAATCCCGCCTCTGGATTCACGGTTTTAATTCCGCTGAATAACATTCTCTTTGTTGATATGACGGTTGAGCAGATGATGAAATTCGTCGTCTCCGGTGGGATCGTGATGCCGGAAAAAATAAGACTTATTTCAGCTGAGGAACAAGTTAAAATTTCAGATCGGGAATAGAATCCCAATAACTATTTGTCAGTGTCAATTTTAATATATTTGTCCCGGATCTGGCTCATATTCAATTTGTCATTTCTTATCATCCGGCGAATAAATTCTTCAAAAGTCACATGCCCTTCCACTTCATGAAAACCTGTTTTCTCCCAGGATCCATACGGCACATTAAGCAGAAATTTAATTAATTTCTTCTTCTGTTCTAAAAATTTTTCTATGACCTCCTGCAGCGTACCATCGTCATAGTAATTTTGCCGTTTGATTTTATCAGGTATTATAGCTGGCAAATAAGGATTTTCACGGTCAATTATTTTTTTCAGACGCATCTCAAAGACGTCTTCTTCTACTGCCATGAGAGTGGTAAAAAAATCTCTCAAAGTATCGGAACTAGATCGATTTTCTTCCGAATCTTTTTGCTGTAAAGAGTATAATATCGATTGAAAATCTTTAAAATTTTCTTCGATGTTTTTAATCAGGCTTTTCCGGTAGACTTCGTTCATCGCACTTAATTGTATATTTTAAATCCTGGCCTAAAATATAAATTGGGCATCTTATAAAAAATGATTTATATCACATTGACATATTAATTGCTCCATGACATACCAAATATAATACAATTTTAGAAATAAATTAGCAAACAAGTTGAAAAATATTCAATTAATATTGACAGTCGAGGTTCTTTATCATAAAATAGAATTGGTAATTTTTTGATAGAGAGTTAAATTGAGTAATAAGTCTAGGGACGAGGAGCAGTGTCTTGCCAGCATTTGTGCACTTACATAACCACACTCATTTCAGCCTTCTGGATGGTGCCATCGAGGTTAAAAAATTATTGCATAGGGCCGCTGAATTAAAATTCAGTTCGCTGGCTATCACTGATCACGGTAATATGTTCGGAGTATTGGATTTTTACCTGGAAGCAAAAAAGCTTGGCATCAAACCAATTATCGGCATGGAAGCGTATATAGCCCCTGAATCACGGTTTGAAAAAAAATCTACTGGAAAAGGATTCAAACAAAATTCATTTCACCTGCTGCTTTTTGCCAAAAATAACACTGGATATAAAAATTTAATGAAATTATCCAGCCTGGCTTTTACGGAAGGATTCTACTACCGGCCGAGAATTGATAAGGAAATCCTTAAAAAATATCATGAAGGATTGATTGCAGCCAGTGCCTGCATGAAAGGGGAAGTGTTCTATAAATTAAATTACCTCGGTCGGGAAGATGGGATAAAAGCCATCGAGGATTATTTGGAGATATTTGGAGAAGATTTTTACCTGGAGCTTCAAAATCATCAAATTCCTGAAGAACAGGGATATGAAAAGCTCTATAAAATCTCACAGGAAATGAAGATCCCGGTTATTGCGACCAATGATGTTCATTATTTACAAAAAGAACATCACTCTTCCCATGATATTTTGCTCTGTATCCAATCCGGGAAAAATGTTACCGATCAGAACCGCATGCGCTATAACACTGAAGAATTATACCTGAAAAGCACTGACGAAATGTATCAGGCTTTTGCTGATAAATCGGAAGTTCTCGAAAGGACTCTTGAAATTGCCGAGAAATGTAATGTTGAGATTGAAACCGGCAGGATGCTGCTACCCAAATTTCCTTTACCACCCGATCATGCCCAGATGACCCTTGATGATTACCTGCAAAAGGTCACCCTGGAGCAAGCCAGAAATTTATACCGTGATCTGACCCCGCAAATTCAGGATCGCTTGCTTTACGAGCTGGATATTATCAAGAAAACAGGTTATGCCGGATATTTTTTAATCGTAAAAGATTTTATCGATTTTGCCAAACACCAGAACATACCGGTTGGATTGGGAAGAGGCTCAGTGGCCGGAAGTCTGGTAGCATATGTAACCGGGATCACCCGGGTAGACCCGCAAAAGTATGGTTTAATTTTTGAGCGTTTTCTCAATCCGGAACGGGTGACCATGCCTGATATTGATATTGATTTCTGCTTTGAACGGCGGGAAGAAGTTATTGAATATGTCCGAAAGAAATACGGTGAAAATAATGTAGCTCAGATCATTACCTTCGGGACCATGGCCTCCAAGGGAGTGATCCGTGATGTAGCCAGGGCTCTGGGGATTGAATACAGTAAAGCCGATGCTCTGGCCAAATTAATTCCGGTTTTTCAGGGTAAACCTATGCCGTTAGAAGATGCCCTGAATACCATCCCGGAATTGAAGCAGATGGCGCAGGAAGGCGATGAACAATTTAAGATTTTGATGAAACATGCCCAGGTATTGGAAGGTTTAGCCCGGCATGCTTCGATTCATGCTGCCGGCATTATCATCGCCCCGGATGACATCACTCAATATGTTCCTCTTTATCAGACCGAAGAAAGAGGTGAGAAGATCATTGCCACCCAATTTAGCATGAATGGATGCGAAACAATCGGACTGCTGAAGATGGATTTTTTGGGACTGCGAACATTGACCGTCCTTAATCATACCGTGGCCATGATTAAAAACCGGGGAATTGACCTCAACTTGGATGATTTACCGCTGGAGGATGCGGAAACCTTCCAGATCTTTTGTGAGGGAAATACTGTCGGAATATTCCAGTTCGAAAGCGGGGGAATGACCGAGTATCTTAAAAAATTGCAGCCGAACCGGGTCGAAGATCTAATTGCCATGAATGCTTTGTATCGTCCCGGTCCAATGGAAAATATCGATGCCTATATTGCCAGAAAACACGGAACAGAAACCCGCGAATACCTGCATCCCAAATTACAGCCAATTCTCCATGAAACATATGGAGTAATCGTCTACCAGGAACAGGTTATGCGCATAGCGTCCGAATTAGCCGGATTCACTCTCAGTAAAGCCGACATTCTGCGCCGGGCTATGGGAAAAAAGAAAAAGAGTGAGATGGAACGGCTGAAAATTGAATTCATACAAGGATGCCAGAACAATAATATTGATTTATCAACCGCTGAAGAAATTTATGAATTGATATTTAAATTCGCAGGTTATGGTTTCAACAAATCACATTCTGCGGCATATGCACTGTTAGCTTTTCAGACAGCTTATCTGAAGCGTCATTTTCCAGCCGAATTTATGGCCGCTACCTTGACCTCGGAAATGAATGATTCAGCACGAATTGCAGTTCTGATCGAAGAATGCCGGCGAATGGATTTGGAGATTCTTCCACCGGATATAAATATTTCCAGTGAGGTTTTTGTCGTTCCGTCAGAAAATCAAATCAGCTTTGCTTTGGCTGCTATAAAAAATGTCGGCAAGGCAGCTATCCGTTCCATCATCAAAGCCCGGCAGGAAAATGGTCCGTTTAAAAATATTTATCATCTGATGCAATATGTTGATTTAAGAGCTGTTAATAAGAAGATTCTGGAAGCTCTGGTTCAGGCGGGAGCTTTGGATCAATTAGAAGGAACACGATCTCAAAATTATGCCGCGATAGAAACCGCTATTAGTTTCGCACAGAAATACCAGAACCAGCTTCAAAATAAAAGCCAGATCAGCATGTTTGAAATGATGTCTGCTTCAAAAAAAACGACTGAAAACGATCAATTCATGACATATCCTCCTTTACCAGATGTCCCCGATTGGCTTCTGCAGGAAACCCTGCAGCGTGAAAAAGAATTGCTGGGATTTTATATCAGCGGTCATCCTCTTGATAAGTATAACCAGGAAATTGAATTATTCAGCAGCTTGAGATGGGACCAACCGGAAACCTATTCTCCCAATAAAGAAATTTGTACCGCAGCAATTATCAATCAAATCAAAACTCATCTGGATCGCAAAGGTAATATCATGGCATTTATCACCGTGGAAGATAAATTGAATTCCTTCGAAGGAATAGTTTTTGCATCGGTTTATGAAAAATACAGCGCCTTTTTGAATAAAGGTGAGATGGTATTTTTACGCGGCAAAGTAAGTGAAGCTGATGAAAAATCCCTGCGAATATTATGTAATGAGATCATTCCAATCTCCGAAGTCAGAAACCGGTTGTCCAATGGTATTCAACTGCTCATCGATCCCCTTAAGTTGAATGAAGAAGAAATTGGGAAATTGCAGCAATTGATACAAAAATATCCAGGAAAGATCCCGCTGTATTTTGAAATGCGTACCAACGGCGATGGAAGTGGTCTGGTCATGCGGTCTAAGAAGTTTCAGGTTATGTTGTCAGATGATTTTTTGAATGAACTACAGAAGTTATTGGGGCAGGACAACATTCAAATAAAAATATGAACGGATCCAGTCCACCAATGAAAGCCGTCATTCAAAGAGTTTCCCGGGCATCAGTGGGGGTAGCCGGAAAAACAATAGGCCAGATTGATGCAGGTATGGTTATACTATTAGGTGTTCATCAGACGGATTCCCGGGAGGATGCACTCTATCTGGCAAAGAAGATTGCTGGTTTAAGAATTTTTGAGGATGCAGAAGGGAAAATGAACCTGAACTTGTCAGAGATTTCAGGTAGAGCATTGGTGATTTCCCAGTTTACCTTATATGCCAATACCCGCAAAGGTCGACGGCCCAGTTTTATTGAAGCGGCCTTGGCAGAACAGGCAGAGTCCCTTTATCAGTTCTTCATTCAATCACTGGAAAGTGAATCAGTCCCTGTTGAAAAGGGGATATTCGGTGCCATGATGACGGTGAAAATTGTTAATGAAGGGCCGGTGACCATTATTATTGATAGTGAAGATCGGCATAAACCGCGGGAATAATTTCAAACGAGGTAGAATATGGAATATAAGATATCTCCATCGGTGAAAGAAAAGGTGCTCACAAAAAAGTTTTTTAAAAAACTTTTGTTAGTTTTCAGCATTCTCTGCGGATTGCTTTTATTGATGGATTTTGTCATAATGCCCCTTTATACCAAGCATGGCTGGGAATACGAATTGCCGGATGTTACTGACAGACCAGTCACCGAGGCTATGGAAATTTTGGACAGTTGTGGTTTCGTTCCGTTAATTAAGGATTCGGTGTATGATGAAAAATTTTCTCCCGGCTCGGTAATTCAGCAAAATCCACTTCCATTTTCAAAAGTAAAAAGCGGTCGCCGGGTCTATCTGATTGTTAGCATTGGTGAAAAACCTAGATATGTTCCGGCGCTGATAGGATTAACTCCCCAGGATGCAGAATTCAGACTGCGGGAACAGGAATTAAATCTTAATCAGATCTTTTATGAATTCTCTGACTTTTATC
>Ga0299912_10004834_pt1 | contig 11035 bp, 9 predicted proteins | sample RVTome_2_FD_207667 | JGI IMG/M metagenome (GOLD analysis project Ga0299912, IMG submission 207667) | Soil microbial communities from uranium-contaminated site in the Upper Colorado River Basin, Wyoming, United States - RVT95D214 (version 2) ... | reverse complement strand
TTTCGATGCGCGGGTTCTCCAGCTTCGGGTCGATGGGCACCCAAGACTCGTCCGCCAAAATCATCTCACCGCAGCTTCTGCAATACCACACCGGAATCGGCGTGGCGAAGAGGCGCTGGCGGCTGATCACCCAGTCCCAGTCCAGCGACTTAGCCCAGTCCACCAGCCGCGCCTTCATGTAATCAGGATACCACACCACCTCGTTTGCTGCTTTAATCACATCGTCGGTCAAAGCGCGGGTCTTCATGAACCACTGCTTCCGCTCAAGAATCTCAACATGCGCCTTGCAGCGGCTGCACACGCCCACTTCCTGCCTTATCTTCTCGGTCTTCGTCAGCAGCCCAGCCGCCGCCAGATCCTCCACGATGGCTTTGCGCGCCTGGTTGATGGTTAAGCCGGCGTATTTGCCGCCGTTCTCGGTAAGGCGTCCGTTCTCGGTCAGCAGCGCGATGACGTGGAGCTTGTGTTTCATCACCGTCTTCACGTCTTCCTTGTCGCCGTACGTGCAGATCATCACCACGCCAGTGCCGAAACACGGGTCCACGCATTCGTCGCCGAGGATGGTGACGGAGCGGTTGACCACGGGCACCACGATTCTTCTGCCGATGAATTTGCTGAACCGTTCGTCCTTAGGGTTCACTTCCACCGCCACGCATGCGGGAATGAACTCGGGGCGCGACGTGGCGATGAGCAGGCACTCGCCGCTGCCCTCCAACGGAAAACGGATGTAGTGTAAAGTGCCTTCCCGCTCCTCATAGTCCACCTCAGCATCGGCGATGGCAGTCTCATCCCGCGGGCACCAGTTCACCGGGTGCGTGCCCTGGTACATGAAGCCCTTCTTGTGCAGGAGAATGAAGCTCAGCTGCGTGCAGCGCCAGTAGTCCGGGTCCATGGTGCGGTACTCCGTTGTCCAGTCGATGCTGCAGCCCAAGTTCAAGATGCCTTCCTTCATCATGGAGATGTACTTGTCCACCGTCTCGGTGCACCACTTGCGGAATTGGTCCGGAGGAACATCGCGCTTGCGCACGTTGTGCGCCTTCTCAACTTGGATTTCGATGCTTAAGCCGTGGCAGTCCCAGCCCTGCGGAAACAGCACGTTGAACCCGCGCATCCGCTTGTAACGCGCAACCATGTCGAAGTACGTCCAGTTCAACACGTTGCCCATGTGCAGCTCCCCCGACGGGTAGGGCGGCGGCGTGTCGATGCTGAAGGGCACGCGCTGTGTGTCGTTCCAGTCGTAGCGGTAGATGCCCATCTCTTCCCACCGCTTTTGCCATTTCCGCTCGATCTCCACGAAGTTGTATTCTTTGGGCAGAGGCTGCATGTTTCGGTATTTCTCCGTTGCGCTTATAGGCTTAGGAAAACTAAGATATAGCTATTTATCATTTCCCTGAGCAACTGACCGATGCGAAAGCAAACGGCATTGCACCGCATGCTCTTTAGTTAAACAGCGCTATAAAGCGCCAAAGAATTGCAGAATCATGATTGTAACAATCTGGATTGTACTATTTGCCTTTGACAACACAAACAAACCATGGCAAACGACCTCAAAACGCAGACGGTGGACTGCGAGACCATTTTGGTAAAACTAAAATACAACCTAAGATATCCACTCCATAGGTCTCGGGGAGCTGGGAAAGGACCCGGCTGAGAGGACGGCTGAACGCTGTCGACCCAATGAACCTGAACCAGATAATACTGGCGGAGGGAAAAAAAGTGAACCAAAACGAAACTGAGCATGAGCACAGGTTTTACAGTAGGTCAACCAGAATACTCGTAGAAATCATCATCTTTGCCTCGCTGGCAACGGCGCTGAGCTTGGTGACGTTTACGCTGTTGCCGCAGGGCGGCTCCGTTACCGCCGCGTCCATGGTGCCCATTCTTTGGCTTGCGCTGCGGAGAGGACCAGCAATCGGTCTGGCGACGGGCGCCTTGTACGGAGTAGTACAGCTTGTCATCTTGCCTTACGCCTACAATCCCCTTCAAGTGCTGTTCGACTACCCGTTTGCCTTCGGCTGCCTCGGCTTAGCAGGCTTTTTCAAGAAGTGGCCCGTGGCTGGCGCCGTGGTTGGAATTAGCGGCCGCTTTGTGCTGCACTTCGTTTCGGGCGTGGTGTGGTTCGGTCCGATGTTCGCGCCTGAGCTGGACCCGTTCATTTACTCGGCGGTTTACAACGCCAGCTACATGCTGCCCGAATTGGTGATAAGCGCGGTCATTGTTTACGCGCTGCAGAAAAGCAAAGCGCTCAACATGTATCTCTAAATGGTCTTGCCAAGTATGGGAAAACTCGCCTCCGAAGAACTCCAGAAACTTCTGGCGTGCATCAGGAAAAACCCTCAGGTCATAGTGCCTCCTCTGGCCGGCTACGATGCAGGCGTGCACCTCATCGACGCCAAGTGCGTGGTGGTCTCCACAGACCCGTGCATAGGCGTGCCGGAAGAATGGTTCGGATGGTTGCTCATCAACTACGCAGCTTCGGATGTGGCGCTGTTCGGGACAAAACCAGAATTCTGCACCATCACCCTGCTCGCACCGCTGGCGACCGAGCCGCAAGTGTTCCATTCAGCGATGAAGCAGGCGTGCGCTGCAGCGGACGAGCTTTCTATGGCGATTGTGACGGGGCACACGGGCACGTACAGCGGCTTGTCCGCGCTGGTTGGAGTCTGCACCGCCTACGGCACTGTTTTGCCTGAAAAACTCATCACTCCGGGAAACGCGAAGCCAGGGGACGACATTCTCTGCACAAAGCCAGTCGGCTTGGAGACGGCTGTCAACTTCTCGTTAACGCGCAAGGCGTTGGCGCGGAAGCTTTTCGGGGCGGAACGGGCAGAGGAACTCGCTGGACTCGTGCCCATGCAGAGTTGCGTGCGGGAAGCGCTGCAGCTGGCTGAGTCTGGCTGCGTCCACGCGATGCACGATGCTACCGAAGGCGGATTGGCGGCGGCGCTGAATGAGGTGGCTGAGGCTTCGGCGGTCGGCTTCACAATAGAATTCGAAAAGCTGCCAATCAGCCCCGAGGTGCGGACACTGCAGAAAAGCTTCAAGCTCACGGATGAGGAGGTTTTGTCCACGTCTTCCACGGGCACGGTTCTGGCGGCGGTCAAGCCAGAAGACAAAGACAGAGTGGCGGAGATGATGCGTAGAATCGGGTTGACAGCAAGTTTCCTAGGAGATTTCACGGAAAGTAAAAGGCGCATCCTCGTCAGAGATAAAAGCGAAACTCCTTTTCCAACGGGTGCGGATGACCCTTACAGCAGGATTCTCTCTGGAAAAGTGTAGATGTTCATGCGCTTTCCCCGCACAAACCCCACCAGCGTCAAGTTCGCCGCTTCCGCCACGGCAACGCCCGAGCTCAGCGCCGCCGCCAGCGACGCCACGATGGGCAAGCCAACCTTCGCCGCCTTGAAAGCTACGTCGCCCGACATGCGCCCGCTCAAAGCCAGAAAACACTCGCCAAACGCAATCCTGCCAAGGGCTGCCATGCCGACTACCTTGTCGACGGCGTTGTGCCTGCCCACATCCTCCGCCAACGCCACCTGCGAGCCGTCAGCCCTGTAAATCGCAGCGACATGCACGCCGCCCGTTTGCCTGAAAACTTCAGCCTTGAAGTTCAGCTGGTTCACGCAGTCAAAGACCGCCTGCGCTTTCACAGCCAAGGCAGATTCCACTTTTGGGGTTTTGCCCGCGTACTGGTAAGCGGAGCCACCGCCGCAGGCAGAAGTGATGACTCGCTGATGCAGCCGCGAAAGCCGAATGCGATTTTCAACGTCTATGCCTGATTTCAGTTTGACGTAGCAGCAGCCTTCAACTTCCTTGATGGCTACATCCTCAATCTCGTCGACGGATTTCACCACGCCTTCCGAGAGCAGATGCCCCACAGCCATCTCCTTCAGGTTCGCCGGCGAACACAGTATCGTTGCCCAGTGGGTGGTGTTTACGAAGAGGTGAAGCGGCGTTTCCTCGGCGATGTAGTCAGCTACCTTTTTGGACGATTTAGCTGAAAGGTCAAGTTTTGTTATGTCGACTTGGCGCACCATGGCTTACACCGTCACCTTTTCAGTTCAGATAGGACAAAGTTCACGATTTCTTCGGCTATGTTGACCTTCGTCACCATCTGCAACCCTTTCCACCCGGGCTGGCTGTTCACATCCACAATCTTCGGACCTTCAGGTCCTTCGAGTATGTCGACGCCTGAGACCTTGCAGCCCACCGCTATAGAAGCCTTAACTGCCAGTTCCTCGAATTCTTGGCTTAGGGTTGTGGGTGCTGGTCTGGCGCCTTGGCTGTAGTTTGTTTTCCAGCCGTCTGCCACACGCCGCATCGCCGCCACCACTCGGTTGCCCACGACGAACGCCCTTATGTCCGAGTGCCCGTGGGGGATGAACTCTTGGATGTAGATGACGCCGTGCTGGAAGGTTATGGCTTTGAAGATTGTGTTGGCGATTTCTTTGTCCACCACTCGGGTGGCGCCGATGCCTCTGGAGCCGAAGACTGGTTTGACCACCACGTCGCCGCCCAACTCCTCGAAAGCCTTCAACGCCTCCTTCACGCTTTCGGACGCCACTGTTCGGGGCACGGGTACGCCGTTGTCTTCGAGTATGGCGAGTATGTCGTATTTGTCTACGCAGTGCTCAATCGCCTCGGCGGGGTTTATGACGTAGAAGCCTTGGCGTTCAAGCTTGTAGAGCATGTCCATGCGGAACACCAGCTCTTCAAGGGAACCGCGTCCAATGGGGCGGATAACCAGCGCATCCAAATCTTCCAACACGTTTACGTCGACGACCCTGAAGTAGGGTTTGCAGCCGAGCTGGGCGATGAGCTTGGGAAAAGTGAAGCACACATAAGAAATGCCGTGCCGGGTGAGCGCTTCCCGGACCTGGGTGCTGCTCCATGCTTCTGGGTTTCGTGTTGCGATTCCGAATTTCAAAGTTGACAGCTCTTCTCGTTTGGTCTGTGAATGATGCTACTGGACTTTACTCTTAAAGTTTCCGTGAAGCATTCCAGGCAAAACTGGTTCCTGTAAAGAAGGTCTGGCAGTCTGCGATACTATTTCGCAAGTCAGTTTTGTTTTGTTGCAGGTTCCCACATTTTTTTGAGCTTTATGGGATCAATGGTTGGAGTCCCTTCCTTAATGCAGCCTTCCATTTTTTCAATGAACTCTTCAGGCGAAATTGGGGGCATAATGATTATGTTCTCTTTCTCCACTTTCAGTAGGGCTTTGCCTCCGGGCTTTAGCCCGATTCTGTCGCGGATCCATTTCGGTATGAGGATTCTACCTTTGTTGTCGACAGCGACTTCTTCAGTGCTCATTTTCCCGCCATGATTATTCCCACTGTGGGAAACATAAGCTTTGCGAAATGTTGTGTCTAGTGGTCTGGTGCAGCGGACCCGAAAACTGTAACCGGCCTGAGAACAGAGCAACTAGAACTTGTGAACGTATGAAAGTATTTGGTTTGCGTTTTCCGGTTTCTCCGCAAGTGGCAAATCCAAATATGCGCCGAAAGTGTTGAAGTATGGCGGTCCTTTCCGAGAATGCAAAGTCAGGATTTTGCCGTCGTGGTTAAGTCTGAAGCCTTCGCCTGCGGCTTCGTGCCCGCGTATGACTATTTTCACATTCAGTTTTTTCAAAACTTGCTCCGTTACCGCCTTGCCAAACAGGTTTCCAGCGCCCCGCGGGGAAGGATAAGTGCCCTGAATGGTCTCGTCTGGATCGCTCCACAGCAGCTCCTCTAGGTAACTCTTCTTAGGATGCAGGGTGTCAGCGCGGGCGATTTCCCTTATGCTGCGAATCTTTGAGGGTAAGCCGCCGTGGACCATCAGGTACCGCTCAGGGACATGCACTGCGTTGTAGAGGCAAGCGAAGAGCGCGCGCATCTTCGCGTACACGACAACCCATTTCTCCTTAAACCTGAGCTGAAACTGGACGGGCAAGTCATTCGGAGAAGCCGACAAGTCCGTAGGACTCTCATGGTTTCCTCGGAGCAGGATGACTTGCGCGGGAAAAGCCAGCTTCAAGCTCAACACAATATAATACAACTCGGTTGAATGCTCGCCTCGGTCGCCATAGTCTCCCAGAAAAATCATGGAGGCATCCTTGTTATTTTCCATTCTGCGGAGAAAATCGCTCTTCTCAAGGATGGCGACCAAGCTTTCTGAGTCGCCGTGCAAGTCGCCGACCACCAGCGCCTCGCCGATTGGCTCAAGTTCCACCAGCCTGTCCGTAACCGTCATGTTCCCGATGCGTCCGTTTTCTCCGCAGAGAACTTCCGTCGCCTTTTCCACTGTTGTCACGAAGTCTTCCGCTTGAACGTTTTCGGATTCTTTGACGATTGCTGGAAGGTCCAACGTTGTGTCGCTCCATGGAAGATTAGACTATTTGGACCTGTTTGCCTACGAAACTGAGTATGTTTGCCTCGATGGCTCTCCTGTGGCTGCGGATTTTCTCCAGCAACTCGGCGCGCACGTTCTCCTTCACCGCCGCGTCCGCCCCTAAATTGGCGTGTCTGCTTTTGAGCTTCTCCGACTGCTGTTGGAGTGATGTCAGAGCGCGTTTTGCCTCTTCCATCTCCGCCGAAGCCAAGAGCTGCTGTTTCCGCGCCGCTATTTCAACGCATTTCTCATGGATGTTCGCCAACAAATCGCGTTTGAGGACTTCGTCAATGGCTTGTTCGGCTTTCCGCGCCTTATCGGGCTTAAGCTTCAGCTTGTCGTCGCTCATCAGCCGCGTGAGCTTCTGCAAAATCTCCTTCAGCGTTTGGCAGTCAGAGGGCTCGGTGCGTATGGCTTCAAACGGGTTTTCCATGTACTGTCCCAGCTTCTGCAGCTCATCCGGCGTTAAGCCCGCTCCTCCTCCTGACATGGCGAGGGCCTGCATTTTGATGAAGGGCTTCTGCAGGTGCCGCAGGGTAAATTTCAGTTCGTTGTTCAACGCTTCGGCTTCGGCTTCCGCCTGAGTGAGCTGTTCGAGGGCGGCATTGCCCTTCACGCTGGCAGTTTGCTGTTCCAGTTCCGCGAGTTCTTGCTCGGCTTGGAGGCGCTCGTTCGTCAGGGCTTGTTTTTGCGCGGCAACGTCGGAGAACTGTTTTTCAAGCGTTTGCAGCTCGGTTATGAGTTGGAACGTTTTTTCAAGGATTTTCGTCTTGACGTAATCTTTCGTTAAAAAGTCACTCAGAGCGTTGAATGCTAGCTTTGTTCTTTCGTATTTTTCCTGGAATTTCCGGCGGTCCATGATGAAGAAGGGGCTGATTCGTGGAAACCAGTTCCTGATGTCTATTTCGACAACGGTAATTGTTTTCTGGGTTTCCTGCGCGAAGCTGCTTAGGCTGTCGTAGGAGACCTGTTCTGGAACGGAGAGTTTCCTTATGCGTTCGATGAAGATGTGAGCAAGTTTGTTGAGGGCTCGGGCGCGGTTGTAGACTTTCATGTTTCTCTTTTCGATTTCCTTCGTGCTGTTATCGAGCAGCATCTTGCTGGCTTCTGAAAGGTTCTGGAGTGCGGTGCGCATTTCGTCGCGGTGTTTCTGTGCTTGGGTTTGCACAGGCGCGAGTATGGAGCCCGTTTCTTTCTCGAGCCACGTCCTTATCTCGGTGGAGGAGAACTTGTTTTCGGACAACGCGTTTCACTGCTGAGAAGATTATGTGTAACCCGTATTTATCGACTTTCCCATTTCTGCCTTTCGCCGTTGAAGAGATGTTACCTGTTTCTGGGTAGCTACTCTTAAGTAATTATGACGCGCATAAGCAGCAGAAGAGATGAAAAAAATGAACACAAAACAGCTCACCTTCGCACTCATGATGGGCGCCCTTGGAAACGCGCTCTTCGCAATTTCGTTTTCTCTGGGGAACATTGCGCCTTCAGTGGCGATTGACTTCTCTTTGGTTGGCGTGATAATCGCGGGTTTTTACGGAGGACCTGAAACAGGGTTTGTCACAGGACTAATCGCGGGTATTCTGCCGGGAATAATTTTTGGACCCCTGGGAACGGGTGGTGTACTTGGCTTGGTTGGTTTGCCATTCGGAAAAGCGTTGTCGGGTCTAACCTCTGGAATCATAGCGGGAGGCATGAAGTTTGTACAGAAGCCACGCTCCTCATTGCTGGCAATCCCATCGACGTTGCTCGCTTATGTCCCTGAAAGCATATTCACTTACGCGTACTTCATTTTTCTGCTCGGTGTACAAGTTGGAGGTGCAACGTTCTTCGTCTACATTCTCCCAAAGGCCTTGCTCGAAGTAATCATAATAGGCGTCTTAATGGCAGCCCTGCTTGGCAACGCGGGTTTCAGCCACTTCATCAAAGCGCACTTCACAAAAACTAGCGCCAAAGAGCAATAGCGCAGGCAAACCAGAACTCTTCCCAAGAGGCGACGGAGAAGAGTCCCTTCAACCCAGACGTTTTTCTCCACCCTGCAGACGCAGATGCCACATGACAGCCCGAGTTTTTCTGCTCAGCGTAGGGAAAACCTTAATCTATTCAGGCAAATTGTAATTGTCAACGAGCGCTGCAGAGGGGACTCAGGTGTCCACGCCGAAGATAAGCCTGAACAGTTCAGCTTTAAGCTTAGTTAGGAAGCTGTGCTGTGAAGCTGACAAGTACGCTGTGACGGTTGAGCAGTCAGAGTCAGGTGCCACCCTCATAGACGCTGGCATAAAAGCCGAAGGCGGATTTCTCGCTGGCGAGATGATCACCGAGATCTGCTTAGGCGGGTACGGGAAGGCACATATTACGCCGATACAGTTCGCCGACGTGGTGCTGCCCTCAGTCTTCGTGACCACGGATCACCCGGCCATTTCCACGCTTGCATCTCAGTTTGCGGGTTGGCAGGTTAAAGGTGAAAATTTTTCAGCCATTGCTTCTGGTCCCGCGAGGGCGCTGGCGCTCAAGCCGAAAAGCCTCTATGAGAAGCTTGGTTACAGGGAAGAAGCGGACGTTGCGGTGCTGGTGATGGAGACGGAGAAAAAGCCGCCTGAAGCGGTGATCCAACAGGTCGCGGCGAGCTGCAGGGTTGACCCAAAAAACCTCTATCTGGTCATGTTTTCCACGACGAGTTTGTCCGGGGCGACGCAGGTTTCTGGGAGAATCGTGGAGACGGGGCTGCACAAGCTTGAAAAACTGGAGCTGGACCCGATGTCGGTGAAGCACGCCTGGGGTTACGCCCCGATTGTGCCGGTGCATCCCAGCAGCGGCGAAGCCATGGGAAGAACGAACGACGCCATCCTGTACGGAGGCGTGACGAACTACACCGTTGACTACGAGGACGACGCGAAGCTGGAAGCCATAGCCAAAGAGGCGCCTTCCTCGGCGTCGAAGATGCTTCAGGAAGCGAAGAAACTGGCTGAGAAGAACCCGAGGTTTCTGGACATCTTTAAGGAAGCGGGTTTCGACTTTTACAAGGTTGATCCGAACTTGTTTGCGCCGGCGATTGTGGCGGTGACGAACAAGCGCACGGGCAGGACTTTCCGCGCCGGAGCCTTGGACATTGATGTTTTAAAAGGTTCACTTGGACTGACATAGTGAACGGATAATCGAGAAAAAGAGAGCCAGGAACAAGGTCGCCAACAAAGCGGCTGAAATCGACGGCATCATGTGCACTCGTAACCCTGTTGTTTCCGTTCAGTCTAATCGAGCCTGGAAATCGCTGTTTTTCTGTCACGCGTGTGCGACTTTGCTAGTTCCTTTCGACGTTGAAGTTAACTGTTGCCGTTTCGGTCAATCGAACGCGAACGCTTTGCGAGTCCTGAGGCGCGGTGTAACCTGGCGGAACCACGATTTTGACGGTGTATGTTCCTGGCAGGTAAAAGCGGAAGACGTAGTATCCCCCGAGGTTCGTTGTGGTTGTGGCTATTATGTTGCCCGATGAACCTAGAAGCTGCACGGTTACACCTGCAACGGGAGTGTTGTAGTTTTCCTTTACGAACCCTTGAATCGCACAGTCGATGGGCAACACTGTGAAGTCAACTGGAACGTACGCGTCCGTCGCCACGCTAATGCCCGTCTTGATCCAGACGGGAATATTGTTGCTGTTGAAGAGTATTATGCTGTACGGTCCGCCCGCTTGCACTTCAACGAAGTAGAAGCCGTCGCCGTCCACGGTTGTACTCCATTTTAGCGTGGTCCCCTTGTATACTCTGACTTGGAGACCGCTTTTTGGTTCATCAAAGGTGTCCTTCACGAACCCGCCGATTGCAGTCGCTTTCTTGCCAACCGCAGTAATACTAGTCTGGCTTAAGAGGCCGTTTACGGCAGTTTCGAAGGTGTATTCTCTGAGGAATGTTGTTGGCGAGTCAGCTGGGTAGGGTTTCGTTCCTTTAAGCGCGTAGTCCAGATGCACTCGCAGCGTGAACGTTTGACCTGAGCCAACTTCTGGAACTGTCACTGTAAGGACGCCGTCTGCGAACGTGTAGTTTGCCGGGCTGAAGTCTACCTGCACAGGCTGAGCTCCTTCCAACACGAAATCAGCGGGAATCTGGATGGCAACTGTGAGCGACGGCAGCGCCGGCCCATTGTTTGCGATGTCAAGGGTGTAGTAGTACGTGGCGGGGTCAGTGGCGGTCAGCGTAAGCGTCGTTGAGTGCGAAGAGGTCTTCTTAAACAGCACATCAAACGAGTCTATGGGCTCGAAGTTGCTGTCAGTGAAGTACGCTTCAGATTCAACACTGCCGAGGATTTCTATTCCTTCTGTGTTAACCGTTGCCAGCACTTCGCCGTCCGGGTCTGACGGGTCAGTCATGTTCACCACCTGCACGGTTGCTGTTCCCTCGGGCAGGACGACCGAGAAGGCGAAAGACGCAAAGTCAGTCTCCAAAACTCCGGTGAAGCTGGGGTCTACGTCTTGTCCTGGTCTGACTGCGATTATGTATTCCATGTGGAATGAAGCGTCGAAGCTTGTTACGCTCAATTCGTTTCCGTCTTCATCTATGAATCTGAGTGAGTAGTTGCCAGGAATTATCGGGTCTGGAGTTCCCTGCAACACTCGATACCAGGGGTCAAGTTCTACCGTGCCGTTCTTGTAGATCGAGCCGCTTGCCAATAGGATTTC
>Ga0299912_10004831_pt1 | contig 11041 bp, 9 predicted proteins | sample RVTome_2_FD_207667 | JGI IMG/M metagenome (GOLD analysis project Ga0299912, IMG submission 207667) | Soil microbial communities from uranium-contaminated site in the Upper Colorado River Basin, Wyoming, United States - RVT95D214 (version 2) ... | reverse complement strand
GGGGCGGCCCGCGCCGAGCAGGAAGGCCCCCATCGAGGCCGCCATGCCCATGCAGATCGTGTTCACCGGCGCGCTGATGTGCTGCATGGTGTCGTAGATCGCCATGCCGGCCGAAACGATGCCGCCCGGGGAGTTGATGTAGATGTAGATGTCCTTCTCGGGGCTGTCGGCCTGGAGGAACAACAGCTGGGCGATGATGATGTTGGACACATCATCGTTGATGGGCACGCCCATGAAGATGATCCGGTCCATGAGGAGCCGCGAGAAGATGTCGTAGGTGCGTTCCCCACGGCTCGACCGCTCGATGATGTACGGCGGGTATAGCGTCGACATACGCCCCGTGCGCTGAAAGGTCGGCCCGCGTCAGCGGGCGGCTGGCGCGTCGTCCACGGCGCTCTGGCCGAGAAGATGCGCGAACACGTTCTCTTCGGTGAGGCCCCGCTCGAGCTCGGCGAGCCGGCCGGCCTTCTCGAGCGCGGCCCGCACCGCGGCCGGGCTCTCGCCCCGCCGCGCCGCGAGCTGGGTGATGCGCGCCTCGAGGGCCTCGCGCGTCGCCGCGAGGTTCGCCCGCTCGGCCACGGCGTCGATGATCAGCTCGCGCCGTACGCCGGCCTCCGCGACCGGCCGGAACTCGGCGGCGAACTTGTCGTGCTGGTCCTCGGGAACCCCGTAGCCCTGCGCGTAGGCGTGCAGCGCCCGCTCGAGGAGCGACGGCGGGACCGCCACGTTGTTCGCCGCGGCGATCTGGTCGATCAGCTCGGCGCGCAGCCGCGCGTCCGCCTCCCGCCGCGCCTCGGCCTCGAGGTCGGCGCGCACCGCGGTGCGCAGCGCGTCCACCGAGATGAAGTCGCCCAGCTCGCGGGCGAAATCGTCCGTCAGGTCGGGCAGCTGCTGCCGCTTCACCTCGTGCAGCGTCACCCGCACCCGCCGCGCCGCACCGCGCTTCGTGGTGTCCGGATGATCGTCGGGGAAGCGGATCGTGCCCTCCCACGCGCCGTCCACGTCCAGCGCCATGATTCGCACCTCGAGCTCGGGCAGCGCGCGGTTCTGCCCGAGGACGAACCGGACCGGCTCGGCAGCGCCTGCGTCCTCGGCGTCCAGGTTCGCGATCGTCGCCTGCACCAGGTCGCCCGGCTTGGCGCGGCCGTCGGCGGGCACCCAGGGCGCTTTCTGCTCGCGCAGCGTGGTGAGCTGCGCCTCGACCATGGCGTCCGTGACCGCCGGCGTGCGGCGGACCAGCTTGAACCCGCCCACGCGCTCGAGCGCGATCTCCGGCTTCACGTCCACCGCGAGCTCGAAGGTCAGCGGCGCGCCGTCCTCAAACCGGAGGTTCCGGATCCGCGGGTCGCCGATCGGCTTGAGCTTCTCCTGGTCCTTGGCCCGCTGCCAGGACTCCCGGAGCAGCTCCTCGAGCACCGACTGCCGGATCGCCTCACCGAAGCGGCTCCGCACCACCTGCAGCGGTACGTGGCCCTTCCGGAACCCCTGCACCTTCGTGCGCTTGCCGTACCAGCGCACCGTCTCGTCCTCGGCCGCCCGCACCCGCTCGATGGGCACGGTCACGGTGAAGGTCCGGGTGGCCGGATCCTTCTGCGCCAGGGTGATCTCGATGTCGGTGGCGGTCATCTCTCGGTCGCGTCTGCCTCACGGGCGAAGGGCGAAGAGCGAAGTGACCGTTCGCCGTTCGCGGTTCGCTCTTCGCCGCTGCTCATGCGAAAGGGGGGACTCGAACCCCCACGGGGGTTACCCCACGGGCTCCTAAGGCCCGCGCGTCTGCCAGTTCCGCCACTCTCGCGTGGTGCTGGAAGATAACCGTCCGGGCCCCCGAACGGCGAGCGCCCGCCGTTCGGCGGGCGCTCGCATCCTCGGAACCCCAAAGTGTCCTCAGCGCGAGCGGACCCGCACGATGCGGGTCTGGTACGACTCCCCGTTCAGGTTCAGGACCCGCAGCTGCACCACCGCGCCGCGCGGAACGGTGCGCACGGCGCGCTGGAACTCCTCGGGGGTGCGCACCCGGGTGCTGTTCACGGCGAGGACGACGTCCGGGCCGCCCCGGTCGGGGGTGACGAGCCGGCCCCACGCCGGGCCGCCCTCCTCCACGTCGGTCACCACGACGCCCCGCTGGTCGTCGCTCAGCCGGGCCCTGTGCGCGACGTCGGCCGGGATCGGCTCGACCCGCACGCCAAGCCGGCCCTCCATCTCTCCCGCCTTCGCGCTGTCCCGCGCGTCGTTGCCGCGGGCCAGGGAGGTGTCGTCGTCTGCGGCGGCGATCAGGCGCACGTCGAACGAGCGGCGCACGCCGGCGCGGTCGCCCTCCTTCCGGACGACCGTAACCCGGACCGACTCGCCCGGGCGCTTGAAGCCGACCATCTGCTGCAGCTGCGCGACGTGGTCCACCAGCGTGTCGTTCAGCGACACGATGACGTCGCCGGGCTGCAGGCCCGCCGCGCGCGCCGGCGAGGGCGAGCCGGACGGGAACTCGTTGACCACGACCCCGCGGATCTCGCGCAGCCCGACGTACTCTGCGTCCTCCGGGCTGATCTCGCGGATCTGGATCCCGAGGATCGCGCGCGTGACGTGGCCCGTGGCGATCAGGTCGTCCATCGCGCGCCGCGCGAGGTTGATCGGGATCGCAAACCCGTAGCCGGCGTAGGTGCCCGTCGGCGAGGCGATCGCGCTGTTGATCCCGATGACCTCGCCGTTGAGGTTCACGAGCGGCCCGCCCGAGTTGCCGGGGTTGATCGCCGCGTCGGTCTGGATGAAGTCCTGGATCGCGTACCGGGCGTTCTCGTCCACCAGCCCCTCGAGCCGGCGGCCCTTGGCGCTGATGATGCCGGCCGTCACGGTGAAGGTGAAGCCGAGCGGGTTGCCGACCGCGAGCACCCAGTCGCCGATCCGTACCTGGTCCGAGTTGCCGAAGACGATCGTCGGCAGGGTGGCTGCGTCGATCTTGATGACCGCGACGTCGGTGTTGGGGTCGCGCCCGACGACCCGCGCGGTGAAGACGCGATTATCGAGCAGTCGCACCGTGACCTGGTCCGCGTCGGCGACGACATGGTTGTTGGTGAGGATGTAGCCGTCGCGAGAGACGATGAACCCGCTGCCCGAGCCCTCGCGGTAGCGCGGCTCCGGACTGAACCGGAAGAAGTCGCGGAACTCGGGGGGGATCCCGCGCGGACTTGGCGCCGTGGCGCGCTCGCGCCGCCCGGTGCTGACGGCCACGACCGCCGGGTTCACGCGGTCCACGACATCGGCGAAGCTCGGCAGCGGCCCGCCGGTCACGCGCTGGACGGGTGCGGCCGCCGCCGTCACCGCCAAGCGCTGCTGGGCGATGCCCGGTCGCGGCAGGTCGAACGCGGAGGCGAAAGCGATGCCCAGCCCGAACGCCACCGCGATGATGGCGGAGAGCTTCAACAGATCACGGCCGTTCGACGACATCCTTACCTACCTTTCGTGTTCGTGCACTGGTACACCTAGCCCTTCTTGTCCTCGTCCACAATCTCGTAGTCGGCTTCGACCGCGTCCTCCTTCTTCGCCTCGCCGGAAGCGGCACCCCTGCCACCCGCGCCGCCCGCGCTCTCGCCGCCCGCGGCCCCGGCCTCGGCACCAGCCTGTGCCGTCTGGTAGAGCGAGCGCCCGGCCTCGCTGTAGGCCGCCTGGAGCGCCTCGGCCGCCGTGCGGATCTCGGCCTGGTCGCCGCTGCGCAGCGCCTTCTTCGCGTCCTCCACGGCGCCCTCGAGCCGCTGCTTCATCGCCGGCTCCAGCCGGTCCGACCACTCCTTGGCGTTCTTCTCGACGTCGTACACCATGGCGTCGAGTCGGTTGCGGATCTCGATCGCCTCGCGCCGCGTCCTGTCCTCGGACGCGTGCGCCTCGGCGTCCCTGACCATCTTCTCGATCTCCTTGTCGGAGAGCCCGGAGCTGGCCTCGATGCGGATCTTCTGCTCCTTGCCGGTCGCCTTGTCCTTCGCCGAGACGTGCAGGATCCCGTTCGCGTCGATGTCGAACGTCACCTCGATCTGCGGCATGCCGCGCGGCGCGGGGGGGATCCCGGTCAGCTGGAACTTGCCGATCGTCCGGTTGTCGATCGCCATGTCGCGCTCGCCCTGGAGCACGTGGATCTCGACCGTGGTCTGGTTGTCGTCGGCGGTCGAGAAGACCTCCGAGCGCTTGGTCGGGATCGTCGTGTTCCGCCCGATGAGCACGGTCGTGACGCCGCCCAGCGTCTCGATGCCGAGCGACAGCGGGGTGACGTCGAGCAGCAGGATGTCCTTAACCTCGCCCGCCAGCACGCCGCCCTGGATCGCGGCGCCGATCGCCACCACTTCGTCCGGGTTCACGCCCTTGTGCGGCTCGCGTCCGAAGTGGGTCTTCACGATCTCCTGGACCTTCGGCATTCGCGTCTGGCCGCCGACCAGAATGACCTCGTCCACGTCCCCCGGCTTGAGGCCCGCATCCTGCAGCGCCCGCTCCATCGGCGGGATCGTGCGCCGCACCAGGTCGTCCACCAGCTGTTCGAGCTTGGCGCGCGTCAGCGTGAGGTTGAGGTGCTTCGGGCCGGCCTGGTCCGCCGTGATGAACGGCAGGTTGATCTCCGTCTGCATCACCGTCGACAGCTCGCACTTGGCCTTCTCGGCGGCCTCCTTGAGTCGCTGGAGCGCCATCGGATCCTTCGACAGGTCGATCCCCTGGTCACGCTTGAACTCGGCCACCAGCCAGTCGATGATCCGCTGGTCGAAATCGTCGCCGCCCAAGTGCGTATCGCCGTTGGTGCTCTTCACCTCGAACACGCCCTCGGCGAGCTCGAGGATCGAGATGTCGTACGTGCCGCCGCCGAGGTCGTAAACGGCGATCTTGTGTTCCTTCTTCTTGTCCAGGCCGTAGGCGAGCGCCGAGGCCGTCGGCTCGTTGATGATCCGGACCACGTCGAGGCCCGCGACTTTGCCCGCGTCCTTCGTCGCCTGGCGCTGCGAGTCGTTGAAGTAGGCGGGCACGGTGATGACCGCCTTCTCGACCTTGTGGCCGAGGTAGTCCTCCGCCGTCTGGCGCATCTTCTGGAGGATCATCGCCGAAACCTCGGGCGGCGTGTAGCGCTTGCCCTGGATCTCGACGGAGGCCAGGTCCCCGGTCCCCGTCGCCACCCTGTAAGGGACCTTCTTCATCTCCTCCGTGACCTCGCCCAGCCGGCGGCCCATGAACCGCTTGATCGAGAAGATCGTGTTCAGCGGGTTCGTCACCGCCTGGCGCTTGGCCACCTGGCCGACGAGCCGCTCGCCGTCCTTCGTGAACGCGACCACCGACGGGGTCGTGCGGCCGCCCTCGGCGTTCGGAATGACAACCGGGTCGCCGCCTTCCATGATGGCCACCACCGAGTTCGTCGTCCCGAGGTCTATGCCGATGATCTTCTCCGCCATGTCCGCCGCTCCGAACGCTAGAGGTTATGGATGCGCAGGGTGAACCACAGCGTCGCAGAGCAAGGGCTGTGCCCACCCAAACCGGTCATTTGCTGCCAGAATGACAGGTGGCTAACCTCTTTCAACTCTTGAACTTTGAACCTCCGACCGTTGACATGAGCCGGTGGCAGGTTAGGTTGGGCATGTGTTCCCGTATCGCGACGAAAACGAGACGGTCCGGACCCCGGTCGTCACCTTCGTCATCATCGGTCTCAACATCGCGGCTTGGCTGCTCGTGCAGGGGGCCGGGGCGACCCACGTCGCCCCGTCCGGGGACGTGACCGGTTTGGCGGCCTCCGTGTGCAACCTGGGGCTGATCCCGGGCGAACTGACACTGCGGGCCGCGCCGGGCACCGGCTTCCCGATGGGTGGGGGCGTGGTGTGCGCGACGGACCCGGGGCGCCAGCTCTCCCACGTCGTGACGTCCATGTTCCTGCACGGCTCGTGGATGCACCTGCTTGGCAACATGTGGTTCATGTGGATCTTCGGGAACAACGTCGAGGACTCCATGGGCCGGCCGAGGTTCGTCGCATTCTATCTCCTGAGCGGGATCGGCGCCGCCGCGGCGCAGGTCTTCATCCGACCCGCGTCCATCCTGCCGATGGTAGGAGCGTCGGGCGCCATCAGCGGCGTGATGGGGGCATACGTCGTCCTCTACCCGCGCGTGAAAGTGTACACGCTGGTGCCGATCGGCTTTTTCCTCACCACCATCGCGCTGCCGGCCTGGGTGATGCTAGGCTACTGGATGGTGCTCAATGTGCTCGGTGGGCTGCCGTCGCTGGGCGGCGGGGCCGAAGGCGGCGGCGTCGCTTTCTGGGCGCATATCGGCGGGTTCGCGGTTGGGGTCGCGCTGATCAAGCTGTTCGCGCGGCCGGAGTACATCGCGGAGCACAAGGCGCGCACCTGGCGCCCGCAGCGCCTGGGCTGGCGTGGCGGCAGTTGGAGGATGTGAAGACGGCAAGGGGGCAAGGCGGCAAGGCGGCAAGACGGCAAGACGGCAAGTTGGCGAGGTGAGGCCGTGTATCTGGCTAGAATCATCGGGCGCGTGGTTTCCACGGTGAAGCAGCCGACGCTGAAGAGCGTCACGCTGCAATGGCTCCAGCCCGTGGACGCGGCGGGCAACGCCACGGGCGACCCCGTCGTCGCCGCCGACACCTTCGGCCTCGGGCCGGGGGAGACGTGCTACTACATCACGGCGCGTGAGGCCTCCATCGCGCTGTGGAACCTGGATGTGGCGGTGGACGCTGCGGTGGTGGGGAAGGTGGAGAGGTTGGATGTGGGGGAGAAGGGCATTGGGTCTTAGGTCTTGGGTCTTAGGGCGGCGCGTCAGCCGGTGTTGCGTTGCAGACCCAAGCGGTCCACAACCTAAGACCTAAGACCTAAGACCTAAGACCTAAGACCTAAGACCTAAGACCCAAGATTCAAGACCCAAGACCCATGTATCTCGGAACCGTCGTCGGCGATGTCGTCTCGACCCACAAGAACGAGCGCCTCGAGGGCAAGCGGCTGCTGCTCGTGAGGCGGCTCTCGCTCGCCATGGAGCCCGAGGGCGTCGAGGTGATCTGCCTCGACGTGGTGGATGCGGGTGTGGGCGACAAGGTGCTGGTCGTCCAGGAAGGCAGCTCGGCGAGGCGGATCTTCCAGGACGACTGGATCCCGGTGCAGGCGGTGATCGTGGGGGTGCTGGACCGGGTGGACATCCGCGGGGAGAGGGTGCTGTGACTGACGCGGAACTTGAGGCCCTGGCTGACGAAATCGTCGCACGCCTCCGAGGCGGCAGTCGTCAGAGGCGCAGCGGCGCAGTGGGCGCAGTCGGTCTGTCGGTCATCCGGGGTCAGGCAGGTGCGGGTGCCGCAACGCTGCCCGTCGCGAAGCCGGCGAGCGTCGAATCCGTGCGCGTGGCGGCCGGTGGAGCGGCGGCCCTCGCGGACACGGCGTGGCGCGGACCCGCCGTATTCAAGGCGGCGTGGACGCCGGCGCACGGAGCGCGGCGCGTGGCCGACTTCGTGGACCACACGCTGCTCAAGGCCGAGGCGACGCGCGCCGAGATCGTGAAGCTGTGCGCCGAGGCGCGCGAGCACCGGTTCGCGGCGGTGTGCGTCAACGCCACATGGGTGGAGCTGTGCGTGAAGGAGCTGGAGCGAACCGGGGTGGCGGTGGCGACGGTTGTCGGCTTCCCGCTCGGTGCGACCACGCGCCGCACCAAGGCGGCGGAGGCGGCGGAAGCGGTGGGAGCGGGGGCCGGCGAGATCGACATGGTCGCGGCGATCGGGCGCATCAAGGGCGGCCAGTGGGCCTGCGTCGAGGACGACATCCGCGCCGTGGTCGAGGCGTCGCGGCGCGCGCTCGTGAAGGTGATCGTCGAGAGCGCGGTGCTGACGCCCGAGGAGATCGTGAAGACCTGCGCGCTCGCGAAGGAGGCTGGTGCGGACTACGTGAAGACCTCCACCGGTTTCCATCCGTCGGGCGGCGCCACGACCGGGGCCGTGCGGCTGATGCGGCTGACGGTCGGCGACGACCTCGGCGTCAAGGCCGCGGGCGGGGTGCGCGACTGCCAGACCGCGCTCGCGATGATCGCCGCCGGTGCGAGCCGGATCGGCACGTCGAGCGGAGTGGGGATGGTGAGCTGCCTCGGGCCGGGGCCGCTGTCGCTCGCCGAGCTGCTGGCCCAGCCACACGCGCACGCGCCGGTGTGCACCTCGGGGTCCTGCGCGCCCGCCGGCGGGGGCCAGCCCTACTAGGCCACCTCCAGACCCAAAGCCAGTAAGCGCTTCAATAGTAACGTGTTGCCATCATCGGATGTAGCGACACGGTCGTGATGATGTCGCTATGATGCGGCTTTCGCGGCGGACGTCGGAGGCTCGGCGACGGTGGCGGCCCGCACGATGACCTCCACGCCGAGCAGGTTCTCCAGCAGGTCCGCTTTCCGCTTGGCTCCCCACATCTCCAGCTTGAGGTCGGTCGTCGCGAGACGCGGCGCGACCTCGACCACGAGCCGCGTCGCGCTGGCGCGCAGCCGCATCGTCTCGACGGCGGCCACGTGGCCGCGGTCGAGACCGTCGGCCAGGCGCAGCAGCGCGGCGAGCCGCTTCACGCGCGAGCGCTCGGCCGGCTCCAGCGCCGCGTACTCGGGGTGCTTCTTCGTGGGCGGCCGTTTGCGGTGGTAGCGGCTGATGGTCGCGACCAGGAGCCGCTCCCGCGGGCTCATCGGGAGCGACTCGGCGTGTGCGATCAGGTGGTAGCTGTGCCTGTGGTGCCCCCGGTACGAGACCAGCTGGCCGACGTCGTGGAGCAGCGTGGCCGCTTCGAGCAGCTCCCAGTCACCGGCCTCGCACTCCAGCCGCTTGCCGAGCTTCTCGAACAGCTGGCGCGCGAGGCGGCGCACCTGCTCGACGTGGCGCCGGTCGGTGCGACAGCGGTCCGCGAAGCGGCGCAGCGCACGCTCGCGGGTGGGCTCCTTCGCCCCCTCGGCGGGCTGGGCGAGGTGCAGGAGCAGGCCCTCGCGCAGGCCGAAGGCGGAGACGGTGACGCCGCGCACGTCGAAGTGGGTGAGCACCTCGGTGGCGACCGCGAGCCCGGCGACGATGATGTCGGCGCGCTCGGGGTTGAGGCCGGGGAGTCCGCGCCGTTCCTCGACGGTCATCGCGCTGACCAACTCGAGGATGCGCTGCATCTCGGCGAGACTCACCGTCGAGCCGTGCACGCCGGTCGCGGGCACGTCGCCGTGCGCGCGCGCGGCGAGGATCCGGGCGGTGTTGGTGAACGTGCCGCCGGAGCCGTACATCCGCGCCCCGGACCACTCCCGCGCGGGCACGGCGCGGCGCAGGCGCTGGCGGAGCGCGGCGCGCAGCCTCCGGACGCCCGGCACGGGGTCCACGCCTTCGCCGAGGTGCTGCTCGGTCGTTCGTACGGCGCCGAAGGGGAGCGAGACGACGTGCTCGACGAGGCCGCCCACGGCGAGCACCAGCTCGAGGCTCCCGCCGCCGATGTCCGCCACGATCGTCCTTCCGCGGACGATGGCGAAATGCTCGCGGACCGAGAGGAAGGCGAGCCGCGCCTCGGTTTCGCCATCGACGACCTCGAGCGGCACGCCGAGCTCGCGCTTCACGCGCTCGGCGAACTCGCCGCCGTTGGCGGCATCCCGCACGGCGGAGGTCGCGACGATCGCCACCCGCGAGACCCCGCGCCGCTCGGCGGCCTGGGTCATGCGGCCGAGCGCCTCGAGCGCGTGGTCCATGGCCTCGGGGGTGAGGCGGCCGGTGGCCGCGAGGCCGCGCGCCAGGCGCGGCTGGTCCTTGAGGTCGTCGATGACGCGGAGGTGCCCGTCCTCACCGCGCTCGGCGATCAGGCAGCGGATCGAGTTGGAGCCGACGTCGATCGCGGCGTACCGCTCAGTCGGTGGCATCACCCATCGGCGCGAGGAGCGACGGGTCGAGCATCGCGGCGAGCTCGCGGCGCAGCTCCGCCTGGACCTCCTCGACGCTGCGCGACGCGTCGATCACCGTGAAGCCATAGCGCTCGGCCATCCGGTCGAACTCCTCGAGGATCAGCGTCTGGTACTTCCGGAACGACGTGTAGAGGTCGGGGGCGAGCCCGGCGTCGCGGCCCGACTCCCAGTAGTCCAGCTCGCCGCCGCGCCGCAGCGTGCGCCGAATCAGCTCGTTGGGGTCGAGCCGCAGGAAGAAGACGCGCTCCGGCACGAGCGCGAAGCCGTACAGCTTCGCCAGCCAGTCGTGGTCGAGCCCGCGCACCGCGCCGCGCGTCATCGTCGTGTAGACATAGCGGTCCGAGAGCACGACGAACCCCGAGCGGAGCGCCGGGATGATCTCGTTCTCGATCCGGTCGGCGAGGTCGGTGGCGTAGAACAGCGCCATCGTGGTGCGGTCGAACGAGTGGCCTTCCTTTGCCTCCGTGATGCCGCGGCTCGTCAGGGCGGAGCGCGTGAGCCCGGTGGAGGCGACGGCGAAGCCGTGCCCCTCGAGCCAGCCCTGGAGCAGCTCGATGTGCGTCGTGCGGCCCACGCCGTCGGCGCCCTCGATCACGATCAGGTGACCGGGGAGGCTCGAGACGTCGGCCTTCGGCAGTCCGCTGCTGTAGAACCGCGATTCCATCAGCGCGGCTCCAGCTGCGGGCGGGTGAGTCCCGTCCGCCGCAGCCCCTTGAGGACCGGCTTCACCAGCTTGCGCACCTCGCGCTGCTGCTCGACGATGGAGCGCTGGCCGTCGATCACCGTCAGGCCGAGCTCGGCGGCGATCCTGTCGTACTCCTCGAGCACCTTGGTCTGGAACAGCCGGAAGCTGGTGATCGGGTCGCTCGAGAGGCCGAGGTCCATGCCAGCCTCGTGGTACTTCGGCTGGATGCGCCCGCCGGTGATGCGCGCGACCGAGGTGTCGATGTCCACCCGGAAGTAGAGCGTCAGGTCGGGCCGCGTGCCGAACTCGTAGAGGTTGCGCAGCCAGTCGGGGTCGCAGCCGCGCACCGCGTCGCGCGCGAAGGCGGTGTACGCCCAGCGGTCCGCGAGCACCACCATGCCGGCCTGGAGCGGCGGCAGGATCGAGCGTTCGTGCCGGTCGGCGAAGTCGGTCGCG
>Ga0299912_10004830_pt1 | contig 11043 bp, 9 predicted proteins | sample RVTome_2_FD_207667 | JGI IMG/M metagenome (GOLD analysis project Ga0299912, IMG submission 207667) | Soil microbial communities from uranium-contaminated site in the Upper Colorado River Basin, Wyoming, United States - RVT95D214 (version 2) ... | reverse complement strand
GACCAACCCGCAGAGGAGAAGGAGATAGAGGGGACCTGCCAGGTAGCGTCTCAAATTTCAAGGCTCCTCGTCAGGACCATCGAAGAAACGAATAGAGGAGTCAAATGCCCGACTTCTCCAGAGAGACTGCCGATCGTAACCAGCATACCCGAAGGAATCGTCCGCTGTCAATCCGGCACCCTCTCTCCTTTAAGGTCACTGGCGGGGATAACACCAGCCTCCCCGTTCATGACCTCTCCTCCTCTCCCTCTCCAGACCTGGGCCTCCCATGCCCGGCCCGCGGAAAAGCCAGAATCCTCCGTGGAATTGGGTGACCTGTTCTGGGGTCAGGAGGGAGCGGGCCTGCAGACGGTATTTCAGAGCCCTTTCCTGAATCTGGCGCCCAAGGTCGACCGCTTCCCTCTCTTTGGCCTCGATCGAGGCAGGACTGGCCTTGGGATCGGACCAGAGGGCCCGCAGCTCGATGCGGCGGGCGAAGAGGGACCCTAAGAGGGGGGCCGCCTCATCGAGGAATCGCCGGTTCAAATCCTGAATCCCCTCCCTCTGTGCCGCGGAAAGGCTTCCCCACCAGGATACTTCTGGTTTCTGGAAGCCCAATCCCTCTGGCATCTTGGGGGTGTCCTGGCCGAAAGCCAGAGAGGGGAGAAGGAAAGTGGCGATGAGGAGACTAAAGATCAGGGTGTGTCTCATGTGTCAACCTCCTCTCTGGAGTGTAAAACAGCAATATTCGTGCCAGCGTCGGGCTGCTTGCCGGATGCCCAAGAGATGCCTGCACGGAGGGGGGGCAAGGTGGTGAGGGAGATCAGGAAGGAGACTAAGGGGATGAGTTCCCCCGACGATTGTGGCGAAAAGTCCGTCATTTTCGTCGAGTGTCCTCACGGCTCAAGGAGCAAGGTCAATGATCTTCGCCTCCATCGTCTCTAGATGAAACAGGCCCATGGTGGCTCTTCCGGTGAGCCAACCCCCCACCTCACCCGGATTGAATAAGAGGGTGGAGCCCTCCCTTCTGATCTCCGGCCGGTGGGTGTGGCCGTGGACGAGCAGGCGCAGGGTCCGGCCCGAAGACCCCTGGGGATACTCCCCTTGCAGATCGTGTACCAGAAGGATAGACTGACCGTTGACCTGCAAGAAGCGGGGCCCTGGCCTCAGCCTACCCGCGGATCGATTCTGAAGGCCTATCTTTTCCCCGTCATTGTTTCCGAATACCCCGAGGTAGGGGGCCTTGAGTTCCTCCAGCGGGGCCATGGAAAAGGGAGCCACATAATCCCCGGCGTGGAGGATCAAGCCCACCTGGCTCTGGTTGCAGATCTCCACCGCCTTTTTCAGAAGAGATAGGTGATCGTGAGAGTCTGCGAGAATTCCCAACCAGGGGGAGGGGCCTTCTAATCTCTCCCAGCCCGCGACCTCCTGGGTCCCAGCCCCTGGCGCCATAGTTGCCTCTCCTGCCACCTCCGTCCCCAGGGAGAAGGCCTCCTCCAGGGCCGTGGGATGGTTTCGGATCTCCCCCTTGCCGTCGATCTTTCGATAGAGCAGGCTGCGATAGAGATCAACCTCCAGGCAGTCGAAGAAATACTTCACCGTGAGGAGGGCCCCCTCAAAGGCCCGCTCTCCCCGGGAGCCCGCCACGGACAGGAAAATCCCCTTTCCCCTCTGTCCCGAGGGACGGATCGGCCTCTTGAGGAGGTACTTCTCCACCCAGAACGATTGGCAGCGATCGATCATGGCCTTAGCCTGGGCGCCCACCCCATAAAAGAAGATCGGGGAGGCGAGGGCAATGACCTCGGCCTCTCGCAGCAGGGGATAGATCTGCTCCATATCGTCCCGGAGGCAGCACTCACCCCCCTTCGTGCAGGCGTAGATTTCCAGGCAGGGTGAAAAGGACTTTTCCCGGAGGTAAAGGGGGATGACCTCGGCCCCCTTGGAGGCCGCCCCTTCCAGGAACCTTCCCAACAGGATATCGGTATTGCCCCCCGCCCGCGGAGAACCATAGATGCCCAAGATCTTCATGCCCTCTCCTTTCAGGGATAGAATCGGGAGAGTCTTTTAAGGGCCCTCATCTTTTCATAGTGTCCGATCTTGGCCGCCTCAATCGCCTTTTTCAAGAACTCAATGGAGGTACAATAGGTTTGGTGATCCACCGGATAGGGATGGCCATCCTTTCCGCCGTGGGCAAAGCTGAAGCGGGCAGGGTCGCGAAAGGAGGGGGAGGCGCCATAGAGGACCTCTGCGATCAGGGCCAGGGCCCGGATGGTCTTGGGGCCCACCCCGGCGACCCCCAAGAGCTCCTCGAACCCCTGGGGCTGCAGTTCATAAGCCTTTAAAAAGATCTCCTGTAGCCTCTCCGGGTGGATATCCTGAGCCGAGATGGGATGTCGGGACGGCAAATCCAGGCTCTGAATTCGCTTAAGCTCCTCCACCAGTATCTCGGGCTTCTCCCGGGAAAGGGCTGCTGTAGCCCCTCGCGCCCCTTCGCTCTCCGAAGCAGTCAGGTCGACCACCGCCTTCTCCTGGCGATCACAGCAAATGGCTGACTGGGGCTCGCAGACGAAATCCCTCAATCCCTCCCCCAGCCAATGATAGCGGCGGGCATAGCGCGTCGTCTCATTCATGCCCTGCTGGATGACGGCCCAATCCCCTCCCGAGGTAAAGAAGAAGCAATGGTGGTAGAGTTGATATCCGTCCTGTAAGGCATTCGAATCGACCTTGGCCGCCATGCGACTGGCATAGATGAGGTCGGAGGGATTGGCCTGTAAATGCGCGGCCTGGGACTCTATCTCCAGGGGGGTCTTGCGGGAGGCGGCCCCCTTACCTCCTGCCACATAGAGATCCAGCTCTTCCTCCAGGCCCTTGATTCCCTCCTTCAGTGCCCCGCAGACGGTGGTGGTGAGCCCGCTGGAGTGCCAGTCAAATCCTAAGACACAGCCGAAGGCCTGAAACCAGTGGGGATCGGAGAGCCTGCGCAGATACTCTTGGGGGCTTTGGTCAGAGATGATCAAGAGAGATATCTCGCGCGAGAGGGACTTCATCAATTGAAAGAGCCAAGGGGGCGCTTTCCCGTGGTGGAGAGGGAGGTTGGCCAGTCCGGTCCTCATAGGGATTTGGCCTTGCCTTTGAGGGCCTCAATCAGGGCTTCCCGCCCACCCTCATCGGCCAGGTATTTCTGTTTGATGACCTTCCAGGCCGCTGGGCAGGCCTTGTAGTGAACGCCCACCAGCTCGTGCAGGGCCTGATCGACTGCCTTCTTGTTCTGGGGCGTCACCTCGATCCCGGCCTGAGAAAAGACCTCTTTCAGGTGGCGGAAATAACAGGACATGAAACCTCCTCCCGGAGTTTAACTCTATCTCATTATAGGTCATTTCTCACCCATTTCAAGGGATTTCACGGACAGGATAATTGTAAGAAGGCAGCCAAAAAGGGGGGGTGGCAAAATGAATTGACAAGAGAAGCCAAGAGTAGTAAAAATCTCGGCGGGTGGAGCCATCCAAGCCAGCGCAGACCTTCCCACCAAGCTCCGCCTCTGTCTAAGGTGACAGATCTTCCTTTATCACAACAGCAGAAATCTCACCAGGGCTCGAGCAAGGCCAAGTGCCCTAATGCCACCGCAGACTGAAACCACGGAGCAAAGGAGAGAAGGGGATTATGCTCAAGAGGGCGATCGCTGTCAGTTTGGTGGTGATTCTTTCATCAGTGGTCATCGGCGGGTGTGCAACAACCCGGAAGTCCCAGGAGAGCAAGAGCAGCGGCGTGCTTGAGGAGCATGAGGGCGCAGCAGTGGGGGCAGGGGGCGGCGCGGTAGCTGGCGGCGTCGTGGGAGGGGTGATTGGAGCCAAGACCGGGCACACCACTGTGGGTATTGTGCTCGGTGCCCTGTTGGGTGGCCTGGCCGGGGCCGCCATAGGACACTACGGCTACGACAAGAGACAGACCGAGGCGGAGGCACAGAAGAAATACGACTATGACTATAACAAGACACAGGCGCATCTCGTTAGGGTTGAAAATGTAGGTGTAACGCCTTATACGGTTGCCCCGGGGGGTACGGTGGAGCTGGCAGCCACTTATACCGTCCTCGGACCGCAGGGGGCGAGCATGGAGGTCACCGAAATCCGAGAGGTACGCCACGAGGGAATTCTGGAGGGAAAGCCCGAAGTAACCATCAAGCGGGAAGGTGGAACCTACGAGAGCAAGATTCCGCTGGGCCTTCCGGAAAACGCCCACCGGGGCCAATACCGGGTGATCACCACCGTGCAGTCAGGAAACAGCAGCGATGCCAGAGAGTCTGCCTTCATCGTGGATTGAGTCTGGTGTAAGCATCTCCGGTCCCGATCCCGCGTTATTCCTGTTCCATGGAGGTGGGACGGCGCCATTATTCGTCTCGTATTCGCCGAGTGGTTCTGTTGCTCAAGGTCAGAGGAGGATCTCATGATCATGCTCCCGATCAAAGAGAATAGGGTTGCTTCTAAAATCCTCGGGGCCTGCCTGATTGGGGCCGTGCTTATGCTTTCTGCCTGCGCCACCGTCCCGCTGACCGGGAGGGAGAGTCTGCGGCTGGTCTCTGATTCGGAGTTGCTCTCGTTAAGCCTCAAACAGTATGACGAGGTCCTGAAGACATCCAAGCTTTCCCACGATTCGGCCAAGGTCCAGATGGTGAAGAGGACTGGAGAGAGGATTGCCGGGGCGACGGAGCAATTCCTGCGGGACTCGGGGATGGAATCGGATATCAAGAACTACAAATGGGAGTTTAACCTGATCGAGGATGACAAGACCGTCAATGCCTGGTGTATGCCCGGAGGGAAGGTGGCGGTCTATACGGGCATCCTCCCGCTCACCCAGGATGAGACTGGCCTGTCGGTGGTGGTGGGCCACGAGATCGCCCATGCCATCGCCAAGCACGGGAATGAGAGGATGAGCGAGAGCCTCTTGGTTCAACTCGGTGGGGTGGGCTTATCCCTGGCCCTCGCCAAGCAGCCTGCGGCCACCAACCAGATCTTCATGGCGGTCTACGGCGCGACGGCCAATGTGGGGATTTTGCTCCCTTACAGCCGTCTTCACGAATCAGAGGCAGACCGGATTGGTCTGGTCTTGATGGCCATGGCCGGATACGACCCGAGGGGGGCGATTCCCTTTTGGCAGCGGATGAACCAACAAGGGGGGAGCCGGCCACCAGAGTTCTTGTCGACCCACCCGGCACCGGAGACTCGGATCAACCACCTCCAGTCCTTGATACCCGAAGCGATGAAGTACTATAGGGGCAAATGAGGATTGCCCCACCCGTGGCTTCTTTTCTGATTCCTGCTTCCTCGAGAACGGACGAAAGTCAATTTCCTATCAGGGGGGGGGGATTAGAAGGAATAGGCTACTCTGGCCCGTGGAAGGGGAAAGCGTCCGTCCACGGCCCTGTTTCTCGCTGCCTCCCCCCCCGTCGCGATGGGGGGGAAATCTGACGAACCCCTGAAGATGCATCTGGAGAGCCATCCCCCCGTATCCAGGCGAGAGATCGCCTCTCCCATTGATCTTTCTTCGGCATGTTGCCTCCGACAAATTGGTTGACTTCTCCACAGATCTTGTGCCAGATTCGAATAGGTCGCAGCCGCACACGGCAGAGAGGTTGCGAGACGGCGGCAGAGATTAGATCCATCGCCAATCCCTTCTCTCATTGAGGAAATGGGAAATTCTGGTCACATTGCCAGGAGGCTGAGATGGTGGCAGCACAGAGAGTCTCCACCCTACTACTTGCCCTTTTCTTTATCGGCCTCATACCCTCTGGAGGGGTAGAGGCACAGCCCCAGAATCAGGGCGACGAAAACCTGTGGGTGGTCTGGGTCAACGATGTAGACCGACTGCACATAGGCACCATGAGCGAGTTCCGCCAGCCCAAACAACGCAGATCAGAATCTGGGGCTGGAACCAGCACGGAGCTGCTCAAGAATACGAAGATACTTGGCCCCTTTCCCAATAAAGAGGAGGCAATGAAGGCCTTGGAGCAGGCGGTGACCGAGGCCGAAGAGCGCACCTATCGGAACGCGCCCTACCTTGTTGCCAAGATCGGCGGCAAGGAGTATAGGGTCGGCAGCGAGATCAAATTCCAACGCATCCCCATCGTTCGCTTCCCGCCCCAGTACTTGATCCATATCACCCGCACCTACACGATGAACGGCCCTGTGGACAAAGACGGCTATATCATGCACCATGAGCCGCCCCGGGACCGCAAGTTCCAAACCGCCGATGGCTATGGGGGCGTCTTCCACAACGAGGGAGACTTGGTGGGCGGACCGTACACGACCAACTTCGAATTATGTCCTGTTCTCAAGGGCCTTGCCCAGAAGGGCATAGAGCTTTGCTCCCCTTATGGCCGCCGGGTTTCCTGTGATGATGCCAGGTGGCAGGGGCAACAGCCGCCTCCTGCAAGAGAGGGCGGAAGGGTTACCCCCGATCGGGAAACGCCGCAGGCGGAGCCTGAGGAAACGCTTGAAAACCTAATTGCCGTCCGCGTCGAGTTGGATGACGAGGACGATCAACTCACGCCGGCCGATGAAGCCTTGCTTCACTTCGAAATCAAGAACAATTCACGAACCAGAAGCCTCCGCTCGATCAAAGTTGAAGCCTTGGTCCAGGGAGACTTCGGCCAAAAGGGAGTGATCCGTTTCCTGGGCGAAGAGGGCAATGGCCGGCTTGTAAAGTCCAATGGCCATACGCTGGGACCGGGTGAAAGCTGGAAATTCGATGCTCGGATCCGGATTGCAGGCGAAACGAACCAATGGATCTTCGAAAGGCTCATCCAGGTTGATATAGGTGGAAGAGAGGACGCCCAAAAACCGCTGCCGGAGAAGGGCGTGGAATTGAAAGACGCGTTACGGGTGCAAGTATCGGGAGGACTGGCGGGCGAGGGCGAGGCAGGAGGCACAGAAAAGAAGCTCTTTGACGGCTTGTTATCGCTCTCGAAGGGCGCAGAAGTTCAACGGATCTCCTATCCCAACCTGACGAAACTCGCGGGCATGCCGGCGGGAAGCCCCGATAATATCGTTTACTACCAAAGGGGGGATTTGCACTTCTCTCATCCAGGGAATCGGTTCATTCGGGCCATGGCCCTTCGGGCCGCAAGATATGGGGGAAGCGAGAAGGCCCAATTGCCGGGAAGAAGCGTTTTCACGGAACAGTTGTCCTCCACGGGGGAATTGGACCCCAACGGGCCGTTGCTCCCTGAGAACGAGGTTGGCCAGGTGGCATACAATGTTGTGAAGTTCGTTCATGCGGCACTCCACCCCAAGAACTGGCCCAAAACCCCGCTGAAGGATCACCTCATTGCCGAAGAAATCTGGCTGGGCAAGTATGGAACCAATAAGAAGGCCGAGAAGGGGTTTTTCATTTGCCAGGAGCATAGTTATCTGCTTGGATCGCTACTCCGCGCCCTGGGTTTCTGTGTGCGGGAGGTCAACATCATAACCAGCCCCTTATGGCTCAAGGGGGCGCAGGATGCGGCAAGTGAAGTCTTCTATGAAAGGAACTGGCACTTTTTCGGACTCTTCAAGACGGACAACTATTTCACCGACCATCGGTCGCATTATGCTCGATGGTACAAGGCCTATGGAATGTGGGTTGGAGTCCGTTCTTGGACAGGAGAGAATCCGCGTTTCAATATGAACTTCTGGGGGATGAATACCTCAGATGTTTGGCAGTTTGCCGGATATGGCGATGACGAGAGCTTCGTTGCCGCCTCGGCGCCGCCTCTGCTCTCGTGGATCACACCCTCAGGGTTCTACTTCGCATATGAGTGGTTCTCCCCCGTGGCTGCCATGGTGGTTTTGCCTGATGGGAGAAGAATCGGATCCGTGAGCCAGATTGACCCGATCGCATTTGGCCAGTCCCTCCTGGGCTCCGGCGACAGGCCGGCGGGGATCATAAACGAAATCCCGGGGGCCTACTACTATCCCGAAGGGCTGATCCTCTATCCGGATGCCTCGGATCCTGCCTCTGCGATCACGATGAAGCAAGCGATTGTACTCCCGGCGAAGGACATCAGTGAACGGAGCAGCCATCGACTGATCTTCACCGGGATTGGCAACGGCAGCTATGAAATTCGAGCCACCTATGTGGATAATAGAGGTCTTTCCCAAACCTTCGGGGGCCTAAAGGGAAGGATTACGGTCGGAGAGCGGATTGAGTTGTCCGGGTCGGCCCTTCAGCCTATCCAGGCAGTGGAAATGCCTGCCGTCGGCGACACGAGGAAGACCAAGGATGTGGTTGCCGCGGAGGAAAAGGGATGGAGGGTGGAAGTAGACATCGACTGGGTCACGGATGCTTTGGTGGCACGGGTGGTGGGGCGCGAAGAATGGATGAGCTTGAAGGCGAAACGGGATGAGTTCCTTCGCCAAGTGGCCTCGCCCAGAATGTTCGAGTTCGTCCGTTCCGTAGAGATCCGAACTGGAGTGACCTTCGGGAAAGTAATGGAGTCTGTCCCCGGACTTGCAGAGAAGATCAAGCAGGCTCTGCAACAGGCGAAGGTCGCAAGAGTTGGTCATACCAAGGACGGTGGCATAACAGCCACGCTGCGCCTTCCCATGCGGCTTCTTCGAGCAGCCCTTCCGCCGGGGCGGTTTCCCTGAGGAAGCTTAGGGCTTCACTTTTGAGGCGCTGAGAAACAACAAGGGCGCCTGGGTAATCCACAATGACGGACTTCCAGGCGCCCTTTCTTTTGCGCCAAATTCTGATGGCCGATGGCCCGCCGTCGGCCTATGCCCACTTGAAGATGGAGCAATCCAGCTCTTTGGAGGTGAGGACCTCCAGCAGGGCCGGCTTTCCCTCCTCGGTTGCCCGGATGGCCCGTTTGATGGCGGGAATGATCTCTTCAGGCTTCTCCACCCGCTCCCCATAGCCGCCGAAGGCCTTGGCCATGTCCGCGTAATTGCCGGAGATGTCGGTGCTGCGGAACTTCTCGGTGGCTGCCTTCATGATCCCCAACTCGCAGGCCATCGAGAAGTTATTCAAGACGATGGTCACGATGGGAATTCGCTCCCGTACCGCCGTTTCGAAATCCATGCCGGTGAAACCGATGGCCGCATCGCCCATCACATTGATACAGAGCTTTTCGGACTTGGCCAGCTTGGCCCCCATCGCCAGGCCCAGGCCCATTCCGAGCTGAGTGGTCTTACCCCAGCCGATGTAGCTAAGAGGTGCGATGCTTTCCCAAAATGGGGCGAGCTGGTCGCGCGGGCTGCCCGCATCGTGAGTGATGATGGTGTTATTCCGATCCACCGTGTGCATAAGGTCCCAAATCAGGCGGTAGGGCGTAATCGGCACCTCGTTGGATGTGAGCTTTGGCATCCACTGGGCCATCCATTCATCTTTAACCTTTTTGATCTCCTCCCGCACCTTACCATTCGGCTCGTGCCTCCGGCCCTTTAAGATCTCCTTGAGTTCGGCGATCAGTGCCTCCAAGGTGAGCTGAGCGTCCCCGATCAGCGCGTACTGTACCGGCACATCCTTGTTCAGATCCATCGGATCCAGCGTAGCCTGGATGAGGGTCTTCCCTTTGGGCATGGGCACGCCGAAATTGGTGCGGGTAAAGCTGCAGCCGATCCCGAGAATGACATCGGCGTTCAGGAGGAAGTGATGCACCGTCTTGGGAAAGGTGCGATTTCCGGAACCGAGCGCGAGAGGATGATTCTCCGGGAAGGCACTCTTGCCCTGCAGGCTGGTCATGACTGGGCTCTCCAGCATCTCCGCCAGCTCGCGCAGCTGCGGCCAGGCTTGAGCGTAGTGAACACCCTGTCCTGCATAGATCGCCGGCCGCTTGGCCTGCCATAGGACCTTTGCCACCTCGCTGACTGCTTTCGGGTCCGGTCCGAAGCGCGTCCGGAGCGCAGGTTCATAGCTGATCGGCTCCGGCACCTCCTCATCGAAGACATCCCGCGGTATCTCGACTAGGGCGGGACGGAGACGCCCATTCTTCGCCTGGGTGAAGGCCCGGCGCATGATGTCGGGTATATGGGGGGCCAGGGGTACCTGCTCGATCCACTTGGTGATGTTGCGGAAGTTGATGAAGGAGTTGAAGTTAGGGGAGATATTCATCATGTGGCGCGCATAGCCTCCGGCGAGGACCACCAGGGGTACCGACTCGCTGAAGGCCTGGGCCACCCCCCCAAATGCATTTTCTGATCCCGGCCCCCATTGCATGGTGAAGACGCCGATGCGCTGGCCCGAGGTGACCCGGCTGACCGCATCGGCCATGTGCAAGCCCACCCGTTCCTGCCGGACGATGATGGTCCTGATGTCAGCGGCCGCGGCAGCCTCAATGATGGGATTCACCGGGTAACCAATCAAGAACTCCACCCCTTCTCGTTTCAGAATCTCTGCGACTGCGGCGGCACCCTTCATGTGTGTCCTCCTTTCTCTGGCCCTGTTGAAGGCAGACCTCAGCCGGGGGGACGATCGTCGAACCACACCAGATTGGGGAACAGGGCGGACCCAGGTCTCAGCCTATTCCCCGTAGGGTCGCGGTTTTCATATATCAATTATTCCTCGGTGTCAAGCTGGAATGGATAGCTGTGGAATGGATAGCTGGAATGGATAGGGTTTCAACGATCATTTCCATTCCATTAGAGGCAGAGCCAAGGGACTCGAGGATGGGACCCTCCTCGATTGCGGGGAGAAAATGACAGAATCAGCCGATTCCAAGCCTAAGGCACAGGGCCTGGCCCCTCCCCCCCCCACCGAGGCACGGGAAAGGGCGGCGCGAGGATTCCGGTATTGACAAGGAAGCGCTGATCAAGGACAATCAGCCAAGCACCAATCCTTGAAGGGAGGAGAATAAAATGGGCAAGAGACTGGCGATCTTCATTGTGTTTAGCCTGCTCCTAGGCCTGGTGGGACTGCCAATAGTCAGTGCGAGCGAGGTGAACATCCCCAAAGTGCCGAGCGGCCCAGCCGGGAAGTCCCATGTGGCGCATCTGTATCTTTTTGAGAAGGACCCGAGCAATTAGGCGGTGGTTAAGGACGGCGCATGGGGGAAGATGAAGTACAACCTGTCGGGCGCCAAGTTATGCTTTG
>Ga0299912_10004829_pt1 | contig 11044 bp, 8 predicted proteins | sample RVTome_2_FD_207667 | JGI IMG/M metagenome (GOLD analysis project Ga0299912, IMG submission 207667) | Soil microbial communities from uranium-contaminated site in the Upper Colorado River Basin, Wyoming, United States - RVT95D214 (version 2) ... | reverse complement strand
TGGCATAATAGGTCAATGCCTCGCCATATAAAGCTAATTGTTTATTTACATTCGTTTCCAGATATGCGAAAGCGGCCCTGTCCATACCAAGCGAATACGCGGAAAACGCTTCATCCAGATTATCCATAACTGTTTGGGCAAGTGAGGCTGTCAGATATGGGGCGTTCGCGTTTAAGTCATGTTCAAAAAAATCGGTTGCATCCCAATAAAAAGCTAAGGCGTCATCGTCCGCTTTACTAGTAACTGCTTCCGGGTCCTTTGCTAACTTGATTTTTACGTACTCGCCTGTCGCATATGCCGGTAGACCATTACCACTGGGAGTCCCCGTCTGCAGATAGGCAGTCAAATCAGCGGGGAAAAAGATGCTTTGGCTGACTGAGGTGTGATCATTAGAAATGCCAGGCCCACCCGGTTCATTATGATGCCACTGTTTGGCAACGGCATCGTACCAGTCGTCAGATGCAAACATGTTTTTGGCAAAGCTGAAATCTACAGAATTCGGAGCTGCCTCTTTAAGGTACTGGAAAACCGTATCATACCTGGGATAGGTACCTATAAAGATGAGCCAAAAAGGGTTATATGCCTGCAACGACGGGTCGACAAGATGGTTAGTCTGAACAACCCATGGGCCAGTTTCGCCCTCATCGCCCGGTACCCTCAGGTGAGAATGACCACTCCTATCAGGAACGACTTCGAATACTGAGACGTTCCCCTTTGCATCACTCATCACGAAACCTCCCGCGACGCCACCAAACGGAGTAGATTTAATGTAGTTCACTGCCTCGTCGGGCGACTTTGCGAACTGGGCCAGATAATGGAAATAGACTTCGGTAAGTCCCCAGGCAGGCTTATCAATGAGGATGGCAGTCATGCTCCAGGCGAGTCCGTCGCTGTTCATAGCCGCGTTTCCGTTTAACCTTCCGGGCCAAGTCTGCGAAACAAAGCTGGCCCCGTCTTTCGGGAAGGCAATGAGAATCACGTTGTCCATCCCCTGGGTAGAGACCATCGTGGTTATTCCGTGGATTGGTTTGCCGTCGGGCGTAGCTGAACCGGTTGCTGCAAAAGAGTTACATGAATGGAAGGCAATCTCTTCTTCTGATGTACCCAGTGATGTGCCTTTCATTTGTGTCCGCACATGCGTCTCTGGCGGGTACGGATCACTTGGTCTCGCCCAGAGTTCTGTCGGGTACACCATGAGCAAGACAAGGTCAAGGTAACTCACGTTAAACCTCTTTCTTTGGCACCCCGCTGAAATCCCTCGTATCCAATCTACGAGGGTGGGGTCATATTTCTTGATATAGTAATCCCAAACCTGCATATCCTTTGTCACAGTTTCGCTACCATAGGCGACGTAAAGTTTGCTCTTGAAGATAGCGACGTTGTGAAAGATTGCAGAGGCAGTTTGCTGACCATATTGCACACCCATCTCATAGTTAGTCCCAGAAACCACAACGACTTGTGGGAAGCCTGTGGACATATAGGGTAGTTGTGCGGAAGCCGTGTCAACAGCGGTACCCCCTGTGTCGGCTGGCGGTGCACTATATGAGACACCGGGTACTTGAAAAACCATTAGCCAAAGCCCTACCATAAAGACCAATGCACTGAACAAGCTCTTTTTCATGGTTACCTCCTTTGATAGTTACTTCCTGTTTTGCAATCAATATAAATTGCTTTGTGTGCTGGTGTAGTGTGGAGCACTATAACACCCAGCTTTAACTCGGTCCTCTCCGTGCAGACAAACCGATCCTTGCAACCCTCGGATACCCCCAATTAGGATAATTGGTCCGAAACACCCGCCTGCGGATTTTTCTTTTCCTCAAACGGAACCAGAAACTTGATGATCGTTTTGTTCCCCCTTATCCGCCGATTCAAGACATTATTCTTGTCACCCCCTTTCTCCGGATCATTCCCCCATAAGCAGTTCGATATCGACGTTTGCCAAAGCGCTGTCCTTTAAGAAATGGACACCCTCTCGGAGCAGAGTCACCGGCAAAGAATTAATAGGTCATGTTTTCACGTGGTTTGGTTATCTTGGATGAGGAGCCTCGTAATTCCTTCTTCTTATTTCTTTTTCAAAGATGCATATAGGCCCATCTCACAAATCAATTTAGCAGAAATGACGAGAAATAGATATCATCCAGCGATGTTTTGACTGTAGAATTGTGTCAGCTGATTTGTAATCCTTATGATAGAAGAGGCACAGGATGGTTACTTCAATTATCCAGGTTGTGCTTCACGGCGTAACGCACAAGCTCTGCATTGGTCTTCATTTTCATTTTATCAAGGATGCGGGTTCGATAGGTACTTACAGTAGGGCGTGCAAGAGAAACCTCTCGGGCAATCTCCTTGACCGATTTGCCTTTAACAATTAAGCTAAATATCTGGTATTCCCTGTTTGAAAGAGATTCATGGGGCCTGCTGTCTGTGCGACCTAAGAGTTTGCCAGCAAACCGTTCTCCAAGGGAATCGCTTACATAGGTCCCTCCTGTTACCGCCTTTCGGATGGCCTTTATCAGGTCAACGGGCACGCTCTCCTTGGTCAGATATCCCGAAGCCCTTTCCTTGAGCACCATCATGGCATACTCCTCTTCGCTGTGTATGCTCAGGATAATTACGGGCAGGCAAGGACATTTTGCCTTCACGGTCCGTAACACATCAAAACCTGCCATACCCGGCAGGCCAAGATCGAGAATAACCACATCGTAGGTATTCACAAGGATTTTTTGCAGGGCCTCGGGGCCATCAGCGGCTTCGCCGACCACTTCCATGTCAGTAGTAGCGCTAATAACCTTCTTTAAGCCCTCTCGGAAGATCGGGTGATCGTCTACAATAAATATTTGTATCATAAAACTTCCTACTCATTGCCGGCGTCAATGTCTGAGATTACTTCTTTGTACCGATTCTTCAAGGATACTTTTCTCCGAGCAATGGGAATCGACACGGTCATTATTGTCCCTCTGCCGGGGGAACCGGTGAAGAATGATTTCCCTCCCCAGAACCTTACCCTTTCGCGTATACCCAGAATACCCAGGGACAGGGGATTTGTCGTTTGTTGCGCTGATATCCCCTTCCCATTATCTTTTACCCGGAGCACAAGATTTTTTGCATGGGTTTTCAGAACGACCTGAACCTTGGTTGCCTCAGCATGGCGAAGGATATTCGTCATAGCCTCCTGAAATATTCTGAGAACCACGAGGGCAAGTCCTTTCTCAAAGGTAGGTATACCCTCGTCTATGATCGCGACACAATGTATACCTGTTCGCTTCTGAAACTCTCTTAAATGCCATTTGATGGCAGTAGGAAGGCCGAAATCGTCGAAAACAGGCGGTCTTAGCTCTCTACAGATTTCCCTGACTGACTGCATCGTACCGCTAATCTGTCTTTCAATTCCCTGAACCTGTTCCTTGAGCCAGCCGTTCCTTCTTGGCAACTTCTCCTTCAGGCAGGCGATATCAATCGTCAAAGCAGAGAGGGACTGGCCCAGTTGATCATGCATTTCACGGGCAATGTGGGCCCTGTCTTCTTCCCTTATCTGCTGGAGGCGTTCCGAAAGATGCCGCAGTTCTTCTCTCGATCTCCTCGTCTCCTGCTCCGACTTTTTTCGTGTCCGAATCTCTGTCAGTAATCGTTTATTCACTGCCAGGAGATCCGCCGTTCGTTCCCTCACCCTCTTTTCCAGATCGGCTTTGGCGTGAAGCAACTCATTTTGCGCCTCTTTCCACGGCGTAATGTCCCGAAGTACAAAAAAAAGGAGATTTTCCCCTTCCAACGCTATGGTGGCGATTGATAGTTCCACGGGGATTTCCTTTCCGTCACTTCTTCGGACTGTCCATTGAGACCTGTGATTGCCTTGTTTGAGAGCAACCCTCAAGAGAGTCCGTGCCTTCTTGGAAGATAAGCGGCCGTCTGGTTGTTTTTCGGGTGAGAGATCTTCTAAGGTTGCGCCTATCATCTGTTTCTTATCCAGGTAATGAAACATCTGCTGGGCTGAGAAGTTGCAGTTGGCTACGCGGTTTCCGTCAAAAAGCAAAAAAGGATCTGTAGATTTATCAAAAAAAGAGCGAAACCTGGACTCGCTTTCCCTCAATCGGGCTTCAGCCGCTTCACGCCTTGTAACGTCTATCCACATACTTATAATCAGGTCCTTTCGCAGGACGACCGCCTTGTTCTCAAAGGTCCGAATCTCGCCATCCGCGCAAAGGAGCTTAACTAGCGATGTGCCACCACCTGCTTTGACAACCTGCTTCCATAACCTGGCTGCGTCCCTTCTCAGTTTTGGGTCAGGTATCGCTTTCTTCCACATTTCTCTTGTTGAAGGAGTATCGGAAAGGGAGTAACCCAGCGTGTCAAGGATTTGATGGTTTATATAGAGGACATTACCAAAAGCACTGCCCGGTATTGCAATGCCTGAGGGAAGATTATCCAAAATTGAGATAAGATCCTTTTTATCTGCACTGAGTATCCATGACCCTTGCTCGGGTTTAAGGTCTTGCCTGCCATTTCTCACCATGCTATTGTAAAAACTGCCCCTCTTCTTTGTCCGGACAGTCTTTTGAATAGCTCTATCAGTCTTGGCGAATTGCTTATCCATTGTGTAAAAAAATAAGAACTCACTTTAGGATGAGTTGAATATACGGAAAAAGGGATTAGTTTGTCAAGAATCAAACAAACCTCTCCAAGACATTAGGGGAGTGCAGAGTGATTATAATATGTGGGAAAATGATTTTTTTATAATTTGGGAATTAATGATGTGGATTCTGTGAAGTGGAAGTAATGTTGTGGCTTAGTCTTTCCCCATAAGTCGGGAAAGGGTTCTTTTAAGTTGGTCAATCCTATTCTTTTCTTCTATCTTTTCTCCCCAGGCATCCTGAACATAGAAGACATCGACAATGCGATTTCCTAAGGTCGACACTCTTGCAAAGTGGATATCACACCCGTGGTCAGTCAACGCTTGCGTAATTTCGTAGAGAATACCCACCCGATCTTCTCCAATCACTTCAACGATGGTATAAAAGTCAGAGTCCTGATTATTGATCTTCACTTCTTCTGGCACTCTGGGGATGACCTTTTGTTTGATCCCGTTTGATACTTTCCTTTTAGAAAGAAGGTCCTTCAAGAAGATTTTCCCGCTTAACATTTCCACCAAGTCTTTCTTAAACTGCTGAAGACGGCTTTTCATATCTTTCGTGGCATCTTCCACCCAAAAAGTATCGAGAGCAACACCGTTTCCCCAGGTATGGATTTGTGCTTCGAGGATATTCAGACGGTTCAAGAACATCGAGCCGGCAATTTTGGAGAAGAGTCCATAACGGTCTTTTGTACATACGGTAACCTTTGCTTGAGTCTCCTTTTCAATCTCCCATTCTACAAGGAGAAGTTCCTTTTCAATAGAACGAGCCATTTCAATATGATGGGTAATCTCTGCGGAGGAATAGCAGGAGAGGTACCGGTCTGGAAGATGTTCAGCATATTCAGAAATTATTTCTTGAGATAGAGATTCCTGAAGCTTCTGAATCATCTCGTCCCCTTTCAAAAACGGCGTGGCAACAGCACCCTTTTCAAAGAAATGCGAGGTCTTTAGAAAAAGCTCCATAAGAAGGGTGTTCTTCCAAGAGGTCCAGGCTTCAGGTCCGACTGCCTTTATGTCAGCAAAAGTCAAAAGGTAGAGCATCTTCAATTGATTGAGGTTTTTAACCTCGTTGGCAAAACGTAAGATGACCTGTTCATCATGGAGGTCTCTGCGGAAAGCCGTTTGGATCATAAAGAGGTGGTGACTTACTAAGAATCCAATCAATTCCCTGTCTTCCATAGACAGTCCCATACGCTCTCCGATGTGCTTAACCATCTTTTCGCCAATGGAAGAATGATCTCCATCCATCCCTTTTCCGATGTCGTGGAGGAGTGTTGTTAAAAAGAGAATCTCCGTTTTTTCTATCTCTCTGCTGAGGGAAGTGAGCAAAAAATAATCTTTCTGGTAAAGGCCATCTCTTAACTTTCCCAGTTCCTCCACAGCCAAGATAGAATGGACATCAACGGGATGAACATGGTAGAGATCATAATGGATCTTCCCTGCAATCTCTGAGAATTCAGGGATATACCGAGAGAGAAATCCAAGTTCATGCATTTTCTTAAGTAAGGTCTCAACCCTTTCCCCTTTTCTAAGGATTGAGAGGAAAGTCTGATTGACCTCTTCCGATTGCCTGAACCGATCGTCGATGAAGGGAAGAGCCTCCACCACTGCTTCCTCCATCCGGAAATCCATGTTGGTCCGGTAAGTCTGGCAGTGTCTAAAGAGAGTCATCAATTGGGAGGGGTCGCGTTTGAAGGTGACAGGATCAAAAAGATGGAGTTCTCCATAAGCGGTCCCGAAATTCTCATCGATTTTCTTTCGTTGAAAGAAAAAGAAAAATTTTTTTACCCAAGAAGGTTCGTGGAGGGCCCGCTCGAGAATATCGTAAACAAAGTTTGAGATCCTCTGTGTGGAAAGATGATATTGTCTCATCATCTCCTCGATCCCTTTCGTACCAGGGGGAAAACCAAGGATCGGTGCGATTTTCTCTTGAAATTCGAAAGTGAGATTGTCCTGCCTTCTTCCGCTGAGGAGATGGAGCTGGTTTCTAACGGCCCAGAGGAATTGGAGGCTTATGTCTAACATTCGGGAGTGGTCCGGAAAGAGGATTGAATCCCAGCGATCGGTCTTGTATTTCGCCCTGATGATCCACCGGCCAATCTGAAAGTTCCTCAACCCTCCTTCTCCTTCTTTGATGTTGGGCTCCAGGGCATAAGCAGGGTCTTCGTATTTCTGGTTGCGAAGGTAAAGATCCTTGGCCAAACCCTCCGCAAATTTCTGGACCGTTCGATGGAGAACTTTCTTCGTGAAGAGACCGTATAACTTCCGGAAAAATTCGTATTCACCGTCGAGATAACGTCCGTCGATCAAGCCTGTCTTTATTTGCAAATCCGATTGGGCCATTTTCAGGCATTCGTTGATCGACCTGGAACTGCAACTCACTTCCAGTCCTAAGTCCCAGAGGGGGTAAAGCATCTTCTCGATCAAAGGAGGGAGTTCCTCTTTTTTCGAAGAGGAGTAGAGGAGGAGTAGATCGACATCCGAGTAAGGAGCTAATTCAGCCCTTCCATATCCTCCTACGGCGATAAGGCAGACCGATGGAGCCGAAACCTGGGATTGTGCCTTTTGGAAAGCCTTTCTCACAAGGCCGTCCACCATATCGGAATGTTGGCGAAGGAATTCCCTTGGGGAGGATTGATTAGATACTTCCTTGGCCATCAGGATTTTGGTATCGATGAGTCCGTTTCTGGTGATCCCTAAATCAAATTGCATCTCTTCCACGTTCTCCCGTTCGTATTCGGATCATCTCTTCAACCGGTGAGAGAAAGATCTTACCATCTCCAATCTTTCCTGTTTTAGCCGCCCGTTCGATGGTCTCAATCGCCTGGGTGACCAACTCGTCGGTGACGATCAGTTCGATCTTGGCCTTCGGGACGAAGTCGATCGTGTATTCGGCCCCCCGGTAGACCTCGGTATGGCCTTTTTGCCTTCCGAATCCTCTGACTTCGGTGACCGTCATTCCCTGAACACCAATTTTAGTTAAGGCATTCTTCACTTCATCAAGTTTAAATGGTTTGATGATTGCCTCAATCTTTTTCATCTTGTCTCCTTTTTTAGTTCCGAGTCTGTTTAGTAGTTTAGTTCGGAGAAGTTTAGTTCGGAGACTCCAAACTCCGAACTCAGTTACTAAATTACTAAACTCTCCGAACTCCGAACTCGCAACTCCGAACTTTATTCAGAACGAGTATCCTGCTTCGCCGTGCTGGCTTAGGTCAAGACCATTTGACTCATGCTCCTCGCTTACCCTCAACCCCATGGTCCAATCGAGAATCTTCAATATGATCAATGTTACCACAAAAGAATAAATCCATGCAGAAATAATACTCAGTGCCTGAATGCCTAGAAGGGAAGGATTGCCAAAAAATAGACCATCATTTCCCGCTGAATTAATTGCCTTCGATGCAAATAACCCAGTGGCCAATGCACCCCAAGTACCGCCCACTCCGTGAACGCCGACGACATCAAGGGAGTCATCGTATCCGAGTTTGGTCTTAAGGTTGATGGCGAAATAACATACGATACCTGCTGCGAGTCCAATGATAATAGCTGAAACCGGTCCCACAAAACCCGATGCAGGCGTAATGGCAACCAGTCCGGCAACTGCGCCCGACGCAGCCCCAAGAACCGTTGGCTCCCCTCGATAGGCCCATTCCGCAATCATCCATGAGAGGGCTGCTGCGGCCGTGGAGATATGTGTCACGACAAAGGCGGAGGTGGCAAGGGAACCGGATGCTACTGCGCTTCCACCGTTAAAACCAAACCAGCCGAACCACAGGAGAGCCGCGCCCAGAAGTGTCAAGGTCAAGTTGTGCGGGGGCATGGGTTCAGCACCATAACCTTTTCTTTTCCCCACGACAAGGGCCGCCGCCAATGCGGCAATTCCTGAGCTGATGTGTACAACGAGTCCTCCTGCAAAATCAAGGGCGCCAAGGTTTCTGATCCAGCCGCCAACCCCCCAGACCCAGTGCGCAAGAGGATCGTAGACAAATGTTGCCCAAAGGACGAGGAAGACAAGATAAGTCTTAAACTTAAATCTTTCAGCAAATGCGCCTGTGATCAAGGCTGGGGTAATTATGGCAAACATCATCTGAAAGATCATGAATGCCTGATGTGGGACGGTGGCTGCATAATCGGGATTTGGGTCAAGACCTACACCTCTGAGCCCGATCCAGCCGAGACTTCCGATGATGTGGCCAATATCAGGGCCAAACGCGAGACTGTATCCGTAGATCACCCACTGGATAGTGATCACTACCAGAGCAATAAAGCTTTGCATGATCGTCCCGAGAACATTTTTTGATCTCACCATGCCTCCGTAGAACAGGGCTAATCCAGGTGTCATCAGCATGACTAATGCAGAAGAGATTAGAATCCAGGAAGTATCTCCTGTATCCACCTTGGATGGAGCAGAGGCGGTCTGGACAGACGGTGTCACAGCAGCCGCAGGAATTTCTGTCTTAGCTTCTTCTGCAAGAGCGGCCCTTGCCATGAAACAACCAAGTACCAACAACAGAATTAAGATCTTTTTCATCGCGTCACCCCTTTCATAAATTGCAGATTGAGGAATTTCCCTTACCCTGCCTCTCCCCAGTGGGGTGAGAGGCTGAATCTACCCCCTGAAAAAGTTCCTGAGAAATAACATCCCCCTTCTTATGTACGTTTCGATCTTTATCTCGGTCTCGGTCATAATCTCAGCTTTTGAAAAGGGAGCAGGAGCGTGAAGACCCTTAAATTCTTCTTCATACGTTTTCATCCACTCCTGGATCATCTCCTCAGTCACTTCGAGATGAAACTGAAGGCCGTAGGCGTTTTCTCCGTATCGGAAGGCTTGATGAGGAACAGAGATTGACGTGGCGATCAGTTTGCCAGCCTTTGGGATCTCAAAGGTATCCTCGTGCCATTGAAAGACTGGAAATTTGCTTGGCAGAAAGGAAAAGAGGGGGTCTTTAGAACCTTCTTCTGTCAATGAGACATCATACCATCCAATCTCCTTGATGGAAGCTCTGAATACCTTTGCCCCGAGTGCCTTTGCTATCAATTGGGCTCCAAGGCAGATACCTAAAACCGTTTTCCCTCTCTGGATCGCCTCCTTAACAAAAAGGTCTTCATCTCTGAGGAATGGATAGCGGTCCTCCTCATAGACATTCATCGGTCCCCCCAAAAAGACGACGTGGTTGAAATCATCAAGTTTCGGGAGATGGATACCTGGTTTGAGATTGAGAATCCGATAGGGGATTTTTTCCTGATTCAAACAATATTCAATCAACCCCGGTCCCTCAATATCAATATGTTTGATGATAAGGACACTCATGTGGACTCAGTCCGGATGGGTAATGATTCACCCTAGTAATTACTGTCACTGATTCGTGTCACGAGTCACCGACCACCATCACCGGTTGCCATAGAAGAGCAATCCCTGTGCCAATTGAAGGGCTGCTAAAATTACAAGAGATTTTCATTAAGATTATTCAATAGTTGGTAGGAATAACACGCAAGACAAACCTTCTTATCGATAGCGGGTTTAAAGGAATTTTTTGTTGAATTTTAGACAGTCTGTTAAAAAAGAACCATACATTTATCAAAGTTGAGCGATTCTTCCTTCCTGCAATTCTGAGGAACCGACAGGCGACGAAGAATCTCATAGAATCAGCTCACCCAATAGATTCTTCGCTGTCGTTCAGAATGACAAGTATGATAGCATTTGACGCGCTGATGGATGATAGAATCGCTCAATCCAAAAATTTCCCCCCCGGCCGCGCTCTGCGAAGGGGGGGGAATTTTTGGGAAATTTCAAATATCTTTGGCTAAGATTTATTATGTTCACTATGCTATAGACCAGGAAAATCGTGCGGTTCAAATCGCATCCTTGCCGCGTTCACCTGTCCGAATCCGAATTACTTCTTCCACCGGAAACAGAAAGATCTTTCCATCCCCGATCTTTCCTGTTTTGGCAGCTCTCTCGATGGTCTCTATTGCCTGATTGACCAGCCCATCCGTAAGGATAAGCTCAATTTTTGATTTGGGTAAGAAATCAATGGCATACTCGGTCCCGCGATAAGATTCGGTATGCCCTTTCTGTCTTCCAAATCCTTTGACCTCGGTAACGGTCATCCCTTGAACACCGATTTTGGTCAATGCGTTCTTCACTTCATCCAGCTTAAAGGGTTTGATAATGGCTTCAATCTTTTTCATCGATTCTGCCTCCCATTTTCATTCCCCTTACCCCATCCCTCCCCCCAATGGGAGAGGGCAAGGGTGAGGGGGCACAACGTTTTTAAACATACGGAAGTCTGTAGAAAAATATGTCATTTCAATCATCATTTGGATACAGGAGTTTCTGAAGCTTTGTCGAGGTGAACTCCACTGTAGCCCAATAACCCCATCTCCGGAATGTCGAGGCCCTCTATTTCCGTT
>Ga0299912_10004828_pt1 | contig 11044 bp, 11 predicted proteins | sample RVTome_2_FD_207667 | JGI IMG/M metagenome (GOLD analysis project Ga0299912, IMG submission 207667) | Soil microbial communities from uranium-contaminated site in the Upper Colorado River Basin, Wyoming, United States - RVT95D214 (version 2) ... | reverse complement strand
TGTGATGAACCGCTCTCCTTACATAATCTTTCAGCGACCAGTAACCAGGACTAAATTCTCGTTCTGGTACGTATTATGATGAGAAAAGTTGCGGGTCAGCTTTTACCGGGTGGGTGAATTGACATGGGTTCGACCACCCCGTAGCAAACGGTCAAGCCGAAGGGCAGATCGGGCCAAAGCCAAGACCCACGGCGACAACAAGGAGCAAGCGTGAAACGGTCCGATGGATCATGGGCATTGTAGCCTTTTCGAGTACTCTATTCCCCCGGGGTGCCCCCAAGGAGGACGCTCAAGGCACATCGAATAAGTAGCAGGGCATAGTCCTTCATGCCCGCTGCGGACACCTGATTGGCGTGCACACCGATCCTCATCGTTCCGACAAGACAAGGAGGGACTGCCTTGCAAGAGGCGAAGGACTCCTCTAAAAGTCCCGTCCGAATGAGAAGAACACTGCGAAGTCTAACCTGGTGACCTAAGAAGCCACTAATAAAATGCTGAGCAGGCCGCTCAGCGGAGGATTCTTCGGGTCAAACCGGAAGTCCCTTATTGGCGAGAGAATTTCGAACAGGGCAAGAAGAGAGATCGGCGGGAAGGGTGGAACGTGTTGTGCCGAACAGATGGTACGATGCAATAGGCGCGTGACCGGCTACAGTAAAGAGCACAGATCCAGCCACTGCCGCCGCGACTGCGGGGACATCAGAGCGAATGGCGGTTCCGAAATCTGCCTCCCGGGCAAGGGGCAGTTTCTTGACGACAGCCTTGAGGATGTGCACGGTTGTGGCAATTGCGCACGCGCCAGCCGGCTTGATGTACTGGAGGTGGAGAGCAGGAGCCTACCGGGTCCGAACCCGGAGGAAAGCAACATCCCCAAAGCAAGAAAAGAAATGACTCAGATGGTAGCGAACCGGGATTCCACGCATCAGTTTCGCTCAATCGCATTCGCAAGCCAACGGACGAGCGGCATCGTGTCAGTGAATATGGACGAGACCACATCCGCGAATCCTGGTTTCAGACAGTGGAAATCCTCATACTCTTTGCCAACGTAGAACTGTTTATACCGCAGATGATCGATCATCGGATGGTCCTTTGGATAGCCGAGCGGGGCTTTCTGCAATCTCTCGCCTTCGATTCCGCCGAATTCTTTTTTGAATCTCGGATTGCCAACTACGGCTAGGAACTCCTCCGGTTTGGTAGCAATTGATTTGCGGATGGCCTTGAGCTGCTCGGCAGTGGGCATGTAAAGACCACCGCCGATGAATATTTCGCCCGGCTCGATGCCGACATACAGCCCGGGCCATTCGGTCAGGCGTTTTTGCCCGGTGGGCTGGAAACTCGCCGCGATATTGGTCTTGTAGGGTGCCTTATTCTTGCTGAACCTGACATCGCGGTAAATCCTGAAGATCGATTTCTTGGGGTTGAAATCAATCTCAGGCGCTGCGTCAATCATCTTCTGAGCAATAGTCGCAACAAGACACTGCATCGGAAACCTAACGCACTCCTCGTATTCCTCCTTGTGACGCTGGAACCACAGGCGGTTATTATTCTTCTTCAGACGCGTGAGGAATTTAATCCCCTCGTTGGGAAAACCCTCAAAAGGGGGAAAGAAATTTTCTTCGGGCAGGAATGGAGCAGACATGATAGCTGGCTCTCTTTAGGAAGTAATGAATGATTGTTGTGAAACCTCTTTCGGGGGCTTGCGCATCTCACCTCACGAGCGGCAGCTCCATGTACACCGCCCCTTCGATCGGATTATAGCGGTAAGGAGGGATTTTTCTAAACCCCAGAGACTCGTAAAGGGACCGTGCTTTTTCCATTGACGGAACTGTATCCAAGCGCATCTTTTCGTAGCCTATTTTGCATGCCTCTCTGATCACAGTTTCTGCCAAGGCCTTGCCAACCCCCATCCCCCTGAACTCCGATCTCACATACAAACGCTTCATCTCACAGATACCGTCCTCGAGCTTCCGCAGCCCTACACAGCCAGAAGCGGCCCCGCCGACAAACGCGAGGAGCAGCCGACCATCAGGTGGGGCATATTCGCCCGGTAGTGCAGCGAGCTCATTGTCAAATCCCTGGAAATTGAGATCAAAGTCTAGTGACTCGTTGTATTCAGTGAACAAGAACCGCGCACGCTCAATCTCGACTTTTGAAACAGCCTGGACAATCCGAGGCGGTGTTTTCCGCGTATCAATCAAACCCGACACCGTGTGTCTCCACGACTCCGGCAATTGATGATGGAGCACCACGAACAGCGTATCTGAGCTATCGGTGCATCTATTCGGCTTAGAGATCTCATAGTCCGATACGGCTTCATTCGGCCAGGAGGACACCGTTCCTATCAATCCAGAACTCCCTCTTCCCTCCCATATCAACCATCTCTCCATCATTTGCATTGAAGAACACGATTCTGAGTCGATCCCCGACAAACCGCAACTGTGCGAATCCTGGTACCGATTCGCCTTCCTTTTCGGGCCGCCGCTGCGCGGACGTGTATTCGTAGGGCGGCGCAGGGAATTTCACCCGCGACGGCTTTGCACCGGCGCCCGAGACGATATGGATCCTCGGCCAACCACGGTACAAGGTGTCCTTATAAGGATAATACAGGAGCTGCATGCTATGATCGTGCCCTGCGAGCACAAGTTGAACTTCCGTTCCGCTGCGTTGTATTGCAGCCTTCATCGAATCGACATAGAGCCGATATTTTTCCGTGCACAGATCCTGAGGGTCGAGCCAGTTTTTCAGAAACCCAACTGCGTTGGAGTCTTTGTCACACGGAGTGAGGTACGTGACCGAGGACGATTCGTCGTCCCACACGGAATACCCCGCATGTTCGCCGACGGTGTAGAATGGATGATGGACGCACAGAACATGCCAGCCAATCCCAGCCCGCCCGCGTGTACCGGCGAGAATGCGCTCGAGACTGTCCAGCGCACCCCGCCATGTCGGGGGGTCTGTCCGCAGCATCAATGCAGAATCAAAGAACACAAACTGAACGCTATCCCTTGCTTCTCCACCGAGCGCATAGAAGGCCTGTCCGGGCATCCTGTAATAGTAGGTCCATTGCCCGAGTGCAGCTGCCCGTCTATTTCCCTTCTCAGAAAGTCCGACAGGAAAATCGGAAATGGTGATGAGACCGAAAAAGAGCGACTTCTCGATTGCATTCCGCGCGTACCAATCATATTTGCCGGGAATGGCATGGACGTTCGACCTGCCAAGACCCTCGAACGGGGTCGTGAAAGGGCCGAGAATCGACTTGACTTTGCCATCGACGTCACTGGCGGGGATGTTGAGTCCCGTGTCATAAAAGTTGTCGCCAAGAATGATCATCGCATCGAAGGTCCCAGCGTTATGCCGGCCGGTGTACATGTCGCTGATGTACATCGCATTCCCCCGCAGAGCGCTTCCCGTTTCTCCGGCGTTGCCTATCGCCACGATTGTGAGAGGAGATGTGATGGAAGCCCCCGAAGATTGATGTGTTTCTCGAGGGATTGTGCACCCATCATAGAGCAGAATGAACAAAAGCATGAAATAGGGTCGCGGAATCCGCCGGGTCATGGCCTCTGGAATCGATCGAATTGAAAGGGATAGCATAATATACGACTCATCCCGGCTTTAACGCAATGGTGTACACCCGGCGTTTCGTTCATTCGAGCTTCTTCCTGAAGCGAAGCACGCTCAACGTGAGAATTGCCACGCCAAACACGAGGAGTGCCAGGGCTTGTGACCAGAGCTCGGTCACGCCTGCCCCTTTGAGGAATATCCCCCGCACGATCTCCAGGAAGTAGCGCAGGGGGATGAGATAGGAGACGTATTGGATCAGGATGGGCATGTTGGCAATCGGGAACGCGAAACCGGAAAGATAAATGAATGGGAAGAAAAAGAAAAACTGTGCGATCAGCATCGCTTGCTGTTGGGATTTCGCGATCGTGGAGATGAACAGACCAAGACCAAGCGTCGTGAGGATGAAGAGTCCGCTCAGCGCAAAAAGCAGCAACACGTTGCCCCTCATTGGAACCTCGAACCAGAACTGGGCGATGGCAAGGACAACAATGACGTCAACAAATCCAATGATGATGAACGGAATCAGCTTGCCGATGATGAGCTGGTAAGGCTTGATCGGGGTCACCAGCAGCTGCTCAAGCGTGCCGATCTCTTTTTCACGGACGATGCCCAGAGAAGTCAGCGTCATGGTAATAATCATGAGAACGAGTCCGACGACACCGGGAACCATAAAATTCGAACTGAGAAGATCGGGGTTGAACCATATGCGTGGTTCAGGGATGATGCGAGCAACTTTGACGGCGGGCCGGATTGGAGAGTATTGCACAAGGACGCTCTGTGAATACGAGGCGACAATCTGTGTTGCGTAGCCGAGTAAGATGTTCGCAGTGTTTGCGTCGGCACCATCGAGAATTATTTGTACCTGGACTGTCTCGCGGCCCATGATTTTCCGCCCAAAACCAGGAGGCATGATTAGTGCGATGGATGCCTTTGCATGCTCGATATACACGTCAACATCATCGGGTAGGTCGACGGCGTACTTCTCAATGAAGTACTTCGAATTAAGAAACTCCTGAACGAATTCCCGACTTTGAGCAGTCTTGTCCATGTCGCACACAACAATGGTGCTGTCTTTGATGTCGGTCGTTGCCGTGTACCCAAGCAAAAGTACCTGAAGGATTGGCGCCGCGATCGAGATCCCCAGCATCCGCTTGTCCTGCCGAACCTGGAGAAACTCTTTTCGTATCATTTCAAAAACTACATGGATACCTTCGCTCATAGCGTCCTCTTCTGCATTCGCCGAATGCTGAAGCCCAGCATCACAAGGGCGAAGATTGCCATATACACAAACTGGGGCCAGACTGCCTCGAACCCGACTCCTTTGAGCATTACGCCTCGCACGACGACAAGGAAGAACTTGTTCACCGCGACATTGGAGAGAACCTGGAGCACGACCGGCATGCTCGAGATCGGAAACACGAAACCTGAGAGAAGGAACGAAGGAAGCAAGGAGCTGAACACCGAGATCATGAACGCCACTTGTTGTGAGTCGGTGACTGTTGAAATCAGGAGACCCTGACCGAGTGCACCAAGAATCATTGTACATATTGCCGCGTATAGCAGCACGATGCTTCCTTTCACGTGCACATCAAACAGGAGATATCCCAGAATCAGAATGGCCGTTGCGGTGACGAGACTGATTGCCATGTACGGCACTGTCTTCCCGATGATGACCTGGGCCGGCCTCAATGGTGAAACCATGATTTGCTCCATGGTCCCTCGTTCCTTCTCTCGCACCACTGTCATTGATGTAGACACAACGGCGGTAAGGACGAGCAGGAAGCCTATGAGTCCGGGAATCAGATACTGAGAGGTGATGAGGTCGGGGTTGTACCATATCCGGGGCCGGAAATCAATAGGGAGATATCGTTCTCTGCCGACTCTCTGCATCGCCCGTGCCATGACCCGGGCCGAAAAGTCCATTGTCATTCGCGCTGCGTAGCTTGTTGCCTGACCGGCCGTATTCGCATCCGAGCCGTCAACCAGAATCTGTACCGGGGTGTCATTACCGGCCAGTACGCTATGCGCAAAATCTGTCGGCACGACAATCGCGATCTTTGCTTCGCCGTGCAGGAAGAGATCTTCGATTTCGTTGTAGCTGAACACGTCGAACTTGTGGGTGAAGGACTCGGTGTGCTTGAACTCCTCGAGGAATTCCCTGCTCAGCGGGGTTCTGCTTTGGTCAAATATCGCAAGGGAAATATGCTTCACATCGAAGTTCAAGGCATACCCCACGAGGATGATCAGCGCCGCGGGGAGAGCGAGCAGCATTCCGAGTGAAGTCGGGTCGCGTCGGATCTGCCGAAACTCTTTGACGATAATCGGTTTGAGTGCCCTGCCCAGGACTCTCATAGCCCACCATGCCTGGATTGCTTGTCAGGACGAGCGGCCGCGCTGCCTGCTGGCATTCCTGAAGCCTGACGAGGGTCCGGGGTCTTCTCGACATTCTGCTCAAGAAGATAGAGAAAGACGTCTTCCAGAGATGGAACGATTCGGACAACGTGATGAATCACTACTGGTGTCTTCTGAAGCACCTGAGTAATGAGACGTTTTCCTTCGTTTTCATCCTTTACCATTACATGCAGTGAGGTCCCAAAGACAGAGGTCTCAAGGGCCCATGCCTGTGCACGGACAGTTTCCAACGCTTCGACGACATTGCTGCAGGCAACCTCGAGAATTGGGTTTTTCATGTATTGCGTCTTCAGACCAACGGGGCTGCCGCCGGCAATGAGCCTGCCGGCGTTGATCAGCAGAATCTCGTTGCAGAATTCCGCCTCGTCGAGGTAATGCGTGGTTACCATCACAGTGATCCCTTCCGACGAAAGCTGATTGATCAGCTCCCAGAAGTTGCGTCGTGAGACCGGGTCCACACCTCCCGTCGGCTCGTCGAGGAACACGATCTCTGGTTGGTGGAGAATAGCACACCCGAGGGCAAGACGCTGTTTCCAGCCGCCGGCGAGAGTCCTCGTAACGCTATTCTCCCGACCCTTGAGATCGGCCATTTTCAATACCCACTCCATGCGCTCTTTCAGCCGGTTTTGCCGCAAGCCATAGACACCGCCAAAAAACCGGATATTCTGCTCGACGGTCAGATCGTCATACAACGAAAACCGCTGTGACATGTACCCGATGTTCAGTTTTACACGCTCGCTCTGCGTATCGATATTATACCCGCCGACAGTGGCGGTGCCGGAAGTGGGCTGCAAGAGTCCGCACAGCATGCGGATTGTCGTCGACTTGCCCGCGCCGTTTGACCCCAGAAAGCCGAATATTTCCCCGCGCTTGACGCCGAAGCTCACGTGGTCCACCGCCGTAAAGGCGCCAAAATTCTTCGTCAACTCGTGGACCTCTATAGCAGTGTCAGTCATTAGTGCAGTTCCCCAGCGGCCTTCGCCAGTCGTGCCTGGGCAAGCTCATACTCTACAAGGGCTCCGGTGAGGTTCGTTCGCGACTGCAACAGGGAGACATCGGCGTCCAAGACGTCCGAGGTTGTGGCAAGCCCATTCTTGAACTTGTCGCTCGTCGTGCGCGCATTCTCTTCCGCCTGCTCCACAGCCAAATTCGCCACGCTGATCTTCTCCTGGGCTCTCTTGAACGAAAGAAAGTAGCGATTGATGTCGAATGAGGCATTATCTTTCAGTTGCTCAAACAGGAACTCATTTTGTAACAGGGTGGCCTTGGCTTGTTCCGCCTGGAAGAGCGTGATTCCCCAGTTCCAAACGTCGAATTGCACCAGAAGGCCCACATCCCATGTAGAAATGAATTGGTCCTTCGTCGGCATGATCCGAGGATTGGGCCTGCTGTGGTAGTAGTTCCCCGTCAGGAAGATCTGAGGCCACCACGAGCCACGGGCAGCAGTCACGCCTGCCCTCGATGCTTCCACGCGCGACTGCATGGCTTGCAGATCGGGCCGCACGCTCAGCGCTTTCATTACGAGGCCCTGCGGAGACATCAGCGAATCGAGCGGCAGCCGGTGCCTTGTGCCGGCATTGGTTCCGGGCACTGAGGCGGGCTGGATGTGCGTTTCGAGCGGCAAGCCCATGACGATGTTCAGGTTCATCGCTGCGACCTGGACATCATTCGCGGCATCAATTTGATAGAGTTCGGCATTCGACAACTGCACCCGGATTCTGAGCAAATCATTCCGCGTCGCCATTCCTGCCTTCATCAGGTTTTCTGTGTCGTTAAGATCGGCGTGCAAACGGCTGATGTTTTCATCAACATATTTCTTTGACTGGATTGTCTGAAAAAGCATCCAATAGGAAGCCGTGATACTCAAGACAAGGTCAGAGTGGTCATTGCGGTTGTCATACTCACTTGCCTGAGCAAGGTGCTCCGCGGCCCTTGCGTTGCTCACGAGCCTGAATCCGGTAAAGAGTGGTTGCTGAAGCGTCGCCCTCAGACTGTAGTTGTTGAGCACCGTCGGGGAGACCGTGTACGGAACGGGGAAGCCGGGAGGCTGGATCTGAAACGGCTCCACGTCGCTGAATCTCCTGTAGCTTCCCTCGAACTTCACTGCAGGGAGCATGGCAGCACGCGCCTCGCCTGATCTCGCCGACGCGGCGTCAACCTTCGCCGCCGAGATGTGGAGCACCTTGCTGTTCTCTTCCCCAATGCCGATTGCCTCTTCCAGAGTCAGGACCTTTACCGTTTGAGCAGACACGACAGAGGAAAGAATAATGCCCAGCCCCATGATCCATTTCATGCCTGAACCTCGCGTTGTTCGTTGTGTGTCAGGAGGTAGATGAACACATTTTCGAGTGATGGTGTAATGACCCTCCAACTCGTGATGGTAATGCCCTCCCGTTTCAGCGCTGCCTCGACCGGATGTTCATCGTTCTTCGCATCGTTGACGATCACGTTCAAACGATCGCCAAAGGCCTGAACGTCTTTCACCAGAGGATGTTTTTTGAGCACTCTGAGTCCGTCCCTGACTCGATCGCACACGATTTCCACCACCTCTTCCCGCATGGACTCTTTCAAGTTTGAGGGGGTGTCCACCCGGATAATCTGTCCTTTGTTCATCAGCGCCACTCGGGAGCATCGCTCTGCCTCATCAAGGTACGGTGTGCTCATGACGATGGTGATCCCGTCGCGAAGCAGGCTTTGGAGAATCTTCCAGAAGTCGCGCCGAGAGACCGGGTCAACGCCGGTGGTCGGCTCGTCGAGGAAGATGATTTTCGGCGTGTGCACGAGTGTGCAGGCGAGGGCCAGCTTCTGCCTCATTCCGCCGGAAAGGTTCTCCGCAAGCCGCTTGCGGAACGGGGTGAGCCGGGTAAAATCCAGGAGTTCCTCACGCCGCTGTTCAAAACTGTACACACCGTTGATTTCTGCAAAGAATTCGATGTTTTCGTCGACGCTCAGATCGCCGTACAACGAGAATCGTTGCGATAGATAGCCGATCTCTTTCTTTACCGAGTCTGGCTCATTCACGACATCTTTCCCCAGCACATGCGCCGATCCAGACGTCGGAGCCAGAATGCCGCAGAGCATGCGGAGCGTCGTGGTCTTCCCGGCACCATCCGGCCCGACCAGACCGAACATTTCTCCTTCCTGAACGGTGAGCTGCAGGTGATCGACGGCATCAATATTGCCAAACGACTTCGTAAGGTTGTGTGTTTCTATTGCTTTTCCCATGACGATGCTTCAATTGTCTGGTCTGGGGGTGAGCAAGATCTGCGCATCCGCTGGCATTCCGGGTTTCAGCGCGCCATCCGGGTTGTCGGCTTCGATTTTGACACCGAACACCAACTTCGTCCGTTCCTCCTTGGTTTGAACGTTCTTCGGCGTGAATTCGGCCACCGGCGAAATGTACACAACCTTGCCATCGTACGCCTTGTTCGGGTAGGAATCGACCCGGATTTTCGCCTGTTGGCCCAGCTTCACTTTGCCAAGCTCCGCCTCGCCGACATACAATGTGAGTTTCACTTTTTCAAGGTATGTGATCCGAAGGAGGTTGGCACCTGCTGTAACGAGCTCGCCGGGCTCCACAGCCCTCAACGTCACGGTACCGTTCGTCGGTGCTAGGACACGGCAGTCGTTGACCTTCTTCATGAGCTGATCGACCTGGGCGGCGGTCTGGTCTCGCCGTGCACGGGCAACCCGGATCTCAGCGGGTCGCGATCCCCGCGAGACCTTTTCGTAGGTCTGCTGTGCTGTAACGTAGCGTGCAAGTGCATCATCGTATTGTTTCTGCGTGATGGTCTGCGAGGCAAGAAGATCCTTCATCCGTTTGTAATCAGCCTCCGCATTTTTAAACGTTGCTTCCGCATACGCAATGTCCTCACTGCGTGAACCCTCGACCGCAAGTTGATACTGTGCCTCCGCAGCATCCTTGTTGGCTAGTTGTTGGCGCAACTGAATCTGATAGTCGATGTCGTCAAAGGTAACAAGCGTGTCGCCCCTTGTGACATGCGAGCCCTCGTCGACCCTCACTTCAAGAATCTTCCCACCGACTTCTGCACCCACGGTGACGTCGGTCCCCTCAATGGTGCCCGACGCTTCAATGGTCTCGTTGTCATCACGCAAGCAGCCGCCGAAGAGGGCACCGGCTGCGAATATCAAGGGCAGTATTGCGGAGGAGCGCATAAGGCACCTTACGATGAATGTGAGAGTCGATTGTCTTGAATGTCGTTCAATTTGCTTTCCGCCTCTTCCGTGAGAATCCCATGGAAGAAGATGGCCATAATGCCCTGCAGCGCTTCGCGCGCAGAAAACGACTCGTTCACCAGGACGGAAGGCCGAATGATGTTTTCCACGGCACCAAGGAACGACAGGAGTGCGATCTTTTTGTTCACATCTTTCCGCACGAACCCTTCTTCCATCCCCTGTTCGAGGAGGAGCGAAAAATTCTGCGTTATGCGCTCGCGTCTGAAGTTTTCGATCCGCTTCCACACATCGGGTGCGTGTCGTTGTAGATCTGCCTGGAGCGGCTTGCCGAGACGCCCGACCTCCTGGCCGAGGAAGGTCATGACCTCGGCGAGCTTTTCAACAAAGTCTCTGTCGCTGTCGAGGATTTTGATGAATCGTGCTCGAACTCCCGCGACAAGGCGATCCATGATCTGAATAAGGAGGTCTTCTTTACTGCCGAAGAACCTGTAGAACGTTTTTTTGCTGATGACAAGTTCCGATGCGAGATCGTCCACGGAAACCTTAGAGAAGCCTTCCTGGAAAAATCTCTCCGATGCAAAAGTCAGTATTCTTTCCTTGACTGGTTCTCTGAAACTCCTGCGTTTAGCCACGTGGAACTACTTTCGTATTATTCGTTTCCTATTGCTGCGATTTTGATAGATTAGCGGTTTGTCAAGGAGACTGAAGAAACGCAAATAGTATTTCTCGTTTCCAATGTAATAAACGTATTCGGACTTGTCAAGTGAAATCGTCAAGAACAATATACAGCTTGTGCAGCGGACCCAAGCACAAAAAAAAACCCCCCGCTTGTAATAGCGGAGGGCGCTTGAAAAGCCAAGGCAGGTTCTCAGTA
>Ga0299912_10004826_pt1 | contig 11045 bp, 11 predicted proteins | sample RVTome_2_FD_207667 | JGI IMG/M metagenome (GOLD analysis project Ga0299912, IMG submission 207667) | Soil microbial communities from uranium-contaminated site in the Upper Colorado River Basin, Wyoming, United States - RVT95D214 (version 2) ... | reverse complement strand
TAGAAAAACTGAAAAACGCCTTAACTAAGGGTTTTCAAGGTTTAAGATTAACTGGAAATACATTCTGGTTGGAGCAGACGCACTGGAGAGATTTTGCAGATTATGAGCTCATGATTAATAGTATAATTGGAAATTATCGGATGATTGCAATCTGCACCTATTCAATTGATAAATGTGGAGCAAATGAAATCTTGGATGTTATGAATACGCATCAATTTGCCATCATTAAGCGTGAAGGAAATTGGAAGATTATTGAAAGTTCTGAGCTTAAACAAACAAAACAAGCTTTACAAACAGAGATCTTAGAATGTAAGCAGAAAGAAGAATTTCTACAAATGGCACAGGTTAACGCAAAAATTGGGCTTTGGGATTGGTTTCCACAAACTAATAAATTGATATGTTCTCCAGAACTCGAGGCGTTATACGGTGTGACGCCAGGTACGATTAAAACATACCAAGATTGGCAAGTTCGAGTTCATCCTGACAATTTAAGAAGTATAAATATGGAACTAAATGATTCTATTGCTAACCACAAACCTTTCGATCTACAATTTCGAATTCTATATAAATCAGACCAGATTCGCTGGATTAGCGCTAAAGGTAAAGCATTATATAACGAAATGGGCGAGGTCATCCATGCGTTTGGTATAAATATCGATATCACAGATTTAAAAAATATTGAAGAAAACCTTAAACAAAAAATAGAAGAATTAAATGTTTTAAACGAACGGGCCTTATATCAATCGTTTTTAGTAGATAGTGTATCGGAAGCGATAATATCTGCAGACGAAAATTTTAAAATCTTATCTTGGAATAAGGGCGCAGAAAAAATCTACGGTTGGAGCGAGCAAGAAGTAATATCTAAAAATTCTATTGAAATTTTAAAATCGCAAATTATTACTGGCTCTCGAGACCAAATTATAGATATTTTAAAAGAGAATAAAACCTGGACCGGAGAAGTGATTCAAAAACATAAAAATGGTTCTGATCTTCATATTTTATCTTCCACTAGTATCGTTTTTGATAAAAATAAAAAGATTAATATATATGTTTCAATAAATCGAGATATTTCAGAATTAAAAAAAGCAGAAAAAGAAATAAGAGAACTCGCACAATATCCTGCACAAAATCCGTCCCCAGTATTCCGTGTAAACAGCGAAAAAGTTCTCTATGTAAATTCAGCAGGGGAAACGGTTTTTAGAGTTAAAGTCGGAGATTTAATACCCAATCCAATGATTGAACTCGTAAAACAAACTTTTAGAGATTGGAAGACACTTTCTGCAGATTTAGATGATCATGATAAAACTTACACAGTAACAATCAAACCTTTTAAAGAATCGAATTATGCGAACATCTATTTTGTAGACATTACTAAAAGAAAGGAAGCCGAAAGGAGGTTGAGAAACTTTGTCTCAACCGTTACTCACGAGTTACGCACACCCCTTACTGTCTTCATTCAATCGATTCAGATTTTAAAAAATTACGACACTAAGCTGTCTAAAGATCAAAAAGTAGAATTGTTAAATACTCTTCAGCGTAGTACGGATAGCTTTTCCGAATTAATCGAAAATCTTCTAATTTTAGCTCAATTTGATGAAAGCAAAGCTATAGATAAAGCCGAGGCGTTTATAGTTTTTGAGACTATTCAAGAAGCCGTAGAATTGATAAAAAATAAATATATCTCAAAAAACATCAATATTATTATCGAGGGGGATAATTCGATTCAATTTTTAGGAGATAAAAAAAGATTCGAAGAGTTATTCCGAATTTTTCTCGATAATTCCTTTAAATATTCTCCAAATGATTCGAATATCATTATTACAGCAGTTAAAAGTTATCAAGGAAAATATAATCCTAATAAAACAGACGGATTTCTTGTTAAAATCGAAGATTTTGGAGTTGGAATCCCTAAAGAAGATATACCTTTTTTGTTCGAACGCTTTTTTAGGTCAAGAAATGTCAGAGATAAACCGGGTACGGGTTTAGGGTTAGCTATCGCATCAGAAATAATTAAATTGTTTAAAGGAAAAATATTCGTTGAGAGCGAATTAAATAAAGGTACAATTTTTTATCTTTTCATTCCATCATTAAAAATTTTATCACTCCCATCTGAAGCATCATTCATTTAAGGTATATTTTTTGAAAATATCCTTTAATTTTAGTACGACAATGTGTATGTTCATTTTCCAATGTAAAAGATTATTTATATTATTCAAAAAATAATAATATCCATATAATAAAGAAGTAATTTTTTCGTGTTCACTATAAAGCTTTCTACCATTGAATTTTTTTTTATGTTTTCTTTCAGCAAATTTCTTAATAGCTTGGAATTTTTAATTTTTAATTAATTTAAAATATATTTAAATCCATATAAAAATTAATTTAAAACTTGTAAACAATTTCATCCAAATTTAATAGAAAAATAAAAATTGGACTATAATAACAATTAAAATAAAATAATAATAAATATTATCAAACTAAAAAAAAAATATTGTGAAAAGTTATGATTTTTAATTGGTTTGTTGCGACAACCGTTGACGAGGTTGGAGTAAGTTGGTTTGATTTTTACTCAATAGGGCACATCTGCTTTGGAATAGGCGTTTTTCTGTTTTTCTCGTTATTATACACAATACCAAAATCAAAAGGACATACGCCCATCTTATCTTTATTAGCAGTTTTTATAGCAACCCTAATCATTCTTGTTTTATGGGAAGTTGTAGAAAATACTTATTTATTCTGGTCTAATTTAAAATTTGAAAATCGACCAGATAGTATTCAAAACATATTCACTGATATTTTATTAGGTGTTGTAGGTGCTCTCGGTGCTTGGCTGTTTGCATATTTAATCTTTGAAAAGGAAAAAAATATTTGGGATTATTATATCTTCGGACTTATATCTTTTGGACTCTGGATAGGGATCTTTATGATCCTACGATACTTTACGCTTTCAAACGCACCAATCTTTTCTTAAATCAATAGACAACGGTGATTACATTGGAAATTTTGATGGAAAAACCCATCGAATCGTTAAAATAACGAAAAACATATTTTTTTATTTTTAATTGTTTATTTATTTTAAAATGTTAGAATCCAAAAATTTCGTCGAAGTTAATATAGGGTCAATTCCATTAATAATTTCAGTTCCTCACGGGGGCACATTAGAATACGAAAAAATTCCTAAAAGAGAAAATGGAATCGTAGGACTCGATAAAGCAACAAATGAATTAGCGAAAAAACTTATATCGTATATAATAAAGACATTTACTGAAAAAAAAAATTCTCAAAATAATCCTTCGTATGTTATTTCAAACATACATCGCAATAGAATTGATTTTAATAGAGAAGAAATTAAAGCATATCAACCTAATTCAAAATTGGCTCAAGAGATTTACCGATATTATCATTACAAACTTCTTGAGATAATAAACCATAATTTAATGTTTTTCAATAAATCTTTATTAATTGATATTCATGGTTTTGAAAAGAGTAAAAGACCTCGCGGATTTAGAGATGTAGAAATAGTTTTAGGGACAAATAATTTAGAAGCAATATCCAATGAAAAGATAGCAATAAAAAATAGAGATAAAAATATACGCGGATTAATTATAAAGAAATTTCTCGATTTAGAAATACCAATTGCTCCTGGACGTCCAAGAAGAAAAGAATACGTTTTAACAGGAGGATACGCTATACAAAAATATGGAGCTTCCAATATTAAAGGAAGTCAGGCTATTCAAATGGAATTTTCGGATCTTATAAGAATATACGATAAAGAATTAAGGAAAAAAGCGTTATGCGGTTTATCTGGAGTAATTGTTGATTTTTTCTGTAATTTTTTTTAGCATTGAATACATAACTAAAAAAAAGTAAAAAGATTGTTAAGAATGAGTGAAATTATTGGATTTACTTTTGATCTTGATGGAACCCTTATTAATAGTACAGAAATTCGGAAAAAAATCGAGCAAGAAGTCGTTCGGGAATTTAATATAAAAATCGACGCATCTCTGGAAAAAAAAATTGAGAATATTGTGTTTAAGGTCATGGAGAGAGGGAATAGGAGAAATATAGGCGCTTCAGTAACGTGGGAAATCTTTAAAGAATTGGGATTGCCGTTTAGAAAAAGAATAAAAGCACTTAAAATGGCTTCGAGCATTTTTAAAGAAGAGGTAAAAAAAATCGAATTATTTAATGGAATAGAAGAAATGTTTGAATTTTTAGAAGGGAACTTTTGTAAGTATACAATTGCTACAACATCTTCCTTAAAAGAGGTTGAAGATCGGCTTAAATTTAAATTTCCAAGATTCTACGAGAAATTTAGCGGAAAAATTATTACAAGAGACGATGTTAAACTAATAAAACCCGCTCCTGACCAAATTCAGTTAGCCTCTAAAATTATGGGAGTTCCTTTTAATCGAATAGTTATGGTTGGCGATTTATTTACCGATGTTTTAATGGGAAAATCTGTTGGAGCTATTACTATAGGAGTTTTAACTGGAATTTTTAATCGAGAAAAATTTCTTGAATATCAACCTGATTTTATTCTTAATTCTGCTGCAGATATTCCCTTTGTGTTTGATAAAATAAAGGAACTTATTACAAATAAATAAAGTAATTTTTCTATAAAATGTTTCAAATTAAAATAAACTGTTAACTAAAAAAACTTAGAAATATTTTTAATTATAGCTAACAAAACTTAGAAATATTTTTAATTATGGCAAACACAAATCTCTACGACATTGACGATATCGAAGCGTTTATTAAGGGATTGAAAGATACGTTTGATACGCTTGATAAGTCTAATTTAAAAGATTCACATGGATTACAGTTAAATTTAGCTAAAGCGATATCTCTATTGAGGCATAAAAAAATTGCTTTAATTGAACCTCAATTTGATCCTAGCGCTCCAACGACTAAAGAGGAAATGAAAAATTTTCTTATCAAAGAACTAGAAAATTTAAAAAATCTATTAAATTCTGACGATTTTAAAGATAAATCCTCGAGAAAGTTTAATTTAGCTTTAAAAATTGCTAATTTAAGGGAAAAAATCAAAAATTTGTGAAAACATATTTTCAATAAGGGATAATTATGAACATTTGGATAATGGACTCAAAAAGCGGGATAAAATTGTTGTACAAATCGTTTCTAAAAACAGACATCGACGAAGATCTAGTATCTGGACTGTTAAGCGCTTTCAATAAATTCGCTATGACAGAGTTCCATCAGCCAATAGAAAGTTTAGAATTAAGCGGATTCAGGTGGGTTTATTTATCAGATTCGGAGTATAATTTATTATTCGTGGCTGCCGACAATAGAAATGAAACAACCGAAAAGTTAAGGAGCAAATTAAATATAATCAAGGACGCTTTTATTAACCAATACAAAGAAGAGTTCGTTAAAAGAGACAATACTTGGGACGGAGATAAAAATCTTTTTCTTGATTTTATCGATGTAATAGATAATTATTTTTACGAATGGGCAGAGGCAGAAATTGTAACTATATTAGCGGATGTTTTTAATCTTATAGCTGTCATTCAAAGCCTACTTAATCGAGTGTTTAAAATAATTCAAGAAAAAATTACAGGAGCACAGCAGGAATATGTTTTTCAAAAGTTCGAAGAGGTTATTGAAGATTTTAAAAACGATAAAGAAATGAAAGACGACATCGAATTAAAAAAAATTAACTTTTCAAGAGAAAAAGGATTTAGCGTGTCAGATGTTAATCCTTCAAATTGCGATCCTATCGTTGTAAAAAGAAGTTTAATTAAAATTATAGAGAAGGTTGTAATTGCTATAAAAGAAAGGCTCGGAGAGGATATTAGTTTAAATTTATTTCGAAAAGGGAAGATTTTGACTTATATATTTAACAATATGAGCTTTTTAAAAGAATTAGATTTAGATGTATTTTTGCTAAAATTGTTTTTATTTTTGTGAATTAATACAATTTGTGACTTGAAAAATGTTGATAGATGTACATTGCCACGCAAATCTTTACTTAGACCTTGATGTGATATTAAAAGAAGCTTATGACGCTGGCGTCGAAAAGATTATATGCGTAGGAATGTCTTTTTTAGGATTAAATCGCGTTTTAGAAATTTCAGAGCAATACGGTTCCATATACGCTTCTCTTGGTATTCATCCCGAAGAGGTTCAGATGAACAACGAGATTGAATTCCAATTAGAATCAACGAAGGAATTTATTAAGAAACACGTAGATAAAATCTGTTCAATCGGTGAAATAGGCCTAGACCATTATTTTGTTAAAGACGAAGGATTATATCCTCTGCAAACAAAAATATTTAAAGATATGCTCTCTCTTGCAGAAAATCTTCGCTTACCGGTAAATTTGCACGTTAAAGGAGCAGAAAAACTTGTTTTTGATATTTTACCTTCGTATAAAATTCCCAATATCAATATCCACTGGTACTCTGGTCCAGAAACATTTCTAAATAGAGGAATTGAGAGAGGTTACTATTTTTCAATTACTCCTGCAATCAAATATTCACCTCCTGTAAAAAATGTTGCTATGAAAGTAGAAACTGATCATTTATTATTGGAGAGCGATGGTCCAGTAAAATATTCGGGAGATATTGGGACTCCTGCGATGGTAAAAGAGGTATTGTACTCAATGTCTAAAATTAAAAACACCGATCCCGAAGTATTAAAAGACCAGATATTTAAAAACACAAAGAAAATTTTTCCTAAAATCTTTTAGACTTAGGAATTAGGCTTTTTTTTCCATTAATTCCATTAAGTCCTTTGGAAAAGACTCCCCTTTATTTTTCATGCGAACCAACATGTCTTTGACTTCGGGAATATTGCTACCATATATGTGAAGCGAGTTACTAAAATCTAAATAGTGTCCTACTTCTACGTTTAATTGTTCAGCTACGTAATTTTGAATTCTTATCATGCCATTAACGTTCGCTTCCCAAGCTCTAAATAAATCTCTACTTCTCCAAGATGTTTGCATCAACAATTTGTTTTCTTTTATCCTCATGAATATTCTTTGTAGACAAGGAGGATCGTGATGATAAGGATCTACAAGCGGTCTCCACGTAACTGCCTGAGCTCTGCGACTGTATGGTTCGCTTTTTAATTTTTCAATAATATATTCTATTTGATTTATTTTAGGAAAATTAAATACGCTAATAGGTAATTTTTCGATCCCTAACTGATCTGAAATTTTTTTATCTAAATCAAATTCCATTCCATTTTTTAATTTCCAGACCGTTGATTCGGGTGTCACTTTAATTTTTTCAGCTTGAATTAACTTTTGATGTTTTTTAACAATTTCGCTATTAACAACCTCTAAATCGTAATCAATGTGAATTGCATCTTCTAGCGAAAAAGGAGTATAATTATAAATTCTATCGTGATAGGAATATGGAAAACTCAAACCAGATTCCCAAATATAGTGATCGTTTATCCCTTCCATAATTTCTTCAATATAACCGCTCTGAATCGATCCAATTAGATACGTATCTGCCATGCAACCGTACACTTTAAAAGAATTCCCATACTTTGTTTTTAACATTACTAATTTGTCTTTTCTAGTTATAGGGCTGTTAAATGGTTCAATAACTTCTATTAATACTGTTGCATCTTTTGATAAAGGATCGTTAGGTTTATCGTATTCTGTTTTAATATCGTCTCCGTCGTATAATACTTGACCAATTGCCGATAGCCAGGCGTCTCTTATGTTGTTCGCTTTTATATAAGCTACTTTTACCATTTTTAAAACTTTGTAATTTTTTTAGGAATAGAATACCTTAACAATTATATAATTTATGTGTTAAATTTTTAATAAAAGCAATAGAATTACTTTTTCTCGTAAAATAAACTAATTTTACTATTACCATGTTTTTTTAAAAAATTTATTACTAAAGAATTAAAAGTTAAAGCTTTATAATAAATAAATTTATATATTTTTTACGTAAATATCTAATATGTTGGGTGTAAAAAAGACCTAAATATGAAAGAAAAGCTTACTCATGTTGAGCAACAATTAAAAAATTTTATCTTAACAAACAAAAATTTTTACGATTTAGCTAAAAAACATACATTTAGTTTTCGCGACTTCTCCCCATATTGCGATTATTGTGCGATAAAATGGAACAACAAAGAACAAAATTGGGATTTTGAAGATTATTATCGTCACGACGAAAATAAGGCGCTTCCATCAAAATCAACGGAAATTTTTTTCTTAGATTTAAACATTGACGGATTTGACTGGGGGAGTTTGTACAGCGAGCTAGACGTACAGTTTCAAAAATATCTAACCAGAATGAATTACGAAGATATAAAAGAAGATTCCGAAAAATTCGAAGAATTAAGAAGAAATTATTTCGATGAAAATAAGAAATGGGTTATTGATAATTGGTTTAAAATAACCGAAGAAAATGTTGATGCGTATTTTAAAAAAATGCTAAAAAAAATAAGAGATCTGAAATTTGAGCAAAAAAATCGTTTAAAGATTTGATTTATAGCTATAAAATTTTAATAATTTCGCTTGTTGTGTAAACCTTTATTTTTTCCTGTTTTCTAATATGTTTATCATTTGACCAAATACCATTGTTTTTAAAAGATATCGCTAGGGCAATGAATTGCGTGTCTTTTTCATCTATTGTTGACATTATTTCTCTTGCTTTTTCTAATTTTTTTTGATAATTTTCAAGAGGAACTACATTTAAATGTTCAAGAATTAAATTTAATAGCGTTTGAATTTCTATTTGAGTTAAATTAGATTTCTGGCAAATTTCTGGAATATATTTGTTAACTTCAACGATTACCCATTCAGGAATGTAAAATGTAAATTTTTCACCAAAGAGAATTCTTCTAGTAGTAGAATCTTTAATTAATCCAGAGATGAGAACATTGGTATCTATAATAAGTTTCATTTTTAAAAAGCATCTAAATATTTTTTATGTTGTTCCCAACTTCTGCGAGTTATTTCGTTTCCTATTTCTTCCACATCGTTTAAAGTAAGTTTACTTTTAAATGTGATTTTTTCTGCAATTTCCAACTTTTCAATGTATTTTTCTATTGCGGATTGAGCGATAGAATTCCATTTAATTTCAGGATACTTATCCATTTTTTTTAAGAGTTCTTCTGGTAATGATAATTTAATTTCGGTCATTTCTCTTCTATAAAATAGATAACAAAAACTACTTATTAATATTTTTTATATAATTTTTTTCATATTACGAAAATATGAAAATATCTTAATTTTTTTATTGTCACTATCAAAAAATTAGTTTTTAATTAACGATAATACGATGCTAATTCTAAAGCCCAATTATATAAAACAAAAAAGTTTGGAAATAAAATTCCAAACATTGTATACTCAAATGTGAATTTAAAAGTTCTTTTTAAAAAAATGCTGATAATAATAAGAGATCTGAAATTTGAGCAAAAAAATCGTTTAAAGACATCATTGGTGTCAAATTACTGATTCTTTATCAAAAATATTTTTAATTCTTAGTATCTATAAAATATTGAGATATTTAACATTATTAAAGTTAGAATTGCGACAATTCCACATACGAAAGGATTTATATAATTGTCTTGAAGCTTTAACTTGCTTGTTATAATATCGATAAGAACAAAAGCAATCGATAATGTTAACGATAACAGTAATATTATATCTAACGACCAATTGGATAAACCAAAAAAGTTGGAAAATAATGTTCCAAACACTGTACATACAAATGTGAATCCAAAACCTGATATATATCCTTCAATAGATTTATCAGTACTTTTTGGAAAATTATGTTTTTTATCTCCCATTAAAATACCCCCTATTGAAGCCATGGCGTCTGCAACTGAAGTTATAAGAAGGACAACAAAAAAAACTGGAAAACTAACAAATAGAAACGGGCCAAACGAAAAAACCATTACGGCTGTGCTAGAAAACGTGTTTAATTCCTCGGGAGTTAAACCTGCTTTACACATCTTAATAGCGTTGGGCGGCATGTAGCTAAAATCGAATAAACGGATGAGATCTTGAATAATAAAAGTCAAAGCAAAATCAACGCCTATAATTATGATAAACATTATCGCGTAATTGCTCCAAGTTTTACCTAAAAGAGTTCTAAAAAATAGGTAAAAAACCAAAACACACAAACTTACCACAGCGAACGGCAATACATGAGTTATTCGACGCTTTATTTTGCTTCGATTGTGATATTCTTCTAGAAATTCTTTGCAAAAAACCTCGTAATTATTTAGACCTTTTAAAAGTTCAGGATTTCTTATAGTTCTTATTTTTGCTGAAAGCCCCCAACAAAAGATACCAATCATTATTCCAACGATAAGAAAGTTTCCTAAAAAAGTAAATTCTTCAAAAGCAGTATCAAAAACAATTCCCTTGTTCTTTCCTGCTATTTTCACAATTAAAAAGGGGTAATAAGCTCCAAATGCTAATAAAAGTAATGTGTAAATAATTTCGTTTATCTTTTTATAGTTTCTTTTATTTTCCGAATTCCAAGTTCTTAAAATGTGAACAAACATGACCAAAGCTATAATAAAACACAAAACTGGGACCATCAAAATTAGAATACATTTTCACCAAATTACATAGAATTTATGAAATATTAAAAATTAAAATAATAAAAATGTTCCACACTAACTTTTACTTTATTGTTGATTTTACAAAAAATTCAAAATAATTGGAGTATAATCAAAATCAAAGTAAAACCTAACTAATAAAAATAAAACGGCACTTCCTATTGGGATAAGTAAATTGTCAGAAATATCTAAAGGTTTTCTAGTGAACAAATCAATTACCATAAAAAGAATGGCAAAAATGAAAGCGTAAATAAATCCTACAAATATTACGCATAAAAGGTAAGCTCCTAAAGTACCCACTATAGTGCCTTCAAATGTTTTTTTCTTATTCCACGGTATGTGAACTTTGCCAAATCTCATCCCAATTTGGCTTGGAATTAAATCTCCAATTGAACTCATGGCCAATATTGTAAAAAAAGCCATCGGGGGGCAAACAAAAGCCGCAAACATATGACCAATTGCGAAATACAAATAAGTGC
>Ga0299912_10004824_pt1 | contig 11047 bp, 11 predicted proteins | sample RVTome_2_FD_207667 | JGI IMG/M metagenome (GOLD analysis project Ga0299912, IMG submission 207667) | Soil microbial communities from uranium-contaminated site in the Upper Colorado River Basin, Wyoming, United States - RVT95D214 (version 2) ... | reverse complement strand
GCGAATGCCCGATTGATCATCCCCATGGCTCCCGGTACGCGTTCGCTGAACGTCGCTGTTTCCTGCGCGATGGTTTTGGGTGAGGCGTTGAGGCAGATTAGGGGGTGAGTTCTGAAAGAAATGGGGGAGCCTACGCCCCCCCATTGAGTTTCTTACCCTCCCTCAAGAGTAAGGCCGATCCGACGCAAAGCGCAGATCGAATGTCCGATCATAAAATTAGGATTCGTGACGAATCAGCCACCAGTTCGTTAGCGCCCAGCCTAAGGCCAACCAACTTGAGCCCATAATGACGATCGTAACCGAGATGTCGAAGGTGGCGCTCAGCGGAATATGGTAAAAATTGCTGGCTACCGCGCCGGAAATCCAAACGTAGCGTTCAATCCAGGTGCCGAGGATCACGCAGAACCCCATCACCATGATGGTGGCCGGGCTGTGACGATTGCGTTTGAACAAAAATACGCAGAACGGGATCACGAATTTGAGCGCCAAAAACACCATGCCGATGAACATGTAGCCTTCATCAATCATGCGCCAATAGCGTTCCATGTCATTGGGCAGGCGGCCATACCACATCACCAAATACTGAGTGAAGTAGAAATAGACCCACATGATGCTCATGGCCAAAATGAACTGCGCCATGTAGTTAAAGATTTTGGGCTCGAACGGACGGGTCAAACGGCCCGAACGATCCAGGAAGTACAGCATCATGGCGAAGAAGCCAAGGAAACCATGGAATGCGCTTTGGAATTGATACGCGCCATAGGAAGCAGAGTGCCAGCCGGGCTGCAGCGTCATTTCAAAATCCCACGCGATCATGGTGCCGTAGATGACATAGGCGAACGGCATAATGATCGCCAAGCGGTTGAACCGCTCTGGCACGTGTTTGCGCGGATCGGCTTCGGACAAATATTGGCAACGGATTGCCGCCACACTCAGGCCCGAAACGATGAAAAATCCGATGAGTTCGCGCGCCACCAAGAATTTGTAATTATGCCATCCGCCTAAGTGAGCGTCGCCCTCATGAGCGGCTTTTAGCCAAGGGAAGGTCATTTCGCCGTTGAGCAGCAAGATCACCAGCAAAACGAAAGCGATGGGAAATAGCGCTGTCGTGGTACCCGCTAAAAAACCAACCTGCGCACGCCAACGCGTGGCTCCGGTCAACTGCAAAATCACGGGAAAAATCGCCCCGCCCAGCGCCAGATAGAGGATAACTAGAAAATTGGTGGTCAGAACGGACCAGCTACCGAAATCGTCCATGGTCAGACTCTCCTTATTCCGGCAACGGGCCGGCGACTTCGGCGTCGGCCTTAAGCTGATGTTTGATGTAATTGACGACATGCCAGCGTTCATCGACGCTGAGGTCATTTGATCCGCGCGCTTCGCCGTTCATGTCGCCGGGGCGTCCGTAGGGGGGCATGATGGCGGAACCAAAGGTGATGGTGCCGAATACCCAGCCGTCGGTCAGATCGACTTGCACGGCGTCGTCGGTAAGATCGTTGGCGGGCATACCGCGCGCTGCAACTTCGCTTTCGGCGCGACCGGTCATGCCGTGGCATGCCGCACAGTATATCTTAAACAGCGTTTTGCCTTCGGCTAGACTTTCCGGCGTTGGCGCATGCGGGTTGACCAGCTCGGCGGTCGCCTCGCGGTCTGCCCATGCAGCGGACGGAATGCCGGTGACGGGAACAGATCTCGACGGGAAGGCGCGGGTCTGTTCCTGGGGTTTGATGGACTTTTGGTTCACCATGTCGGTGGACCATGGCCAAGCCTTCGCTTCACTCGCGTCTAACGCCAGAGCTCCCGCAAGCACGGCAAGACCGAGAAGAGGCTTCGTCATTTTCAAAAGGGGCATGCTCATGACAGGGCCTCCTCGTGCATTTCGATCACGTTGTGTTTTTTGAATAGGTCGGTGAGCGGTTGGTATTGCTTGTCAGAAACCTCGATCACGATGCCGATCTGATCAACGCTGATCGCGGTGTCGTAAAGGCCCGAAGATCGGCGCATTAGGCGTGCGCCGATGATGAATCCAGCCAGCGTCGTCAGTACGCCGAACAGGATCATCATTTCGTACGCTAAGACGACGTTGGACGGAATGGTGATGACCGGTTTGCCGCCCTGGGGCTGAACCAGGAAGGTCGCTTGCGCGCCCGCTAGGAAGAAGAAGCCGAACACCAGCCCGAACAGGCCGCCCCAAAAGGCGAATTTCGGAATGTCTGTGGGGCGTTCGCCCAATACGTCTTCAATTTCCGGGTGCTCGATGGGCGACTTCAAGGTGACGTCGTCCACGGTCAGACCAGGCACTTGATAGCGGCGAATGCCCGCGATCACTTCGAACGCTTGGTCAAAGTCGCCGAACAGACCCAAAACGCGCCGGGTTTTGGCGACGGTTTTTTTCGATGAGCCCGCCATGTTAAGCCCCTCCTGAGTTTTGCGTCTGGGCTTTGGGCCCCGGCACGCCGGAATGCAGCGTCATCATTTCATCCACGTCATCGTAAATGGTGCGCTTGCGGTGGAAGACCATTTCCTTCACTTCGTACATGGATACGCACGGGAAGACCTTCACGAAGATCAAGAACAGCATACCGAACCAACCGAAGCTGCCGCCGACCATGGCCCACTCGGTCCAACCCGGCCACATCACGTTGAAGGCCTGCGGGTGATAACCCAAGCTCAGCGTCGGCGTTACGATCATCCACCGTTCCAGCCACATGCCGACGTTGAGGAAGATCGAGGCGAAGAACAGCACGTACATATTGCGTCGCACCCACTTAAACAGCAGCGAGAACGGCAATACCGAACCGAATGTCATCATGCCCCAGAAGAACGGCGAGTACGGGCCGGTCGCCTTGGCGATCAATACTTCTTTGGAAGGTATGTCGTGGCCGTACCACACGGATGCGAACTCAACCAAGTTAAGGTACGTCCACACCATGGCGATGACGAACGTCAGCTTGCACACCTTATCCAGAATGGGAAAGGTCATGTAGTGTTCAAACTTGAAGAAGTAGCGCAGCAAGATGAATAGCGTGATGATTGCCGCACAGCCTGAATAGAGCGCGCCTGCGACGAAGTAAGGCGGGAACGTGGTGACGTGCCAGCCGGGCATGATCGACATGGCGAAGTCCATGGACACGATGGAGTGCACGCTGACCGCCAGCGGGATCAGGAAGCATGCGATCATCAGATAGGTGAAGCGGAAATTGCGCCACTGCCGGTCGTCGCCGCGCCACCCCAGCGACAGCCAACTGTAAAGCGTTTTGCGCCAGCCTTTGGCGTTATCGCGACAGATCGCCAGATCGGGGATCATGCCGATATACAAAAACAGCACCGAACTGGTGAGGTAGGCGGTGATGGCGAAGGCATCCCAGATCAACGGGGAACGGAAGTTCGGCCACAGGCCGCGATCCGTCATGTACGGCATCACCCAATAAAAATTCCACACCCTGCCCAAATGAATGACCGGGAATATGCCCGCCGTCATCAGCGAAAACGTGGTCATGGCTTCGGCAAAACGATAGATGGGCTTGCGCCAGTCGGCATGCACCAAGTGCAAAATCGCCGACAGCAAGGTGCCGGAGTGGCTCATGCCGATCCAGAACACGAAGGTGGAGATGTACAGATCCCACATGTGTGAAGTGTTCAGCAGCGCGGCGCCCATGCCGTACATGTATTGATATACTTCAGCATAGATCATGATGCCGAATAGACACACCGAGACGGCCATTGCCACCCAGTAGCCGCGCCGCGGGTTTTCCATTGAGCGCAGGACGTCGGCGTTAATTGACGCCCAGGCGATGTTTTCATCAATGTCTTTGGTCTGTTCCTGGGTCAGGTGCTTTTGATCGCTCATGGCTTAGACCTCTCTCACCCGTTCCAGATAAAGAACTTTGGTGTCCACGTTCAATTCCTCGAAAATGCGGTATCCGCGAAGTTCCGGGTTTTCTTTGTTTTGCGTATAGCGGCCCAGTTGCACCTGATGGCGTTTCCAAGCTTGGTGTACGGCGCTGGTTTCATCCAGCAGATCGCCGAACAAAATCGCCGATGTCGGGCAGGTTTGCTGGCAGGCCGTTTGAATTTCGCCGTCGCGAATCGCGCGGCCTTCATTTTTGGCGGTGTTGCTGGCGGCGCGGGTGCGCTGAATGCAGAACGTGCATTTTTCCATCACGCCCTTGGAGCGCACGGAAATATCCGGATTGAGCTGCTGTTCCATCGGCGCAGGCCAAGCGGTTTCTTGGTGGTCGTAAAAATTGAAATAACGGACCCGGAACGGGCAGTTATTGGCGCAATAGCGTGACCCGATGCAACGGTTGTAGATCTGTGCATTGAGGCCGTCCGGGGTATGGTATGTGGCGGCTACGGGACAAACCGGCTCACATGGCGCGGCGTTGCAATGCTGGCACATCATGGGTAGGAACGACGCGCCGTGCGATTGCGTGTCGGCGTCGGCTTCGCTCCCCGCTTTTTCCAAGTTCGGTTCGTCGAAATAGCGCTCGATACGCATCCAGTGCATGGCCTGACGCGCGCCGAAATATTCTTCGCCCACCGTGGCTAGATTGTTTTCCGCGTAACACGCCGTAGAACACGCGTTGCAGCCGGTGCACTTGTCCAGGTCGATGACCATGGCGTACATGTGTTCGTAATTGTGATGGCCGCCTTCTTCATTACCCTTGGAGTAATCGGACCAGCCTTTGAAAATATTGCCGAGAAGCGATGACATGGCTTAAGCCCCTCCCTGTGTGCGGCCGAATTGTTGGGCGGAAATGGTCGCCACAAGCTTGCGTCCGTGTTGTTGGTCGGTATCCATGAGGCGCACCAGATGGCGGTTTTCGCCGACGGCGCTGATTTTGACGGGAGTTGCCGTGGCCAAAACTTCGCTGCTCTGCCAGTCGCCTAAGTGGGCATCAACGATGGTCAGCGGATTGACGCCGTTGCTGGCCCAGCGACCGTAATCGGTGTGGCCGCGGCCCATCGGCACGCATACGGCTTTCGGATGTACGCCCTTGTAGGTGAAGATGCGGGTGGTGATGGCTCCGCCTTGGGTCGTGAGGCTGACATAATCGCCATCCTTCAAGCCGAAGTCTGCCGCCGTCTTGGGGTGCATTTCAGCCCACGAATCCCACACGGCCTTGGTGATTTGGTCCGGGGCTTCTTGCAGCCACGACGAATTGGCGTGGCGGCCGTCATACAGGCCTTGGCGCGCGACAGTGACCAGATGCAGGCCAGCATCTGCATTTTCACTGAAGCCTAACGCAACATCGCTGCCGGTGCTGAATGCGTGATCCTGCGCCGGGGCTTCAAACTGCCCGGCTTGCAGCACACGCTGCCAGTCGCCTTCCTGCTCCGATCCGATCATGGCGCTGACGGCGGTGCGCAGATAGCCGTAGTAATCTTCAAAAGCTTCGAGGCCATCGACCCCGGCGGATTTGCCAAGGGTCAGCAAGATGTCGCCCAGCCCGCGCGTTTCAGCGTGAAGCGGCTCCATCAACGGCTGTTGCAGGTGGACGACGCCGGGCTTGCCGCCATAAGCGGGAACGTGGGTGCCCCAATCTTCCAGTGCGCTGGAAAGCGGCAGCACGACGTCGCAGACCTTGGTGGTTTCGTCATGGCAGGTGGCGAGGGCGACTTTAAAGCCGACGGCTTTGAGCGCTGCCGCCATGTTTAAGCCTTGGGGCGCGATAAAGGCAGGGTTGGCACCAGTGATGAACACGGCGTCGATCTTGCCCGCATCTGCGTTTTGGGCGAATTCGGCCAAATCTTTGGTCGAACCCATGATCGGCGCCAGCGGATCGGCGACGATGCTCGCGCCTGGAGTAAGGGTTTTGCCGACGTTGCCCAGCATGATGTTGAGCGCCATGGCCACGCGCGCTGCGGCATGGCTGGCGTTGGCCACCACGAGGGAAGGCTTGCGGGACGCCAGGGTATCGGCGATTTTGTTGAGCGCCGCTTCGGACACACCCGCGATATCCTGCACCCGCGCCGGGGTCATGCTCTGGAACGCGGAAGTTGCATTGGGCATACTGTTTAACGATAGGCCGTGTTTGGTCATTAATAGATGACCCACGCCCAGCGCCACGGCGGCCTCGGTTCCGGGCTTGGCGGCGACCCACTGGTCGGCGTTGGCGCCGGTGAGGCTCATCGCCGGTTCGACCGCCATTAGCACGCCACGCGGTGCGGCGCGGAATTGGCCGTATTGGCCCATGAAAGTGACGGGGGAAATCCACGTGCCCAGCATATCCGCGCCAAGGCTGAGAACCGCCTCGGCCTTATCAAGATGCAAGGTGGGCATGGCATCGCTCAGAACGGCTTTGCCGGCATCGGTCCAGGCGCGCGCGTTGATCGTTTCCACGGCGTAGTGGCGGCCTTTTCCGGTGGCGGCCAGATGCGCATCAAGCAATACGCGCTGGTGACCACTTATGGCGCCGGTCATCCATGCGACATTTTTGGTAGCTTTTTCGTTGATCAGCGCCAGGGCGTCATCCCAACTGGCGGGCTGGCCATTGATGAGCGGCTCCGTTATGCGGTCGGGATTGAAATGCGCCTGCAAGGCAGCCTGGCCCATTTGGCACAGCTTTCCGGCATTAACGGCAGTGTTTGGATTGCCTTCAAGTTTCAGCACTCGTCCTTCGCGGACACGGCCATGCGTGCCGCAAGCTGCGGGGCACTGCAAACAGGTGGATGCATACCACACGCCCACGCCGGGAATGACGTATTCTTCCGGAGCGAGGTAGGAATAGATTTTTTCCTCGCCCTCTTCCAACGTGACGTAGGACGGCATGTCGCAACCGGCCAATGCCGCACCTGCGCCGCCCAGTCCCAGCACCTTGAGGAAATTTCTGCGATTGATTTTTGTCTTACTCATGACGTTTCCTTCGCCTTGACGGCCTCGCTCACGAAAGTTGCACGTCGCTTACTTATGGCACCGGGTGCAGTCCGATGGTCCTTGGTTGTTTTCATGGCAACGGATACAAAAACCCATGGTGAGCGGTTTCATTTTCTTTGCGACGCCAACTTGGTTCATATCGCCATGGCACATGGCGCAGACGTCGGGGGCGTTTTTAATGTCCATTTCCGGGTTGTCGAACAGGAACTTCTGAAGGTGCCGTTCGTGGCTGAAATGCACGAAATCGGGCACATCGTTGACCTTGTTCCACGCCGGGCTCTGATTGCTTTGCCACATCTGGGTGAGTTTTTCGATTTCGGGTTTATCCGTACCCACGACGGTGTGACAGCCCATGCACTTTGCGGTCGGCGGAATGCCCGCAACCTTTGAGCGGCGCGCATAGGTATGGCAATACAGGCAATTGATGCCTAAATCCCCCGCGTGCAGCTTGTGCGAATAGTTGATGGGCTGGGGAACGTCCTTGCCCTTAAAGGTATCGGTGGGGAATTCGGCTCCCGGCACGCGCGCTGCGGGCGCGATGCCTGCGCTTTCGGGGTGCAGTTGGCGTTCAAAGACCTGCGCGCCGAGGACGATCAACGCGCCAACGACGACGGCCGCCACGGCGGTCTTTACCCAAGGAAAGGGCTTGCGCTTGTTGCGCTCAATGGACATGGGGCCACGCTCCCTCTGTAACCCGTGACGGTTTAAGTCACATTAGAATTTTATAATATTACAACTGAGTAATATTAAGTCCTGGTGGGATTGTTTATTGATGATTTAAGTATTCACCAGCAATAGATACATACAGGATAAAAGTAGTTCTGCGCTACTACAAGGTGGTGGGGGGGGGTGCCACCCCTTAGGGCGGGTTTAAATGCTGCAACCGCACAAAACATTAGATAATTATGGTATTTCTAATTGTGGCGCAGATGTAGGCGTGCGCCGAATTTTTCGTCATTAAGACTGTGGCGGGTAGGCTTATCGAGGGGCAGGTGGGGCCGGAAAATATTGCACCTGCGCAGAATCCCTTAGTAAAATATGGATATCGGTCAAGAATTGGAATCGCGCAGGGTGGGTTTGGGCCAGGATTCATCAGGGAACATTTCGAGCCGGACGCAGGTTAAACGTCGCCTTGAATCAGGCTATCGAGTTTATCCAGGCATGCATCGCGGTCGGGCCGAAAATCTTCGTCACGCCACCATTGCTCAACGGCCTTAAGCAATTGGCCGATGCGTACGCCGTGATTGACGCCTAGGGCTTGGACATCACGTCCGCGCAGGGGAAAGTCTATAGGTTTCCAGGCATGTGCCGTCTCGATGATGTGCACCCAGGCAGCCGTGCGTTGTTTGGGCAAGTGCGCTTCGATCGCCAACTCACCGGCCCACGCCAGCAATGCGCGGTCCACCACCAAGGATGCCCCCACCGCATGGCAGGCTTGGCGTATGGCGCAGTCATCCATCGATTCTAAGATGGCGGGCTGGGCCGCGCACATGCCGAGCAAGTGGCTACGCTCGGCATTGGAAAACTTCAGTCGTTCGGCGATGGCCAGTACGGCTTGTGGGTCTAGGTCCGGTTTTAACAGTGCTGCAAGGCGGCGCACCGGGTCAATCCCGATACCATCGAGGCGCACGGCGCGCTCCACCAGCCACACCGTCATGCGTAATCTTCCCACATCGCCGGCCTCGGGCAGCACGTACTCCAGCACGCGCTCGGCGCGCATTTTGGTGATGGTGTCGGCGGGGTTGGGTGCGGTGAGGATGCGAAACAATTCGCCGCGTATACGCTCGCCGGAAAGGGTAGGCAGACGCGGGGCCAGCTTGCGGCACGCTTCCAGCGCTTCGCGGTTTACAGGATAGCGGCCGTATTCCGCCAGAAAACGAAAAAAACGCAGCAGCCGCAGCACGTCTTCCTTGATGCGGGTCTCGGCGTGTCCGACGAATTGGATGTACCCTCGGCCTAAGTCTTCAAGCCCTTCATAGGGGTCATAGACGTTGCCTTCCATATCGCATGACATGGTGTTGATGGTGAAGTCGCGCCGAGCCGCATCTTGGGTCCAGTCGTCGGTGAAGGCGACCCGCGCACGCCGCCCATCCGTTTCCACGTCGATGCGTAAAGACGTGATTTCAAAATGCATGTGGTTGACGACCGCCGTGACCGTGCCGTGGATGAGGCCGGTGGGGATCACATGAATGCCCGCATCGCTTAGCAGTTTCATCACCCGATCCGGCGGCTCCGGAGTGGCGATATCGATGTCTTTGACGGTGCGTTTTAAGATGGCATCGCGCACGCAGCCGCCGATGAATCGGGCTTCGGCCCCAGCCGCCGTGAATGCCGCCATCACCCGCTGCGTTTCCGGGGTGAGCATCCAAGGTTGCGGGGGAATTTTGCCGGTAGGCTCCACGGCCAACGCTTTCGATTAAATTTATTGGGGCTTAGGGGCGAACTGGCCGGGCACGACCTTGCCGTTTTCGATGCGCGGCGCTTGATAGACGCTGTCGGGCGGATTTTGCGGTCCAAAGAATACGCCTAAGACCAAGCCTAATAGGACCAAACCCGCACCCGCTAAAATCAGGCGAAACCATGGAGTGCGAATTTCAAAGGCCTCGACTTCATCGGCGGTGATTTCATCGGCATCGGTTTGGCCTTCGCCGATAAAGGCGGTCTGTTTGGCGTGTTTGGCGGCGATCTGCTTGCGCACCCAGGCGGTCCAGATGAAGTACATCATCGTGGGCAGCAGCAACGGGATGACATAACTGACGAGAATGCGGACCATGGTCTTACCTCTTGAATTTAGGATAAGCGCGTAAAAGGCTTGGCGACAGGCTTATCAGGTCGTGCAGGATGCGTCTATGGGAGCTTCGTGGTGAGGGGGTGCAAGCATTCGATATAAATCCATCAACATGCCCGCTGTGGCTCCCCAGATATAATAATCTTCATAGGGTATCGCGTAAAAGCTCCGCGGCACACCTTCGTGGATGCGTTCGTGTTTGTGGTGGTTGATGGGATCGAGAAAAAACGCCAGCGGGACTTCGAACACTTCATCCACTTCATGGTTGTCGGGGAAGATGTCCAAAGGGGGGCGTACAGCACCCACGATCGGGGTGATGTGAAAACCGGTGCGTGTCACATAATCGTTAAGACGGCCTAAGACTTTGATTCGTTCGGGTGCAATGCCGATTTCTTCATGGGTTTCGCGCAGCGCTGCCGCCACGGGGTCCAGATCGGTTTGTTCGATGTGTCCGCCGGGAAAGCTGATTTGTCCGGGGTGGTGTTCCAAGTGTTTGGCGCGGCGGGTGAGCAGCACGCTAATGCCCGCGTCACGCTCCACCAAGGCGATCAAAACGGCGGCGGGGCGCAATGGTTCATCCGGGCGTAGGTCCTCGTTTAAGTCGTGATCGCCACGCTCAACGGATATCTGGCGCGCCTGAAGGCAAGCTCTGATTTTATCGATGTCCATCATTGGACCATTATGCCTGCAGTTTCGGCGTCTGGCCCAGGGGGAAAAAAAGGGGGAAAAACAGGCCCGAACTCCACACCCCGAACATATCTATTCCGTTTTGCCGATTAGATACGCCCAAATTCACTAAATCGTGGTGAATCTCAGGGTTGATTTTTACCCTGAGCGACCGTTCATCAATGACGTAGGGCGTAAGCTCACCGGTGGCGGGGTTTTTGCTCAGCGTCAAGGGGGCGCCCGGCCCGACGCTGAGCAAGTCGTCGATATTGGTGCAAAAGCTAATGATTTGGTTGCGTCCTTTGCCGCTGACGAACATGCCTACGGCGATGAAGGGCGCGTCTTCGACTTCGATGCGGCCCAGTTCCGTTGGGGTCACCAGCCAGTGACGTCCTTGGGCGTCTAACATCAACATGGAAGCGAACAGGCACACCATGGCTTTGCGCTCGATCAGGCTTTGATTGTAGTGCCATTGGCCATGGGCATCGATGCGGATATCCAGATCACCCCGGAAATCGCGTCCGTTCAGTTTTATGGGGGGAAAGCACATCTCTCCGCTGTCTGCACCGAGCCCAGTGCGAAGAGAAGCATTGATTTGAGGTGCGTGTTTATTCATCAGTTCTGCCCAAAATTCCCCTGGCCTGAGTGGTGATATGGGGAGAGGGAAGATGTTCGGAAAGGATTATATCGGTCTCGCTCGATTTTTCCGTTTG
>Ga0299912_10004823_pt1 | contig 11047 bp, 11 predicted proteins | sample RVTome_2_FD_207667 | JGI IMG/M metagenome (GOLD analysis project Ga0299912, IMG submission 207667) | Soil microbial communities from uranium-contaminated site in the Upper Colorado River Basin, Wyoming, United States - RVT95D214 (version 2) ... | reverse complement strand
ACGTCGAGGGGGAGGGGCATTCTTACTATCCGCCCTCGGGGTCAGGAATCAGTTCCAGGACATCTTCCGCTCTGATTCCGGCGTCGGCCAAGGTGTTGCCGCCCCGCAGAACCTTCTTCCCCTTCCGGAGGACATATGCTCCGATGTCCTTGTTCCAGAAGGTCGCGGTGCTCTCAATCACCTCGTCGACCGTGTTCTCGGATTCCAGCTCCATCTCGACAGTGGCGCCGGTCTCAGCGTTCTTGACCTTTATCCTGATGGCCAAAAAACCACCGAGATACTGGACAGGATGTCGATTTATATCGTTTTCGCTTACTTGTAGCCGTTTGAATGGACGACATGCACGGGACAGTCCGGATTCACTGACACCTCGATCTCTTCGGACACGTTCCGCTTCCCATCATAGTAGAAGACGTTAGAGAGCAGTAAATCGCCTCTGCCTGAGACAATCTTCATGGCTTCCCGCACCATGATTGCGGAGACGACGCTGGTCGTCGTGATCTCCGCAGGGACTCTTGGCTGATGGAAGACCACTCCTGAACCTGTACAGCTGAACCTCAACTCGGCGACCTTTGCGTGGGTTCTGTTCATCCCACACTGGAGACATGCACCCCCGGGTGGGCGGACGACCATGACCTTGCCGATGAAACCATCCATTCCGCCATCAACAAACGGGATCCCGGCGGTGTATGCGTGTGAGTTCACGTGCAGCCTCGCCTGTATGTTGTCAAGGCAGCCAAGGATGACGTCGCGCCCCTTCCAGACATCCGGAGGGAGGTCTTCGACCTTGCCGACGATTGCATCTGGCGCAGCCTCTGGAGACAGGTGCCTCATCCCTCTAGCAACTGCCTCGGCCTTGTAGACCCTCTTCTTGGCATCTTCTTCGGTGAAGAACATGCACCTGCTCAGATTGGAGCCCACGACGCGGTCCATATCTACGATCGTTACCGTCCTGAAACCAGATAGCACGAGGTTCTTCGCGACCTCGTTGCCCAAGGCGCCTGCTCCCACGAGCATGACATTGGAGCGGAACAACCTCTCCAGGTCGAGCCAGTCAATCCTCCGAGTGCGGTCGTAACGTTCGTCGTCCGATGAACCAACCCTGAGGATCTCCGACATACCTCACTGAGAACGACCGGCGAGGATTAAAGCTTCATCTAGTCCCAGACGAGCTTCCCGTTCTCCATGAACGTCGTCTCTCTGCCAGAGGCGGAGACGGCCGTGATCGTAGGCGAGTTCACGAGTCCATCCAGGTGGATGAGCGCCTCGGCATCGCCATCGTAGTTGCTGCCAACTGCGAAGTGGCACGTGCCGTAGACCTTCTCATCCTCCAACATGTTCGCGACTATCCGTGCCTTCCGGTTGAGACCGATCCCCAACTCCCCGATGCTGGACGCGTTCTTCGCATACTTCTCCACGAGCGAAGGTTTGAGAATGCCCTTCTTCCCATTCTCCCTGGCCTTCTTCTCCCCCTCCTTGATGGATTCTCGAAGTGCATCCGCTTCCTTTCCTCCGGACAGCTCGGTTATGAACCCTCCGTGAACGGTCGCCACGATAGGCTTCTTGATGATTACCTCCCCGTCGTTCACGACCATCGAGCCGTCGAAGGATATCACTCCGTTGGTAGTGCCGACCACTGGAGACACGTACACCTCTCCCGAGGGTATGTTGCCTGCTTGGCCAGGTTTCCTGAAGTCGCCGTCGTCGGGGTGTGCCTTGCGTCCACGCACTCCGATGGTGAGGTTCGTTCCGCCCGGCGCGACGACTCTCACAGTGTCCGAGCTCCTCAGGATCTTGCATATCCTGGCACTGTCCGACCTCAGTCTCGCGTAGTCTATCGGCACGGTCCGCGTGAACATGTCGTTCGTTATCCCAGGAGACCAAAATCCCCTCATTCTTCTCTCGTTGTGAAGGAGATCATAGATGTGATCGTACCTGCGCTTTCCCTTGTAGCCGTGCTTCAGCCCATGCCTGTCCTTTCCGAGCCTGTCCTTGCTTATGGACAGTCCTATCTCTGGGTTAGCCGCAATCGCCTTCACGACCTCCTCCTCGGCGAAGTCGAACTGTCCTTTCTCCCTCTGGAACATCAGTATAGGAGCGCCCTCTTGCGCCAGAACAGCATCGTATATCGCCATCGAGATTTCCTGCGTGTCCTCGCCCGGGTTAGTGATTATCAGAACTCTATCGTTCTTCTTCACCGCTAGCACATCTCTGACAGCTGCCTTCGCACCTTTGGCGAGGGCTCTGTCGTAGGTCCCTTGGAACGTGTCCATTTCCGACACCGATGGGGGCCGCATTCACCTGACGGGTTTTCAAACTTTGTAGAGGCCAGACAAGCCCCTTGTCCGCGAAGTTCTGGAAAAGCATAATATCGCCGGACGAGGTCTTCGTGTATCGATGTTCACGCTGGAAGCCCCTTCAGAAATCGAGGGCACTCTCGACGCCTTGGTCATCGGTGCCGGGCCCGCGGGCATGACAGCAGCAGTCTACCTCTCCCGTAAGAGACGGTCGGTCGCGATTGTCACCAAGGATGTGGGCGGACAGGTTGCCTGGACGATCGGCATCGAGAACTACATGGGTTATCAGTACATCACTGGGCGGGAACTCACCAGCAAGTTCGAAGAACAGGTCCGGCAGTTCCCCATACCCATCGTGACGGACGAGGTGAAGGAGCTCAGACTCGTCCCCGATGGATTCGTGGCCATCACCGATGGAGGCAGAGAGATTTCCGCAAGGACTGTCATTGTCGCATCTGGGAAGCGCCCGAGGGAGCTAGGTGTTCCGAACGAGAGGAGGCTCATCGGGAAGGGACTTTCGTACTGCGCGACCTGCGATGGCCCGCTCTTCGCCGGACAGGAGGTTGCGGTCTGTGGAGGGGGCAATTCCGCGGTCCAGGCCGCGATCGAAATGGCCCAGATAGCCACCAAGGTCCACATCATCTCCAGAAACCCTTGGAAGGCAGATGCAGTTGTCGTAGAGAAGGCTGAGCGCATCGCAAACCTTGAGAGGCGAATCGGCTTCGTCCTTCTGGACGTCCTGGGCGAGGCTCGCGTCGAGGCCATACGAATCAGCAACAAGGAATCTGGCGCAGAGGAGACCATCCCAGTGAAAGGCGTCTTCGTGGAGATTGGCTTGTCCCCCAACACTTCCTTCGCAAAAGGCCTGCTGAAGATGAACGAGTTTGGAGAAATCGAGGTCAACTGCAGGTGTGAGACTAATCTGCCCGGAATCTTCGCTGCTGGTGACGTCACGGACGTCTTTGAGAAGCAGATAGTCGTCGCCGCCGGCGAGGGAGCTAAGGCCGCGCTGAGCGCGCACGAGTTCCTGCTGAAGAAGGCCTAGGTCACTGGAAGCGGTCGAGATACTTCGGTGTCACTGGCTTGCCGTGCACCTCGGTGTCGTACTGCTTGAGGATCGACTTGATCTCCTGCTTCACGCTCTTGTCCAGCGGCACAGGGCGATGGTCCCGGAGTATCCTCCTCACCTCGTCCCTTGCGGCCGTCCGGATCGGTTCCTCCTTGGCCCCAGGGACCAAGGGTCTCATGGCTATGCCCGGAAGCAAGACCTCGTTCCTGAAGTGTCTGAGCGTGTGAATGTCCTTCATGAAATATCCACCAGGCCCGACACGAGCGATCGCGTCGAACCCGAGCGTTTCCTTGTCGACCTTCGTGCCCTTCCAAGCTCTTAGCACGTTCCTCCAGAGTTCGCAATCCATCACTATCTGTTCCGCTGACTCGCAGCCTGACCGGTCGAACCCGCCGATGCCGACGACCTGATCCGCACCCGCCATTACCGGCAAGAGAGCGCTGATGGCCTTCTGGTATCCTATCTCGTATCCGGGAGCGGTCCCCGACGCCGCGGTTCCTCCGACCTGGCTCGGCAGTTTGTACCTCCTTGCCATCTGGCACCCGGCAGCGTTGATCAGCGCGCCCTCGGTGGAACCCGATAGGAAGACGCCAGACTTCATGTCCATTGGGCCGCTCTCTGAGCTGTACAGCACAGGAGCGCCAGGAGCCGCCAACTCGGTGATGACGAAGCCTCCGAGGTTCTCGGCGTTGACAAGAAGGATGGTACCCGCGAGGCTGACGGGGCTGACCGACCCAGATATGGCCATCGACAGGTGGACCACAGGGAGCCCCGCGCGGGAGAACATCACAGCGGCCTCGATGTCCCCCTTCTCGTATCGGAGCGGGGTGATCGGAGTGTGTGTGATGGAAAGGATCGGCCTCTTCGCGAGCTCCTTCTCTGAGCCGACAATCGCAGCGCCGAGCTTGATGAGGTATTTCGCATCAGTGACATCACCCGCTCCGTGCTGAACATGCTTCCCCGTGTGAGCGATCGACGCAGCGAACTCGTGTATATTGGAGACTTCCGGCGGGAGGTCCGTCGCGACGACCTCAGGCCAATAGAGATCGACCTCGGGCATGGCATCGCAGACGATGGTGAGGTCCACCAGGTCAGCGACCGTTGCCTTCCGCTTGCTCTGCGTGTCGAGGTCCCAGACTTCCGTCGGCTGACCGTCGTTGCAGCCCTGGACCCTAGCGACTGCGGGGAGGCGCAAGTCCCGGGTCTTATCCCTGCCGCACATGGCGAATTCCTTCGGGGCCCTGGCGAGCGCCTCCTTCACGAGTCTCTCGGGAATCTTCGCGATCTGGGATCTCGCGTCAACATCCACTCCGTGGTCCTTGAGGATCGACAGTATCTCCTCGCTCGTGACCTTGATTCCGACTTGCTCGAGAATCCTGATGGATTCCGTGTGAACGGTCTCTTCCTCATCCTTTGTGAGTGGATTGAACACAGCCTTCGCCAAAATCCCTGACCTCGGGTGGGTGAATCCGTACGCCTATAAAAAGTGAAAGTCGGGTTCTCGAAGGACCCTTATATAATGATGGGAAGGCGCGCCAGGGCCGCTGGCGCGCGTTCGTCCCCCAGCTGAAGGCTCAGGGTTGGCCCGGGGGCTTCGGCAGAGGGGGCAGCGGCGGGACCGGTGTCCCGGGCTGATAGGGCGCTGGTTGGTTGGGCCTCCTCCGGAGCATCACGAGCGCCAGGACGATCAGGGCAACGACGAGGACCACCCCTCCGATGGCGACGAAAATGAGCATGCTGTCAAGGCCTGGGGAGTAGCTGTAGTCTTGGAGCTTCATGGTGGATGTTGGGTCGCTTTCGCCCGACTCATAGGTGTGCTGCTGGACGAAGTTGCCCACCTCAGACGACCACCAGAACACAATCCTGTCTTCCTCGTCATCCGTCACCGTGATCTTGAGAGTCTCGAAGGTGCCAACCTCTGTCTCCACGACTTCCGTCTGCGACCATATCGCCACACCGAACGTTGCTTCGTCGCTCGACTCGTCATCCAGGGTGCCGTTTACCCATGTCTCCTCCGTCACTGTGCCGGTCTCAATCCAGGAATCGCCAGGTTCGGACGTTTCTGTGTCGAAGCCCGACATCATCGGCGGAGAGAAGGTCGTAACGTATTCCGTCTCGGCGTTGATGGCCCACTGGAACCCAGCCGAGCCCCAAGTGGTGTTCGTCCACGTTATGGCATCGTCCTTAACGATGCCCATGCCATCCTGGGTGACATAGAGGAAGCCGCCGTATGTTATCGAGACCTGGAACGGCACGATTATGTTGCCGGAACCCGAAACCGATCCCTCAACACTGAGCACGTTGACTTCATAGACGGACGAGCCCACCGTGAGCGAGCGGGAATCCTCGCAGGTGTATGTCATCGTTCCAGTAACCTGAATACCGAGGAATTCCGACGTGGTCGCATATGACCAGAAATCCCCGCTGCCACGATCCACGGCTGCAACCGGCATGGCTGCCGAGATCATTACGAATGCAATCCCTGCTGCAATGACTGCGCCGATCCTGTTGGCTGCCTTCATGGCCACACCTCAACACTCCTACGCTATCACGAGGATGAAGCGAAGGACCGGAGATATACCTTTGCGCCGACTTGTGCGTATTTTGCAGGACGCTGGCAACCTAGGTAGGCTTTTTATCCTGCCCACGAAAAGTATTAAGAGAGGCCATTCGAATCCGTCCCTCCGACGAGCGTATGGCGGTTGCCAGGAGAGGTTGCCGCGGATGAGGCGCTCGAATGGGATGAACACCATGCCCGAGGGACTATCGATGTACGCGGAGAAGGTCTATAACGCGATGAAGACCGCGGGTATAGACAGCGAAGAGAAGATGGCCAACGCAGAAAGGATCGTGGGGCTAGCGAAGGCACCCAAGAACTTCGTGCTCAGAGCTCTCGACGAGCTCCAGTCCAAGGGCCTGGCAAAACGTAAGGCGCGAGAGAAGTCCGCCGGCTACTACCTGGTGCAGAAGCCGCAGGCCTGATGATTCTGATGTCTCCCGGAGTTACGGGAACGGGCAGGACCTTCTGGCTCATCCTCAGTGAGCAAGACATATAACATCGTACAGTCTAACCAGGGATAGTGCACGAATGGCCGAAGAGTTCACGGTAACACCCTACAAGGTCACGGGCGACGTCGACTACGACGTCCTGATCGAGAGGTTCGGGACGAAGAGGATCGACGAGGAGCTCCTTGCGAGGCTCGCGAAGTACGGTCCCCTGCACCACATGCTCCGGAGGCAGATATTCTACTCGCAGAGAGACCTCGAATGGCTGCTCGACGAGTATGACAAGGGCAACAGATTCTCGCTCTACACAGGGCGCGGGCCCTCAGGGCCGATACACTTGGGGCACCTGATGCCCTGGGCGTTCACAAAGTACCTCCAGGACACCTTCAAGGTCAACCTGTGGTTCCAGCTCACCGACGATGAGAAGTTCATGTTCTACGACCACCTCACGCTCGACGAGTGCAAGAGGTGGGGCTACGAGAACGCCTTGGACATAATAGCCCTGGGGTTCGACAAGGACCTCACGAAGATATTCCTGGACACCGAGTACATCAAGACTATGTACCCGACCGCGATCAAGGCCGCGAAGAAGATCAACTTCTCGACCATCAAGGCGGTCTTCGGGTTCGACAACTCGAACAACATCGGGAGCATCTTCTTCACGAGCATCCAGACAGTCCCGTGCTTCCTCGAGTCGATGGACAAGGGAAGGAAGGTCCCCTGTCTGATCCCGTGCGGCATCGACCAGGACCCCCATTTCAGGATAACCAGGGACATCGCTGAAGGCCTTGGATACTACAAGCCCGCCCTGATACACGCCAAACTGATGCCTTCCCTGGCAGGCTCCGAGAAGATGTCAACATCGACCAAGGCGGACACGACCATCTTCACGACCGATGACATGAAGACCGTGAAGAAGAAGATCATGAACGCGTTCACCGGAGGGCGCGTGTCCGTTGAGGAGCAGAGGAAGCTCGGGGGCGACCCGGACATCTGCTCCGTGCACGCGTACAACACCTACTTCTTCGAGCCCGACGACGACAAGCTCGCGAAGTTGTATTCAGATTGCAGGTCGGGCACGATCATGTGCGGCGAGTGCAAGAACCTTCTCTTCGAGAAGGTCTGGAAGTTCCTCGAGGAGCATCAGAGAAAGCGGGAGAAGGCCCAGGACGTGCTCCAAAGCTTCTTCGTGCGGGACTGAGCGACTTGAGACTGAAGACCATCGCCACGGTCAGGAACGGGATTGAGGAGCGCATAGAGGATTGGGACGATGTCACGTCTGAGCTAATCTTCGAGGACAAGTATCGCAAGGGCTTGTTCAGGCTCACTCACTTCAAGCACATATGGGTCTTGTTCGGTTTTCACAGGCAACGGGAGACCCTCCTTAGACTGCATCCAAGACGAGATCCGTCGATACCGATAGTCGGAGTGTTCGCGACCAGGTCGCCCACGAGACCGAACAAGATAGGCTTGACAAAGGTCGAACTGCTGAGAGTGCGGGGCAACGTCGTGAGGGTCAAGGGCCTCGACGCACTGGATGGCAGCCCAGTCTTTGACATCAAGCCGGTCGAGGAAGAAATCGATTATTGACCTGCTGGCTTCTCCGAGAAAAGTACATAAGCAGTCCTCCCAATGAGCCCTCCACATGCCCAGCAAGGACGTGGTGGAGCAGCTCAGCTACTTCGAGAAGAAAGTCTTGAAGTCTCTAGGCAAGCTCAAGAAGGGCAGCCCGGAAGAGATACAGAGAGACAGCGGGCTCGATCAGCTTGTCGAGGTCATGAACGCTTCCTCGTGGCTTCAGGCCAAGGGCCTGGTCAAGATCGAGGAGTCAATCACCAAGAGCTACACTCTAAGAAACCCTGAAGCGGCTCAGAGACCTCTACCAGAGCGCCTGGCGATCGAAGTGCTGGCCAAGCGTCCCGGTGGGAAGGGTTCAATGGCGGACCTGAAGAGGAGCGGCCAGCTCAAGGACGAGGAGATCTCGATCGCATTGGGCTGGATCAAGCGGAAAGGCTGGGGAGATGTGGCCAAGGACAACCGAGATACGATCATAACGCTCACCAAGAAGGGCTTCGAGGCCCTGGATGCGAAGGGCGAGGACGAGCTACTCATCGTGAGACTCGTGGAGGGCGAGGTTCGTGAGGGAGATGCTCGGAAGGAGATCCTCGATTGGCTGAGGCAGAGGAAGGACATTGTCAACGAGAAGCACAATGTCAGCAGGACCATCTCACTTACATCCGAGGGTTCCGAGATAGCGGCGCTTGATCTTCAAATCAAGGAGGAGGTCGCGCAGATCACGCCCGAACTGATTCAGTCGGGCAAGTGGCGGCATGTTGATGTCAGGAAGTACGATGTCAAGGCCTTCGCGCCGACGGTATACGGCGGAAGGAAACACCCGCTCACGATACAACTCGAGAAGGTACGCTCGATATTCCTCAATATGGGATTCACGGAGGTCACGGGTGACTACCTTGAGAGCGCCTTCTGGAACATGGACGTGCTCTTCACGGCTCAGGACCATCCAGCAAGAGATGTCCAGGATACGTTCTATGTCAAGGACCCTGAACGGATAGACATCTCGGAGGACAGCGAGCTCGTGGAAAGGGTGAAACACGTCCACGAGAACGGCTGGAAGACGGGCTCCCTTGGCTGGCGGTACAAGTGGAGTAAGCACGAGGCGGAGAAATCGCTCCTGAGGACGCACACCACAGTGAACAGCGCGCGGTACATCTGGAAGAACCCGAAGCCGCCGTTCAAGGTGTTCTGCTTAGGCAGGGTCTTCAGGAACGAGGCGATGGATTCGACGCACCTCCCGGAATTCACGCAGGTGGAGGGCATCGTGTGCGAGGACGGGGCGAACTTCGACATGCTCGTCGGGCTCCTCAAGGAGTTCTACACCAGGATGGGGATTCCCGAGATAAGAGTCAGGCCGGGATATTTCCCGTACACAGAGCCCTCGCTGGAGTTGGAGATTCGCTGGAAGGGGCGGTGGATGGAGCTAGGGGGTGCCGGGGTGTTCAGGCCCGAGGTCACTGAGCCGCTCGGGATCAAAGAGCCCGTGCTAGCCTGGGGACTCGGCTTCGAGAGGCTAGCGATGCTGATCTGGGGTTTGGATGACATCCGCGACATATACGTTTCCGACGTCGATTGGCTCAAGCGCGTGCCTCAGGTCTGACAACTCGGCTCCTGACAGAAGAACTATTTATCCAATGGAATGGATTAGAGGCACAGTCAATCGGAGTGGGATGGCTGTGAAAGTTCTACTTCTGTCCGTGTGTGCCATGCTAGCCTTTTCGATATCGCTGTGTGCCCTTCCTGTATCGGCCGAGGATGTCCTCATCGAGGTCGGAGACTACTGGGAATACGAGTTCGATGGGACAGAAGAAGGATTCACGATGGCAGGAACCTACAAGCTGAAGGTGGCGGACACGACTGAGACAACAGTTGGGGGCGACTCGGTAGATGTGTTCGTCATTGACATCACCGGTTCAGGAGATGTGACTGGATCGTTCGAGGATATTTCAGTCGCCGGGAATGTCGAGATATCCGGAACTATGCACAGACTCACGACAAATTTCAGCCTGGCTTGGGACCTCATCATACTGAGCATGGATCTCTCGAGTTCGGGCCTGACCTTCGACATGGATGTTGGGACTGAGGCTACCTTCACGCCAGTCCTCGACGACTTCGTCGGAGACGAACAATTAGAGAACGGAGCAGTGTTCGAGAGTGAAATCCTGGTCGAGTCGGCATTCTGGACAGACTTCCTCGGATTCAACGAGAGCGAAAGCAGCTTCTCCGAAGCGCAGATCCGCTCCGAGGTCGTGGGCATGGACGTCCCGGTATCGACAACGGCAGGGGATTTCACATGCTCCAAGATAGAGGTCACGGTCGATGTCGATAACGAGACCATGACGACCAACTACTACTACTCTGAGAAGGTCGGCAACTACGTGAAGATAGAGGGGGACGGCGACGCATTGTTCGGGTTCTCCAGCATCGAGCTCAAGAAGTACTCGTACTCTGGGAGCGGAGGGGCGTTCGCTCTCTTCGAGGATCCAATGATGCTGATACTGATTGCCGTCATCGTCGCGGTTGTCATCATCGTCGTCCTGGCGCTTGTGCTGCGAAAGAAGGGAAAGGCACCTGCGCAGATGGTGCCCCCGCCTCCGGGGTATGTACCACCGCCGCCACCTCCTGTCTGAGTCTGTTCTTCAGACGGTGGCGGTCGTTACCTGCGACGCGAAGCAGTGTGCTTGAGCTCGTGCTCCACCTTCAATAGCAAGTCCTTCGCGCCCACCTTCTGGAAAGCCTCCTTTGCCTCCTCAAAGGCCTTCCGGGCGCCCGCTCTGTCGCCCTTCAATTCGAGCAACTGGCCGAACTCCAGCTTCCGTATCCCCAGACTTCTCGGGACCTCCACACCCTCGAGAGCTGACAGACTCTCTAGGTAATGCTCCTCGCTCGCCTCAATCTCTCCGGCGGCTTTCTCGGCCATCCCCAGGTTCGCGTACGCCGCGGATATCCCGAGCTTATCGTCCAGTTCGGTCACTATGTCGAGCGCCCTGAAGCAGCTCTCCTTCGCCTCGTCCAACGCCCCTGACCTGACAAGGATCTCAGCGAGGGACGTGAGTGCGTATGCCTTCGCCCTGGGCTGTCCAGTCTCGTCAGCAAGCTT
>Ga0299912_10004822_pt1 | contig 11047 bp, 7 predicted proteins | sample RVTome_2_FD_207667 | JGI IMG/M metagenome (GOLD analysis project Ga0299912, IMG submission 207667) | Soil microbial communities from uranium-contaminated site in the Upper Colorado River Basin, Wyoming, United States - RVT95D214 (version 2) ... | reverse complement strand
TCCTCTCCGCATCGGCTTTGGCGGACGACACGACATCACGGGCGTGAGCCGCGCCTTCGGCGGTATTCTTCACGGTTGCAGTGATCTCGTCGAGGGCTGCCGCTGTCTGCTCAAGGCTTGCGGCCTGCTGCGCCGTGCGTCGCGATTGGTCGTCCGCCGCCGTCGAGATCTCATCGGTCGCAAAGCGGATCGCCTGGGTGCTGGAGGCGATCGTCAAAATCGCTTCCTGCAGGCGGGTAGCCGTCGTGTTGAAATCGTGACGGATCTTCTCGTAGTCCTCGCTGAAGGGTGTGTTTAGCCGGAACGTAAGGTCGCCCGTGGACAAGCGCTCGAGAGCGGCAGAGAAGTCCCTCATGAAGACGTTGTGCGCTTCCACGTAGTGCTGGCTCTCGGCTTCCGCCTTGCGGCGCTCCTCCTCGGCAGCCTTGCGCGTGGCCTCGGCCTCCTGCTCCAGGCGCTGCTTTTCGATCGCCGACTGCTTGAAGGTCTCAATGGCTTGCGCCATCAATCCGATTTCGTCGGTGCGGCCCAGTGCTGGCACCTGCACGCTGTTATCGCCGTTCGCGAGACCCTTGACCGCCGTCGTTATCTGACCGAGAGGTCGTGCGATGAGCCGCGACAGCCACCAACCCGAGAGCAGCGCAATACCGATCGCCAGCATGCAGCCGACGAGCTGAGCGACGTGCGCGTAGGTAAGGGCTGCGTTCAACGTGCTCCTGCTCTCCTGCAACCAGGCTTCGGCCTGCTTCTGAGTTTCCTCGGCCGCCGTGCGGAAGGAGACGAACGCTTCTGCTGCGCCCGATGAGGTGCCCGGCTGTCCGGAGTTGGGATCGAACGGAGCGCTGGCCTCAGGGGCGGCAAGTTGCCGACGCCAAGTGGCAGCAGTGGCATCCATCGTATCGAGGTGAGCTGTGAGCCTGGAGCGCTCGGGGTTGCTTTCCGCCACTCGACGGGATGCTGCCAACTCGTCAGCAAAGCGCCTTGCGGCTTCCTGCTCAGCAGCTTTCCCGGCAGCACTGCTGTGAGCTAGCGACTCATCATAAATCGCTGACGTTGCCTGCATGAGGTGTTTGGAGAGGCCCGTGGCAGACGTCAGCTCCATGTTGGCCCTATCGATCGATAGGAGGGCCATGAAGAAGGCGATGCCAGTGACGGCGAATCCCACAAGTACGCATGCGAGTCCCAACGCAAGCTTGCGTGAGACCTTCAGATTGGCGAGCGCCATTTGCCGGTATGTCCCTTGTTCGCGATTAGCGACAACATACCGGGCTCGCACCGGCATGACAGAGCGGCATCATGCTCTTTGGAGACGCGCGCAAGGCGCCGTCCAATCTGTCATGCGGGGACTATAGGAGCGTAGTCCTAACATTGAATTAGTGCATCAGATGTCCAAATCGGTTCAACACGATTGGTACCCTCATAGCGTCACCTAGATGCCAACAAGACTATATTGCGTGGCGGTGGCAGCAGGTGGGGTGGACTATGCGCATCGCACAGCGAAACGCTGTGCTTCCCGCAAGAGCGATACCCGCAAGCTGCGTAGACCCAAGATGGTCAGCAAGCCCGTACGCGCTCTTTCCAAATCTACAAAGAGAGCATCGAAGAGACCTCAAGCACCGCTTGCCGCTCGACCAGATCAGTGCCTGGAGCGTCATTATTTAGTCTCCCGGCGTGCGTCGAGCACGTTCACGCGCCTCTCACGGTCTCGGAGCGTCGCGCGTGCTCTGTCGTCGGGCAGCTACGCGCGACGCAGGGACGGCGCGCAAAAACCCGCGACGCCGTGGTGGCCTTGACCGATATCGTGAGGCTCACGGAGTTTAGGCGCCGGTGCTTGGCAATCATTATGTGAGTGAGATGGCTCAGGTCCTACGAGGTCCTGCACTGCCTCGCCAACCTCTTCGTCGTGCAACGGACCGCCGGAACATCTTCGTGCCGACAACGGCCCAAATTCGTCGCAGCAGCCGCGGCTGAGAAGCTTAGCCCGATTGGGGGTGAAGGCGCTCTACATCGAGCCACGGCCGGGCTCTAGCGTAAGCCGTAGCTCAGTGCGGTTCTGACATCGCCACGAGGGGCAAACCGGACCCGCTGGCAACCGCGAGGCCGATCGTGCCGGCGTGGCCGAAGCCCCGGCCGGCATGAGCGGTCAACCGTCATACAATCACCGGCAATCACCGGCCGTGAGCGCAATCGTTGAACAAGCCCCACCAGTAGTTGTCGCCGGAGTCGGTGGCCTTCTTGAGGAGATAGTTGCAGTCGTTTGCCGGGGGAGTGTTGGAGTTGTTGGGGATGGTGCCGTTCATGTAGGGGTTGATATCGACTGGACCGACCCAGGCGTTCGACGCCGAGGGGTTCGGGCGGCCGGGATAAGCTCCATAGCCATTATAGCCAGCACCGCCAGGTCCGTAGGGGCCGCGACCGGCGCCGCCGTCGAAGCCGCCACCATGGCCCCCGAACCCGCCTCCACCGCCGAAGCCGCCGCCGCCCCGGGCCTCGGCCACGGGCATGAACGCTGCCAAGCCGACAAGAACGCTCAAGCTCGCGGCCAGCGCGGGCTGCAACTTCTTCATCGCCGTTCTCCACTGTCAGACGTCAGCTATGGTGCCGACCCTGGACTACTTTGGACGAAAGCGATGAAAAGCCCATAAAGTGGGACGTTAAGGTTCGGCCGCGAATTGCTACGGTGCATTAATCTGTGTGCATCCGCGCGTACCCCGTCCTGAGGGCAGCCGGCCTGCACAGGCGCCTGCGCTCCAATGCCATGCATCGCGGGAAGGCTGCCGACGGTGAGGTGGTCGGCAGGGTGAAGAACCGGATGATTGTCCTCGATGCCCGCAAGACGGAACTCGAGGGGCAATCGACCCGACCGGCCATCTTGCCGGGATACTGGCGCTGGGCAGCGCGGCAAAGAAAAAGGGCGCTAGCGGCGCCCCTGCTCTCGAACAGCAAATAAAGGTGGTTGCGGGGGCAGGATTAGACCTTCGTTTGCTGGCGCGCGCTGTAGGGCTCGTGACTACTGAACAGGTTCGACGCGCCACGAGGTGAAGTCTGGCGCAATCGTAACCCGCCAAACCGGCGCGTTACCCCGTCGCAAGTCTAGCCGCGTGACGTTGTAAGCGTACTCGCCATTCTGGACGCCGTTGAGCGCTACGACCCACACGGCGTCGAAATCTAGCGGCTCGGACAACCGCTTAGCGAGATTGTTGGGGTTCCACCATCCCACGGCGTTCGAGAACACAACGAGTGTCTTTCCCGACGCGTATGCGGCGCTACCTTTCTGCTGCTTCTTCTCGATCTGCTGTTGGATCTGGGCCTCGACGTCTTGAGGCTGGGGATCATCGGAGCCGGGATGAGGGCCGACAACAAACACATGCTCGGTGCTGACCGTCTCGCCGGTAATAGCGTCGGTGATCAGTCCGTCCCCTCCATTCGGATCGCTCGAGAAGGTGAAGCGATTGGCTCCGTAAGCGTAGTTCCCCGCTACGCACAGGAGCCAGTTGGCAAGCGCCTCGCGCGAGCGCATTTTGAGCCGCGCAAAGGGTTTTCCGCTTTGCAGGTGACGCCCATGGCGAACGAAGCGCTCAAGCTCCTTGAGAGCAATACCGAGATTTTTGAAACGGGTGACTTGGTGCTTCATGGGTTGTCGCTTGCTTTGAATGACGCGCCATAAATCTCTTCGATCCTTTGTGCCTCATCGTCAGTGAGTTGCGCAAACTCACGCTCACGGGCGCGCTTGGACAAGCGCCCGCTATTCTGCCGGAGCATGCGGAACAGCAGATCGATCGTGCTGTCGGGCATGTCGATCATCGCCTCGACGCCCGCGCGGAACGCATCGTAGCGGCGCAGGTAAGCGGTTTCGTTCGGAAGATCCTCCTCGATGGTCTTGCGCACGCAGGCATAGAGAAACTCCGCGTGCGGCGTCGCATCGAAGAAGCGGTAGAAGTCCCCGGTGTCGTTGATGACCTCGACATTGCCGCGTTCGGTTGCTTTCCACTTCACGACGGGCAGGAGCCGCTGCGAGTACGTTTCAAGCACGCGCCGGTACTCCTTGATCCTGTCAAGGATCGCCGCAGACACAGGGAAGACGACGCCGGGCGGATTGAATCCGCGCATCGCAAGGACATGATGGATAAGGTAACGGTGGATGCGGCCGTTACCATCCTCGAAGGGGTGGGCATAGACGAAGCCGAAGGCGAGAACCGCCGCTGCGATGACGGGATCAATGTGCGGGGCTGCGTTCCGATCGAAGGCGATCATGCCATCGATGAGGGATGGAAGGTCTTGCGGCCGCGCGCTGATGTGGTCGGGCAAAGGCATGCGGCTTTCTCGGTCGTGCTCGCCGACAAAGCCCTCCACCTCGCGCAGCCCGAGATGTACGAAGCGCTCATCGCCGATCACGATGCGCTGCAGGCGAAGCAGCTCGTCTAGGTCGAGCGGCTGGCGTCCGGCTTCGCCAATGGCGCGGCCCCATCGCTGGATGCGGTCATGCGGCGGAGATTCGCCCTCGATGACGTAGCTTGCCTTTGAATCCTTGAGCAACAGAAAGGCTGCCGTGCGCGCAAGGACGTCGGCGGGAACGTCCGCCACGATCTCGCGGGCACGCGCGGCAAGATCCATGGCGAGAAACTCGTCGAGCGCCTCGGTGCGAAAGACCAGCGGGCAGAATTCGGGAGTGCCGGGGAGATTGTTGCGTACCCGGTGGCGCGGCGAGTTTGTGCCCTCCGCAGCCCATTGAAGCTTCGGATCAACGACGGGCGTGTAGGTGCCTCGCTTGAGGTCGGGCAGATCGAGCTTCTTGGCTGTGAGCCACTCGTAAAGGAACCAGACGCGCCGGCCGTAGGTGCTGGTCGGCTTGGCGCGGACGATGGCTTCGATCTCGCCGGGATCGAGGGCTCGGAACAGCCGGTTGAGGACGGCGAGGTCGAGCCCTTCATGCTTGAGAGCAAATGTGAGATGGCCTTCAAGTGTGGCCTGCGGCTCATAGCGGGGCGAAAGGAGCCGCCAGCCGCCTTCGCGGGCGGTCTTGTGGCGGGTGCTGATTGCGGAAAGCGTCAGCGGCAGTGGGACTTGAAGCCCGTAGGCATCGATGAGCGCAGCATAGCCGGCCGGCTTCGCCTGTTCGGGAAGCCGCTTCTCGTGAAAAACAGTGACGGGCCCTGAAAAAGGCTTACGTGGGGGCTTGGTCATGAAAAACCGTGATTCCGCCTGAAAAACGATGACAAACAGGCCATCGCCGTGAAAAATCATGATAGCTCATGAAAAATGATGATTCAAGGCCGTATCATGTGAAAAACGATGACTATGAAGCCGATTATATGAAAAACACTTACACCGCAGGACCGTGACAGGCAACTAGCCGCCCAGCATGAGATCAAGGCAAGTCTGCCTCTCGCCCTGCCCGGCGCACCTGTGCTGAGTGTCAAAATTGGCCCTTAAGCTCTGAGTGTCATTTTTTGGAACTCATCCGGGGTGGGGGCGCCAGCTTGGCCGATGAGGACCGCCGGCCCGGACAGGGGTTGTCCGGACCAGCTCGTTTGCGTCGGCCACTAGGGAGAGACGATCGCTGGCCTGCCCCACACCTCGATACCAGGATCTAAGTTGGAATCCGGCCGTGTTCAGCCAGCGGTTGGGCTGGCCGGAGCGGAGCGTAGGGCAGACCGGATGCTGGCGGCAAGATCGCTTCTGGGGCCGGCGGCCGATATCCCAGCGAGGAATGCGGCCTGACGGCATTGTAGTGGCGTCGCCAGTTCTCGATCAGCACCTGCGCCTCCCGCAGCGTCGTGAAGATCTCGCCGTTCAGAAGCTCGTCGCGGAGCTTTGAGTTCAGGCTCTCGCAGTAGCCGTTCTCCCAAGGGCTACCCGGTTCGATGTAGAGCGTTTTGACGCCAATCCGGCCGAGCCATTCGCGAACGTTTGTCGCAACGAACTCGGGGCCATTGTCGGAACGAATGTGCTCTGGTGGACCGTGGGTGACGAAGAGATCGGCCAGGCAGTGGAGCACGTCGTCGGATCTGAGCCGCCGCGCAACGACGATCGCCAGGCACCGGCGCGTGAACTCGTCGAGCACAACGAGCATGCGAAAGGCGCGACCATCCTCAGTCCGATCCTGGAGAAGTCGTAGGACCAGACGTGGTTCGGACGCTCGGGTCTGAGGCGCACGCACGACCCATCGTTGAGCCACAGACGGCCCCGTTTCGGTTGTTTCATTGGCACTTTCAGCCCTTCCCGACGCCAGATGCGATAGACGCGCTTGACGTTGACCCGCCAGCCGTCGGCAACGAGCATCTCGCGAATGCGCCGATAGCCGTACCGGCCATACCGTGCCGCCAGCTGCACGATGTCAGCCGTCAAGGCCGCTTCGTCATCAGACGTCTTTCGCGACGCTCCGAGACGGGAAGTCGAGAGCGGACGTGCGCAACGCACGCCCGCTTCCGGGAAGGGCTTAATATTTTCCCCCGAGAGCTTCCTTCAGGATCAGCTTGTCGAGCGTCAGCTCCGACGCCGCACTGGTGAGCCAGCACCAAGTCGCGGGCTAACCAGCACATAGCAGATGCTCCGTGATCAGAGCAGCAAAGCTCTGCTCATAAGCGTCATGACTCATTGCAGAGGCCTTAGCGGCGTCTTTGCGGATACTTAACCCCACTACCTTCTACTAAGGGCCACTTGGGGCAATCCGGGGGCGGCCACGTCTCCGCGGGCATGATGCCGACGACTTGCCCAGTCGCCTGCACGCGACATGCAAAATCCGATCAGCGAAGCTTTAACCAGCCGGCAAGCCCGCCGTGGGGCGCGCCTGAGCCTGGCAAGCAGCCCGACGTCGCGCGTTGGCCCTCTGGGTCAACGCCACCTGCCCAAGTGGAGTGCTCTGTATGCGTATGGACGATCAATCCAACCTCGTCTCGGAGACAGCCGCGATGCAAACTGGCGGCTCTGAGGAAGGCAGGCAGCAATCGGCGTCGCCGCGCAGAGCGCGCAAGCAGCGGCTGGCCACTCCGATCCTGCATTTCCTTTCCACTCAGGCATTCGCCAGTCCGTTCGATGTCAACATGGCGGTCGATGCCGGCTTCAAGGTCGTCATCCCGCATACCAATGCGAGTTTGGAGCACACCAGCGGGCTCGTGCAGGACGCCATATTCTCTCGCCCAGTAGAGTACGGCTGCCGAACGGGCCTATTCATCGGCGGTAAGGATGCTCTGCTTGCGGTCGATATGCTGGCTGCCGCGCAAGCGGCGCTGGTTCCGCCGTTCCAGCTCTCCGCATTCGCCGATCCGGGTGGCTCGTTCACGACCGCCGCTGCCATGGTGGCGCTGGTGGAAGATGTCTATCGTGCTCGCACCGGTCGCACGCTGAAGGGAGCCCATGTGGCGGTTTTCGGGGCCACCGGCGTCGTCGGCTTTGCCTCCTCGATCATCGCAGCACAGTGCGGGGCGAAAGTGACGATGGCCTCGCACATCGGCGTCAAAGCCCTCAAGCCCTCAGTGCGAGCCGGCCGCGGGAGATTTGGCGTTGATCTGGAACCCGTGGCCGCAGGGCGTGCCGGCGACAAAGGGCACCTCGTCTCCCAGGCGGATATCGTGCTCTGCGCGGCCGCTGCCGGTGTTCGCGTCTTGACCCGAGAGCAGCTCGCCAAGTCACGGCGACTGGCCGTCGTTGCCGATGTCAACGCTGTGCCGCCGTCAGGCGTCGAAGGGGTGGAGCTGTTCGACCGCGGTCGCTTGCTCGACGGCTCGGGCGTTGCCTCAGTCGGGCCTCTGGCGATCGGTGACGTCAAGTACAAAACACAGGCGGCGCTATTCCGCAGCATGCTTTCATCGCGTGACACTGTCATGCTCGACTTCACGCATGCCTTCGCGATAGCCCGCAAGCTCGTTCGCGGCCGGCCCGCGAACACCTGAGGGGGAGACGGGTACTGCGAGCGGGTTCATGCCAGCTTCGTCAACGCCGCGACATACATATTATCGGCAAGGGTCGCACTTCAGAGAGAGCTCGAACAGGTCGATTGGCGGTCAGAACCAGACTCGCCGAGCTTGAGGCAGAAAAATCCAAACTCACAAGAGCACTAGCCCCTGTGCAGGAGCCACTGCTCCACCCTAATCTGGCAGAGATCTATCGCGCCCGCGTCGAAGCCCTAGCGAAGCTTTTTCACGACCCCGAGCAAGGCCCACAAGCTTTCGAATTATTGCGGGGTCTGATCGACGAGGTTCGGATCCTTCCGCAGGACAAGGCGTACCGGATCGAACTTAGAGGCGAGTTGGCAGGTATTCTCGCCGTTGCCCAGGGAACAGAGCGGTCGACTGGGGCGGCCGAGCAAACTGCTGTGCAAATAAAGTTGGTTGCGGGGGCAGGATTTGAACCTGCGACCTTCAGGTTATGAGCCTGACGAGCTACCGGGCTGCTCCACCCCGCGTCACCGAAAATACGCCCCGACGTCAGCCATCGAACGAGTGCCGCGCTTCGGGGGTAAAGTTCAGCCACGGCGCATCGCCGAGGCCGACAATAAAAGCCGCCCGTCACCGAGCGGCTTGTCCATGGCGCGGCTTATAGCACAATTCTCGCGCCTGGGAAGCCCGGTATCCCAGCCGTGTCCGGGCTGTGGACGGACGCCTACGGCGGGGCGCCCCGCCCATCGCAACACATCACCAGCGCCCGGGCGTTTTGGCAACTGGGCCGGCTCTGGCCGATACGTGGTGTGGCGCGGCGGCGGATTCAATGCCGGGCAGCGACAGAACGGCATGAGCGACAAGCGAGGTGCGTTCACTCGGCGGCGACGCCGGGGCTAGCGGCTGCCGCGGCCGCCGCGCTCTTGTGATGGGTGCGGATGAAGTAGATGTTGCGGGCGTAAATCACGAGCCCCATCGCCTGGCCGAGCATGAACACCGGATCGAGCCGGTAGATTGCGTAGGCGAGCAGCAGGGCGCCGCCGAACAAGCTGAAATACCAGAACGTCTCAGGCACGATGGAGCGCCGCGCGCGTTCGCTGGCGATCCATTGCACGATGAAGCGCATGGAGAACATCAACTGCGCCACGAATCCTACGCCGAGCCACGCTTTCTCGCTGAAGGGCGTCGAGGTCCACCAATGGCCGAGCAGCGCTGCGGCGTTGGCTACATGGTCCATGTGTCATTGTCCTGAAGCGTCACTGTCCTGAAGGCGGCGTTTGCCGTGAGTTTGGCTTAGCTTTTGTCGCCGGCGCTGGCGCGCGCTCCGTCATCGTTCACGGGCTTCAGCCGCATGGCGATATCCGTGATCGGATGCGTATTGGGATGCCGTTCGACGATGCGCGGCACTTTCGTCCGCTTCCTGATCCACGTGACGCCGATGAGATCGTAGATCCCAACCAGCGCCCGGTTGAGATTGTTGTACTTGGATATGCCCGCCTGCCGTGGCCGGTCGTTGACGGGGACGTACGCCACCCCGTAGCCGTACGTCTGGAATAGCGCCGGCAGATAGCGGTGCATACTGGTGAAAAATGGCAGTCGCAGGAAAACCTCGCGCCAGTAGACCTTGATGCCGCAGCCGGTGTCCGGGCAGTCATCCTGCAGCACCTTGTCGCGGATCCAATTGGCCGCGCGCGAGGCCCAGCGTTTGGACCCCGTGGCCTTGCGCTCGGTGCGCACGCCGCCGACGAGGGCAGGGCCGTCGCTGCCGGGGGCCGCCAGGACTTCGAGCAGGTGCGGAATATCGTGCGGGTCGTTCTGGCCGTCGCCATCCATGGTGGCGATGATGGGGCTCGTCGCCGCGAGGACGGCGGAGCGTAGCGCCGCGCTTTGCCCGCTGCGCTCATCGTGGCGCAGGTAGCGCAGGCCCGGATATTTGCCGGAGTCGATGAGAGACTTGATCTCGTCGGGTGTGGCATCCTCGCTGGCGTCGTCAACGACGATCAGCTCGGCGAGGCATTGAGCGGGCACGGCCGCATACGTCTCCTCGATGAGGCGCCCGATGTTGCCGGCCTCATTTAGGGCGGGAATGACGACGGTGACGCGCATCAAGTGCCCCTATCCCACAGGCAAGCCGCGACCCCACCTCCATAAAGGTTCCGCGGGCTCAAGACTACCAGTCTTCACGTCGGTCTCTCAACCTAGTAAATGAGCCCGCATCGCGGCCGTTGGGGCACGGCTTTCTTTCTTGAAGCAAGCACACTTGCAGAGCGCGCGCGCCATGACAGTTTCCGTAGGCCCCGGCTCGAGCCGTGGCGACGCCCCGTGGGTCCAAGTGCTTCTCGCCGGGCTCGGCGTACTGCTGTGCTTCCGCCTCGTTGTGCTCTACTGGAACGGAACGGACCTGTTCTTCGACGAGGCGCAGTACTGGGCGTGGAGCGAGGAGCCGGCGTTCGGCTATTATTCGAAGCCGCCGCTCATCGCCTGGATCATCGGCGCCGCCACCGCGGCCTGCGGGGTAGGGGAATCCTGCATTCGCCTTCCCTCGCCGCTGCTCCATACGGCAACCGCGCTTGCCGTATTCTGGCTCGGACGTCGGCTTTATGACGTGCGCATTGGTGTGCTTTCGGGTCTGGCGTTTGCGACCTTGCCGGGCGTGTCGCTGTCCGCAGGATTGATCTCGACCGACGTGCCGCTGCTGTTGTGCTGGACGCTGGCGCTCGTCGGCTTTGCGGCACTGTTTGAAACGAAAAAGTTGTGGCCGGCGTTGCTGCTCGGTGCCGCCTTCGGCGCCGGGCTCAACGCCAAATACGCCATGGCCTGGTTTCTCGCCTGCGCCGGCATCTATCTGCTCATGACGCCGGAGCGCCGCGGCCTTCTCAAGGATTACCGCCTGTATGTGGCGCTGGCGCTCGGGCTCGTATTGATCGCCCCCAACGTCGCGTGGAACTACGCCCATAGCTTCGCCACGTTCTCGCATACGGCCGAAAACGCCAACTGGGGCGGATCACTGCTGCATCCCAACAAGGCGCTGGAATTTTTCGGCACCCAGTTCGGCGTCTTCGGGCCCATTTTGTTCGCGACGTTCCTCGTTATCGTCTGGCACGCGCGCCGTCGGCACCTCGCCGACCCCGACCGCATGCTGCTGGCGTTTTCGCTGCCGCTCATCGCCA
>Ga0299912_10004821_pt1 | contig 11051 bp, 9 predicted proteins | sample RVTome_2_FD_207667 | JGI IMG/M metagenome (GOLD analysis project Ga0299912, IMG submission 207667) | Soil microbial communities from uranium-contaminated site in the Upper Colorado River Basin, Wyoming, United States - RVT95D214 (version 2) ... | reverse complement strand
GTTCCTCAAAAAGTGGCTCTTGCGCATCATCGTGATTCAATCGATCCGAGCTCGGTTACACATGAACTGATTCAATGCGGAGATTGACACCGGGTCTTTCCGGATATAGAATTTATTCATATAGCTTGGGGCGATTCGCATTCTGCGTTTCCCTGAAAGGGAAATCGTGCCCAAGGAACCCGGAGCCGGAGGAAAAGATCATGAGATTCGCCAAGATTGCGGTCGTGGCCCTGTTGATCGCCATTCTATCGTCCTGCACCCAACTTTATATCGGCAACGTTAAGCCCAACGTCGCCGCGAGCAACGAAATCGTAATCACCCCGGAGTTGAAAACGCTGCTTCAAACCATCCCCATGCCAAAGGTCGTCATCCGCGTCACCAATCCACCGATCAACGTGACCGAGGCGGACAGGTTCAACTCATATATCAACGAGATCGAGAAAGTGTTCGTCCGAAAAGGCTACACCGTCCGCGACCGGGCCCTCCTGGAGAACCTCATGCGGGGTGGAAATATCGATTACAAGGGGATCAAGGACAAGATCGATACGGACCTGATCATCGATATCCTGGCCTTGGATTTCAACGACTCGACCGTGTCCCGAACATTCTTCAACAAAACGACGCAGAAAGAAGAGTCGTTCGCCACGGCGACGACCTATGTCGAATGCGGCGTAGCCACCCTCGAATGCCGGGTGACAATCGTCGACCGGGGCCAGTTGGGCGGGCTGTTCACCTTGCGATCCTCGCGGTTCGACATACAAGACGCAAACTTCTACGTCGACGGATTCCGCCAGAATATGGCTTGGGTGGGCCAAGAAGCGGCGGGTATGTTCCCGGTTCTGCGCGCCCCGATCGAGAGCGACCAGGAAAAACGGCTTTTCACCCAAGCCCTGGCCGCGCGATTGATCGATCTCCTGTCCAGCCAATGACAGGAGCAGGATAGCTTTTATGCGAATGATCCAAGCTAAAAATTTATTTTTATTCCAAACTTAAAACCGACTCCGGACAAGTCGATCTTCGCTTCTCTCGCATTCCTGCGATTAGACCCGGAGGGGACATCCGCTGATACCTCCGTCCCCGGATACCAATTTCCAGTATTAGAAGCTTGCCATTCAAAAAAATAAAGCTTTCCGGAATCTGAAAACATCGTCCCGTTGTTATTTATTTGGCGATTTCCCGTGAATCCTCCTATATTGGCATATCTGCCGGAAATTTCATAAATAGTCGCGAAATGCGGGTTGATCCAGCTTTCCCCCCCAAACCCCGCAAAAAAACCGATTCCACTGGCCTTGGCCGTGTCTAAAAAGTTTTCCCAATAAGTTTGATGAGTGTATTTTTCAAAACTGGAGTATTTGGCCGAGTATAAACCTATCCCGGCAAATAAATAAGAACTTTTTTTCCCTTTGGCAACAAAAACAGAGGAGAATGTGTAGTAAACTCCAACCTTGATTGGGGTAGCGCTGGCGGCAACATCAAAAGACCACGTCTCTTCTGTCGAAGCGGTGGTTACCCTTTGATAACCGGAACCGAATAGGGTTCCGCCCCGGACGTATCCGGTTCCAAGGCTTATGCCGAATTGAGGCGTGAGAAAAAGGATAACATCGGCATCGAACTCATACCCGAAATGCGCGACCAGCGGTATTACTGATTGTTCGAGCGTATAACCGCTATTGACATTTATAAAATCAGCGGTATGCAGTTGTAGACCCCTTAGGTTGGCATCGCCGTCTCCAAGCAATTGATAATTTATCCCCGCCGTGAATTTGAATCCGAGTTTAAGGCCCTGTCCCTGGCCGGCGGAATAAAGGAAAAATAAGGAAAAAACGCTCATCCCAAAAATGAGGATCGCCCTTTTTAAGCTATTCATTATTTCGCTCCCTTCGAGATATAATTAAATGTTATCATCGGTGATATTTGCCTTGATGTCAAGCATCGAATCGACCGGTTAATACCCGAAGTTTCGTCCGCAGGTTCAGATAGACCATGGCGAATTACGCCGCGGCCAGGACGAGCGCCATCATGTTCCGGAGACGGAAGTAGGTCGGGAGTCGGATATCTTCGAGCTGATAAGATCGCATGATAAAACGGGATGTTTCTTCGATCGTCCAGCGGGTCGGATAGCTTTCGACCGCCCACCTTAAACGGAACGACCAGCCATATTCCCCTGTCGATTCGGATTGAAAATGAAATTGACCGGCTTCCAGACTCGGACGGAAATCCCACCCTTTTGGGCGGGTATAAACTTCCATTTCAGGAGAGCCTTCTTGGCAGCTTCCTCAAATTCTTTGACAGACATTTCAACACGATCCGAACCCTTAACGAGCCGGACTTGAAGAACATCACCGTCCTCAGAAATCAGGGCCTCCAAAGTCACCTGCCTCTCCAGCCCGAGTCGCAGCGCCATTGGCGGATAGATAGGGTTGACGGACTTGATGATCTTCGGTTCGACATCCACCTCGCTGAGGAGGATCAAGTCGCCCCGGGAAACGGATTTCGCTGCTGGTTTTCCAGAGCGGCCCGCCTCGTTCTTAGCTACGTAAAAAAGCCCCACAAATCCCACCGAAAAATAGACAGCTTCGATTTCCTTTTCAGGCTGCGCTTCGAAGAGTTTTTTTAAATAAAGCTGAACATAGTCCTTTTCGTCCAAGGCATAATAGGTTAAGGCCAAATACAAACAGGCCTCGGCGATCTCCGCGTTTTCTCTGGTTAAAAACAGGGCTTGGAGCAGCTTGATAGTGGCTTCCTTGGGTTCTCCGTTTTCGAAGAGCGCCTTCCCGGCTTGAAACGCTTTCTGAAACTCGCTTTGGGTTTGCGTCCCCGTTTGCGGAAGGCCCCCGGCGCCAATCAGACCGGTAACCGAGACCAAAATAACAAAGGCGGACAGGATAGGACGAAAGGGGGATTGAGATATTCCCTTGAAATGTCCTGATATCAATTTTCTTTTTTTCCCTATCGAATTCCTCTTGGGCGTTGTCAAAATAAGTATAAAGCTCGGTTTTTAATCTGTCAAATCCAGGTTTTCGCCGGGGATTTTACTTGGACGGGATCGCTTCGCCTCTCCACTCCCGAGGCTAACATTTTCCCATAAATCACAGGGAAATCGAGGGAATCGCTCTTTATCCCCTGCAACACGTATTCAAAACCCCAAAATAGTTCACTTATTGCCCTCTCCTTCTCAATATTTAAAGATGAAGATATTCAATAATACCTATCCATTGCCCTAAATTGGATCGCTTCGCTCAGATGGGCGGGGCTGATCTTCTCCTCCCCCGCCAAATCCGCGATCGTCCTCGCCACCTTGAGCGAGCGGTCGCGGGCTCGGACTCGCCGCTGATTTCGACGAACTTAAAAGCCGGAGCTACGACTCTCTACCGATAAATATCTTTTCGATGCCCGATGTGGAGAATCGAGATGAGGTTCTCGGCACGGTCGATTATGTAGATGAGCCGATAATCTCCAGTACGATATCGATATAGACCCTTGAGCACTCCCTTCAACGATTTCCCCAATTTCTCCGGGCTTTGAGATAGATGATTCTTGACCCGGTCGATGATTTTGCGAGCGGTCTGTTGGTCCAGAGATTTCAGATCATCGAGCGCTTTCTCGTGCCAACGGACTTTATAAGCCAAGCTCTTTCTCTAACTCTTCCGTCGTCAGATATTTGGCATTTTTCTGATTCAATCTTTCCAAGGCGGCATAGCCGTCCTCTAAATCTTCCAGCGAATTTTCGATCATTTCCTGGATGAAAGAACTTTTGCTCCGACGGGTTCTCTTCGCCAATATAGAAAGCCTTTTAAGGATGTCATCCGGCAGCCTTAGGCTGAATGTGGTCATCGTTTTGAACCTCTGTATTACATATAATACTTATATTACAAAATGTCAAATCAATAATACTTATGCATAACGATATATCTTTGGGGGAGGAATAAAGTGGGGCCGTTGCTCGCCCAGATTCCGAAGATAATCGAGTATCTGGGCCGGGATCCGTTTGAAATGCATGCGGAGAATCTGGCCGACAAGATCAAGGACTATAGGCGAGTCCGCGGCTTATCCCAGAAGAAGCTCGCCGGGTTTTTGGGGGTCGATCAGACGACGTTGGCAGGGTGGGAGAGAGGCAGGCATCGGCCGATGAAGAGGCTTCTTAATAAAATTGCCGGAATTGAATAATTCAAACTCAAATCTAATCGATGCTCGGATTGGCGGACTTCTCGCCGCAGCCTTCAGTCCGAATCAGGAAATCGCGTTCACATCAACGCCGCCAGCCTTTTCCTGGCGTCTTCGGCCTAGAAAAATCCCCGGCCGGCAGCCTTCGAGTTCCGACATTTCTGTTGGAACTCTCATTTGATAATCTTGTCGAAATTCTCGATGACCCAGACATCCGATTGTGTTTTTCCATCCACAAAAATCTCAGGCGTGCCGTCGATCACCTTTAGATACGTTTTCCCTTCTATGGTGAATGGGATAGCCGGCAGAGGCATAATCTTGCCGCTTTCCACGTCTATCATCAGATAATTATTTTTCCCCTGCCATCCATCATAAGCATAGACCCATTTTCCGTCAGCCGACCAGCCAATGGGAACAAGTGTCTTCCCGCCGATAAATTTCTCAAACGAAAAATCTAGGGAAATGATCCAAAGCCCGGGAGTCGGACGCCGATTCCAGCTCACGGCGACTTTTTTTCGATCGGGAGAATAAAGGGGAAAAAATATCCAGCCCACGGATTCATCCCTGATAAGGGGGATCTCCTCTTCGGTTGTCGGGTTGAGAATCATAAAATTGCGATTTCCCGCTTTATGGTACATAATCCGCGATTCGGGAGCCCAGACGATTTCCTGACTTTCGCTTAATTCGGTCTTGGCAAACTGGTGGAGCTTTCCTCCTTGAGAACCGACTGTCCAAACCCTGCGCTTTCCACCTTCATTTGAACCGAAGGCAATCTGCCTGCCATCGGGAGACCAGGCGGGATTGAGATTCTGCGAGTTGAAGAAAGTGCATTGCGTCGGATTGCCCCCGTCCGTGGGCATCACAAAAATGTTCATGGTTCCGCCGTTTCCTCTTGAAAACGCGATAAATTTCCCATCGGGGGAAATGCTGGGGCTCGAATGCAGCGATGTTCCTGACGTGAGTTGTTGCGTTTTCACCATCCGGCTTCGTTCCGGACCCTCTGTCTTAGCCAGCCAAAGATTAGCGAAGGAGGATTCTCGCGTATATAAAAAGTATTTTCCATCAGCGGATAGGGTGAAGAAGTTCCCCATGGGAATCCCGGAAAGCACAAGTGAAGCGTTGCTTGTCGGCTTCCCGGTATCGCGGGAGACTGGAACCTTCCAAAGCTCCGTGGGCTGGAACCTCAGCTGGCCGCGAAGATAGAAAATTGCATCTCCCTTGGGGGCCCACCTCGGCGACGAGAGAAAGACGGGATCTTCGACGACCAAATTCTGTTGGCCGCCGTCGGTTTTCAGCGTCAAAAGCGAACTGATATTTTTGTTGTTGATCGCTAAAATTAACAAACGGTCGCCCGCAGGGGACCACTCAATCGCTCTGGCAAACAGGAACGCCCCGCTTACACTGAACGAAGTTGAGCTCCCTGTGGTCTTGTTCACGGCTCTTATCTCAATCTGATCATTACGAGGCTGCCCGATAACCAAATAATGAGAACCATCCGGTGACCAAGCATCAGGACGGCTTTCTAATTTACGAGAAGATCCTCCAAGCCGAGGCACGAGAAAATAGCCAAGATTAGATCCGGTCTCTGCCCAAACAGCAATTTCAGAACCGTCAGGGCTCCAGCGAAGATTGCCGAGGCTATCGGCTCCAAAAACCTCAAGGGACTGACCGCTGAACATGTCCTGGACCCACACCCTCTCTCCCGCGTCTGTTTTTCTGGTCACATAGGCGATGAATTTCCCATCCGATGATATCGCCGGATATTTCGCGTCCCCCGCGAAGGTCAGCTGTTTATGAGAAGGAAGGATGGGCTGTTTTGACGACTGCCTGCTGGAAAGGAAAACCAACAGTCCTGCCCCGAGAGCGATTACGGCCACCGCTATAGCCGGAATAATGAGCTTTCTCAAGCTGAATTTTACTGTTATTTCTTTTGTGGCGATCGTCTTTCTTTTGGGAATCGCCTTTTCTGTGGTCGGCAACCCTTGCTCAATCCTCGTAAGCTCAGAAATGACTTCCCCGGCCTCCTGATACCGGGTATCCCGATTTTTCTCCAGGCATTTGAGAATGAGGCGGCTGAAGTCATCGGGAATCTGAGGATTTAGCTTCTTTGGGTTTTCAGGCAGCTCACTTTTGTGTTTCAAGGCGACGGCAAATGCCGTATCCCCCTCAAACGGGACTGAGCCAGTCGCCATTTCGTACAAGATGATTCCCAACGAATAGATATCGGCTCGGAAGTCTGCCTCTTTGCCCTCTGCCTGCTCGGGCGACATGTATTCAGGGGTTCCTATAACCACTCCCGGCCCGGTTATGCCCTTTGTCCGCAAGGAGCGGGCGATTCCAAAGTCCATAATCTTCGCCTCGCCTTCCCTGTCAATCATGATGTTGCTCGGCTTTAAATCGCGATGGACGACTCCTACCCGATGAGCCTCCGCCAACCCTTCACAGATCTGTTTGGCGATGGATATGGCCGTCCCTATATCCAACCGCTTCGTCCTTCTGATGAGGCTCTTGAGATCTTCTCCGGATACATATTCCATCGTGATGAAGACGTTGTCGCCCTCCCTGCCCAAGTCGTACATGCGGCAAATGTGCTTATGGGAGATATCTCTGGCGACCTTCAGTTCGTTTCTAAACCGTTCAATCGTGTTCTTATCCGCCCCAACCTCCGGATTGATGAGCTTCAAAGCCACTTTGGAGTTGGTCTCTTTATCAAAGACTTTATAGACCTTGCCCATCCCGCCGTGGCCCAATTCTTCGATAACTTGATAGCGGACGGCGAAGGTCGAGCCCGTAGCTAATTCTTCCCTGGGAGTTTCGAGGGTTTTGGTGTGAGAGAAATCGATGTCGCGAGAAATGGGGAGAGGGGTCGCGCACTCCTTACAATATTTGGAGTCGGAAGGATTGTTCGTTTGACACTTGAGGCATTTCACGGCCCGTATTCCCTTGCTGGGCAAAAGAATAACACCAAGAGAGAAGCGCGTCAACTCAGTGAAGAGCGGATGTTTGTTTCGGTGACAGTCAACGCATTACCGAAATTCTATTTCGCCAATTCGGTGATTGTCTGTCGCCGAAATAGAGATCAAGAAGATGTCTAGTAATACCTATCCATCGCCCGGTACTGAATTGCCTCGCATAAATGCGCCGGTGAAATCTCCTCCTCCCCCGCCAGATCCGCGATCGTCCTTGCAACCTTGAGCGAGCGGTCGTAAGCGCGAGCGCTGAAGCCCAGTTTATTAACCGCGGCTTCGAGTAATTTCAAGCACTCTGTCCCGATTCGGCAGAACGCCTTGACCTCACGAGTTCCCATCTGGGCGTTGGCGAAGATGCGCCGCCCGCGGAATCGCTCGAGCTGGCGCTTCCGCGCGTATATTACCCGATTCCGGATATCCTCCGACCCCTCCCCTTCCGCCTTCGAAACCATATCCTGGAACTTGACGCTCGGCACATCGACTTGAATATCAATCCTATCCAAGAGCGGCCCACTGATTTTCGCGTAGTACTTGCTTCTCTGCGTTTCGGTGCAATCGACCTCTCGCCCAGCTAGTCCCCTCATCACGTCCACGCAGGGATTCATCGCCGCGACAAACATAAAGGACGACGGGAACGTGACGCTCATCGACGCCCGGCTGACCGTCACGATTCCGTCTTCGACCGGCTGACGCAGGCCTTCGAGCGCGCTGCGATTGAACTCCGGAAGCTCGTCGAGAAAGAGGACGCCGTTGTGGGCCAGGCTGACCTCGCCCGGCCGGGGAATCACGCCTCCCCCGATCAGGCCGGCGTCCGAGACCGTGTGGTGCGGCGCCCGAAAAGGCCGGACGGCGACCGCGCCCAGGTCGCTGATCAGCCCGGCGGCGCTGTAGACCCGCGTGACCTCGATCATTTCCTCAAAGGTCATTTCCGGCAGAATGGAAGGGATTCTGCGGGCGAGCATGGTTTTTCCCGATCCGGGCGGGCCGATGAGCAGAATATTGTGCCCTCCCGCCGCCGCAACCTCCAGGGCACGTTTAACCTGATATTGCCCCTTAACGTCGCGAAAATCGAGGTTATACACCCCTCCGCCATAGAGATCCTCCACTAAAAAGCGGCACGGGGGAATCTTCGCTGGAACGGTTAAAAGATCGACAACTTGGACAAGGCTGTCGAGTCCGAACACATCCAGGCCGGGAACGAGAGAGGCTTCCTTAGCGTTGTCTCTCGGGACAACAACATTCTTGATACCCCGATTTTTAGCCAGGAGAGCGGCCGAGAGGATTCCGCGAACGAATTTGAGCCGGCCGTCGAGGGCGAGCTCGCCCAGGAAAAGATGGTCACGAACCGGCTCATCGGGAATGACCGAGAGATAGGCGAGATGGCCGAGGGCGATCGCAAGGTCGAAGGCCGGTCCTTCCTTTCTCCTGGCCGCCGGCGCTAAATTAACGGTCACTTTGCGCGAGGGAAAGTCGTATCCGCAATTCTTCAAGGCGGCCTTGACCCGCTCTTTGCTCTCGCGCACGGACGTATCGGGCAGGCCGACGACGGTGTATTTGGGCAGCCCCGCGGAAATGTCCACTTCGACTTCGACAACATAGGCTTCGATGCCCGAAAGGGCCGCGCTGAGAGTTTTAAAGAGCATGGCGCCGTAAGAGAAGACGGCGCGGCGGGGAGATTTATATCAAATCCGGAATCGCTTTTTTATCGGCGTCGTATGAAATCGGAAAGCCGGTGTCTCCGAAGCCTATGATCTTTTCCCGGACCTTGGGTATGGTCAGCTTTGCAATCTCCCGCAGCGTCTCGAAGACGCCCCGGCCGCCCGTGGCTTCCGCTTCGATATAAGGGAGGCCGCGGGGATTGAGACTCGCGTTCAGGATATCGACGGCGACCACGTCATCAAGGTCGCGTTTGTTGAATTGGAAGAGGAGGGGTAGGTTATCCAGGTCTATTTTGAGCAGCCGGCAATTTTTATAGAGGCTCTCAAGGCTGGCCACATTGGCGGTCAGAAGAGGTTCCTGCGAGTCGGCGACAAAGACGATCCCGTCCGTTCCCAGGAGGACGTTTCTCCGGGAGGCTTCATACGGGACTTGGCCGGGTACGGTCATGAGCTGGAAATTGACCTTGAACTCGCGAATGAATCCGGCCCGGATCGGGAGGAGGTCGAAGAAATAGGTCCGTCCGCTTTCGCCTTCCATACAGATAAAATCTCCGCGGGAAGAGGGGTCGATTTTCTCGTAGATGTGGCGGAGGTTGGTCGTCTTTCCGGAAAGACCCGGACCGTAATAGACGATCTTGACCATGATGATGTTCGAGGTGTAGTTGATGAACGCCATTTAAGTCAACGACCGGAAAAGGATGTCATATTTCCGGATGACCTGACTCCAGGTGTAATGCCTTCGAACATAACTCAACCCATTTTCACCAAGAATCCCCCTGAGCCGCATATCTTTAAGCAGCAAATCCAGAGCTAGGGCGAATTCCGAATAATCAGCATAACAAAGCCCGCTCTTCCCGACAAGGCAGTGCTGTTTCAGAGGGTCGGCCGCAGCCTGGACGAGAATGGGCGTTCTGACGGCCATGGACTCCAGGGCGGCCATACACAGGCTTTCGAAATGCGAGGGGTGGATCGTCGCCGCGGCCAAGGACATGGCCGCGTTCTTATCCTCCGCGGAAACAAAACCCAAGTAGTGAATCCTCGGATGGAGGGGCAGGTTCATGAGGAGGTTGCCGATCAGGACCAGATGGAGATCGGGACGGCGGCGGAGATAGTTCGCGAAATAACGGAGCAATTCCTGGCAGCCTTTTCCCGGCTCGATCCGGCCGGCATAGAGAATAAAAGGCCTGAGCGGCTTGAATTTCGCGAGAGCGGCGGGATCGATCTTTTCCGGAACCTCGACCCCGACGCCCACGGTGTCCATATATTTTCCGGCGAACACAAAGTGCCGTCCGAGCATCGCTTTCTCGGATTCGGTGTTGAACATGAAGGCCGCGGGCCGGGCAAAAACCTCGTTCATGATCCCCAGCCTCAGCGCCGGCTCGTCGTGCGCGGTGGGGACGAGGATCGCTTTCTTTTTTTTCAAAGCCTGCAAGCCCCAGTAAGTGTTGTAATAGAGGTAGGTGAAAAAGACAAAATGATCGTGGGCCGATTCTTCCTTTTCGATGGCGTCGACAAGCGCCGGGGCATAGGGTCCCTGCTGCTCGAGCCAATTCAGCTCCTGCCCCGGAGTGTGGGGGCTGTGGAAAATCCAGTCGGAGTACCGGTTGAACGATTCGATATCGCGAGGCCGAAGGACGTCGAAGCGCTTGATCGCGACCCCGTTCAGAATCGTTTCACCCGGCGGATATTCATTTTTCCAGGTGACATAATCCTTGGCCGTCGTCGTGAATATCGTCGCGTCGTGTCCCTGGTCGACCAGCCGCTCGGCGATCAGGCGGCAGTGAAGCTCGGACCCGCCCATGACCTCTTTGCCGTAGCGCTGGACGACGAAGGCGATCTTCATGAGCCCATCACATCCTTGATCCTGCCCAGGAGGAATTCCTCGCGGCGGAACGCCTTGAATTTCCGAAGCTCCCGCCGGCCGCTTGCAACAAGCTTCGCCCGGAGCGCCGCGTCGTGGGCGACGCGGTCGACGAGCTCCGCGACGCGGTCCGGCCGGCTGTCGTTGACCAGGATTCCCGCCCCGCCGAGCGTGTAGGGAACGGCGGTCGAGGCAAGGGCGATGACCGGCAGGTCAAAGATCATGCTTTCGATGAGGGGCAGGCAGAATCCCTCGTGCTCGCTCAGGGAGAGAAAGACGTCCGAGGCGCGGTAGAGGGCGAACATCTCCTCGTCGGGGACGTGGCCGATGAATTGGATTTCCTCCGGTTTCAGATAGAACTCGTCGGCCATCCGCGAGATGCTCTGGTAATACCCCGGG